>CESM01004718.1_pt1 | contig 13455 bp, 3 predicted proteins | sample 361421 | NCBI WGS metagenome assembly CESM01 (sample SAMEA2622219, study PRJEB7988) | marine metagenome | isolation source: saline water (ENVO:00002010), including | reverse complement strand
CCATTATGGTAACTTACCCATCTACTCATGGAGTATTTGAACGTGGTATTAACGAAATTTGCAATATTGTCCACAAGCACGGTGGACAGGTTTATATGGATGGTGCCAACTTGAACGCGCAAATTGGTCTAACCAATCCACGACACATTGGAGCTGATGTTTGCCACCTGAATCTTCATAAGACATTTTGCATACCACATGGAGGTGGTGGGCCAGGCGTTGGCCCCATAGGCGTAGTAAAACATTTAACCCCTTTTTTACCTGGAAGTCCGCTTAAAGACAACAGCGATACAGTCGCGTCTGCGCCATGGGGAAGCGCAGGAATACTGCCTATCTCATGGATGTATATTACTATGATGGGCTCCAAAAATCTAACTCGAGCTACACAAGTAGCTATTCTAAACGCTAATTATATCGCACATCGATTAGCTGATACATTCCCAATTTTATATCGAGGCAAGAATGGACTCGTCGCGCACGAGTGCATCGTGGACTTACGAAACTACAAAAAAATCAGCGTAGAAGATGTTGCTAAACGGCTAATGGACTATGGATTTCACGCACCAACAATCTCATGGCCAGTAGCAGGTACCATGATGATCGAACCGACAGAAAGCGAACCAAAGGAAGAGTTAGATCGTTTTTGTAACGCAATGATTTCTATCCACAAAGAGATTATGGCAATTGAAGATGGAGAAGTAGATACAGAAAACAACCTACTCAAACACGCTCCCCATACAGCGAATGATTTAGTGGGAGACTGGAATCGGCCATACAGCAAGGAACAGGCGGTTTTCCCAATGGAAATATTACGCAATCAAAAATACTGGCCACCGGTAAACCGTATCGACAACGTCCATGGTGATCGTAACCCTGTATGCACCTGTGAAGGAATGGATGCCTTTACCGAACAGACCTAGGGAACAATAACTCGAAAAAATTTACTGCCTTGAGCATCTTTCCCGATCTTAAGCTTACCATTATTAGGCACGCCTAAAAATGGGTCATTCGCATTTCCAATCACTTGCCAATCCCTCAGATATGAACTGTATTGAATCTGACCTTTACCATCCCAAGAAACAATTAAGCCTCCATCATCATTTCTTGAAATAGACAACACAGGCGGATCCGCTTTCACGGTTTCCTGAAGAATCACTTTGAACAAGGTGGAAACCTGATTAACCCCATCACTTACAACTACCGTAATTTCAGTCTCACCTATCTTACCTCTGTTAGGCAAGATCTCCAGATATTGATTCCCACCTTTTTTCAAAATTTTTAAACCTTCTACAGGAATCAAATCCGTATCTAAAGCTGAAGCCGAAATTTTCAATTGTGTTTTTTTAGTTTCAAGATCTGCCACTAATAATTCTATTATATCGACTGATCCGTCCTCGTTAGAAACAACATCGGCAATCGGCTCTATAGTAGGCATTTCATTATATGCCTCACCCTCAAATCGCAGCCATTTAAAGTTTCCAATCTTACTGCCTTCATTCCAAATACTATCCCAAAAACCAAAATAACCAATACGATGTTTGCCAGCTTCCGGCAGAGGAAGATTCGTTAATAATTCAATCTTTGAGGTTCCTTCAATCAACTTTGCTGTTGTCCTAGCATTAGAAGGGTAAGCGGATATACGAGCAGTAACATCCTCCAGCACCTCTTTATCCTGATCAGTTGGAGGAGAGAAAGTTAACTGTAAAACAGCGAATCTCTCCGGATCATATCCACCAAGATCCGACCAAGCCGATCCATAGTCGTCTTTCGCAGGTGAACCGTCGAGATTGAACAAACCATCCAAAGTAATATTTACACTAGCATCATCGGTAAGAAAAGAAACTGTTCCAACTTGAAATCCGTCGTAACTGTTCAGCTGATAATAGATCCCAACACCCGTCTCATTGTTCAACCAGCCAATTACTCCACCCATACCCTCGATAGTTGATGGCTGAAACTCCCCCCACAACTTATACTCCCCTGTCTTTGGCATTATGTCTTTTGAATACCAAGCCGCACGCAATGGAGGAATCGGAGTCTTTTTTGACTGTATCATCTCTAAATATCCAAGCGGCCAACGGTTGTTACGCATGGCACTCCTAAGCTCAATAGTACCGTTTACATCATTGATTTTATTCTCAATCTGAACCAGCCCAGTCACCTTTCTTCCATCATTCACAACAACAGGTTTAGCGAGCGAACTCGACGTAACCGTAAGAAGGATAACACCAATCAATCCTATTTTGTTTAATCCCATGAATAAAAATCCAACTACTACGTTAATTACAGCTCGCAAAGCTATTAATACCCCGACTTTTCGTCAAGCGGACTTAATCAAAGCTTATAAAACATTTAAGACAATTCGACCGACTTCGCTTGCCTGAATTGTTTATATACTTAATCTAGCAACGACTTTTTCGATGAATCGTTTTTTCGTTTATTTCTTTATAATTTGTTTTTATCAGCTTTCTCATAGCACAATAATAATTAATGAGATCCATCATGATCCTGATATAAAAACTGAACTGGTCGAGTTCATCGAACTACATAACACAGGAAATCAAACAGTTGATCTAAGTGGTTGGACTTTAGAAAACGCTATACAGTTCACATTTCCTCAAGGTGTTTTTTTAAAAGAAGGAAGCTATATTGTTGTTTCGCATAATCCAAAGCAATTTAAAGCAAAGTTTGGAACCGAAGCGCTGGGCCCCTGGTTAGGCAAACTTGATAATGATGGCGAACGGATCGAGCTTCGCTCTACAGGCGGAAAATTAGTGGATCGAGTTCGTTATCGACTGGGTTTTCCGTGGCCAATCGTTGGAGATTCTCCCGGTTACTCCATCGAGTTGATCCATCCCGATCTCGACAACAATGACGGGCACAATTGGAGACCATCAGTACTCGGTGATCTCTCAAACAAAGCCAAAAAAATCATAGGCAAGGGCAGTAAATGGAAATATTTTACAGGAAAAAAAGAAGCATCAACTCCCAGGTCTTCGTGGCGAAACTCAGAATTCAATGAAACCAGCTGGCTAAACGGTAGCACCCCTATTGGCTATGGAGAAGGCTTCATAAAGAAAACACTTGGCGATATGCGCAACAGTTACACATCAGTTTATTTCCGGAAAAAGTTTTCAATAACAGACAAAAATAAAATAGGAACTCTACTTCTTTCAATTCAGTTCGACGATGGCTTCAATGCTTGGATCAATGGAACACATATTGCCAGTAGCAACATGTCGACCAAAGAGCCGCGTTACAACGCTAATGCAAACTCAGCAATAGAAGAGCTTAACTTTGTCGACTTCAATTTAAACTCCCCTGCTGGATACTTGGTTGACGGTGAAAACGTGCTAGCCATTCAGGTGCACAACGCGTCGATCGGTGGAAGCAGTGATTTCTTTTTTGATTCCGAACTCACAGCGGTCGAAGGGCCAGCTAATCGAGGACCAACCCCGGGTGCAAAAAATTCTATATACAACGAAGCTTCTTTACCACGATTAACCAAAGTCGAGCATTCACCAAAACAGCCTAAAAGTGGAGAGATCGTCAAAATCACTACAGAACCAAGTTTTGTTCCTGATGGAGCAGAATTATTAGTCAATTATCAAATCGTTCAACCAGGGAGTTACATCCATATAGACGAAGCTGCCTACGAACAAAACTGGAACCAAATCCAAATGAATGACCTTGGCCAAACTGGTGACATGAAAGCTAAAGACGGCATCTATACTGCCACAGTGCCAGAATCGTTTCAGCAGCACCGACATCTAATTAGATACCGCATCTCGATCAAAACAGTCCTTGACCAAAACATAACTGCACCCTACCCCGGGGATCCTTCACCTAATTTTGCATATTTCTGCTACGATGGAGTACCAAGCTGGAAAGGTCGGGCTAGCACCAAAAGTGAAGAAATTAAATATAACTCCGAAGCCTTAACAAGTGTTCCAGTATACCATTTGATTACCCAGAAAAACGATACCGAAGCCTCCACATGGAATGAGAAGTATAGTGGTGATAATTATAAATGGAAAGGGACCCTAGTTTACGATGGCGAAGTCTATGACCATATACGCTACAGGGCACGTGGAGGTGTATGGCGTTACGCAATGGGAAAAAACATGTGGAAATTTGACTTCAATAGAGGACACGCATTTCAGGCTCGAGACCATTACGGGCGAGAATATCAAACCCAATGGGACAAATTGAATTTTTCCGCCTGCATACAACAGGGCAATTATCAACATCGAGGGGAACATGGAATGTTCGAGGCTGTAGGATTCAAACTTTTCAATCTTGCAGGTATTGAAGCTCCAAATACACACTGGGTTCATTTCCGAATCATTGACGAAGCCAAAGAGACTGGAAACACACAACACGATGGCGATTTCTGGGGGCTTTATCTTGCGATCGAACAGTTGGATGGTCGCTTTCTTGATGAACACAATTTACCGGATGGTAATCTATACAAGATGGAAAGCGGATCAGGCGAACTAAACAATCAAGGTTCACTTTCCGCTACAAACAAATCAGATCTTAACACCTACATGAACCGTTATAAGGGTAACCCTAGCGATAATTGGTGGCGAACCAATATGGATCTGCCTAGATATTACAGTTATCGAACTATCGTTGAAGGAATCCATCATTACGATATTGGATATGGAAAAAACTATTTCTACTATCTAAATCCAGAAACGAAAAAGTGGTCTACGTTACCATGGGATCTAGATTTGACCTGGGCTAGTAACATGTACGGAAACGGCGAAGAGCCATTCAAGGGGCGACTGCTAAATAAATCTGTTTTCAAGGTGGAGTACAGCAATCACGCTCGTGAAATCATTGATTTACTCTATAACAACGACGAAGGGTATAAATTAATCGATGAATATGCAGCAATGATAGACGGAATGGACTCCAGTAAACCCTCAATTGTAGATGCTGATCGCGCTATGTGGGACTACCATCCAATCATGGCCTCAAGTAAGGTTAACTCCAGTAAATCCGGCAAAGGCCGTTTCTATAATCGAGCCAGCACAAAGGATTTTCCTGGGATGGTTAAGATAATGAAAAACTATATCCGTACCCGTCGTAATTTCATTCTCAAAACTGCTGCACGTGAGACAAAGCATCCAGACTTACCAATAATCAACTATATTGGTGAGGAAAATTACCCAGTAAATAGATTAAAGTTTCAGAGTTCAGAATTTATGGACAAAACCGGAAATTTTGCAGGGATGAAATGGAGACTAGCTGAAGTCACCGCTCCGGGATCTCCAGCTTTCGACAAAAAAACCCCAAGAAAGTATGAAATCAACGCAATCTGGGAGTCCGATACAATTGAAATCTTTAATAACAATGTCACAATTCCCACTAATGTCGCCAAGGTAGGACATTGGTACCGGGCTAGAGTAAGGATGCAAGACGATACCAATCGTTGGAGCCACTGGTCCGACCCAATTGAATTTCAAGCCACCGAACCTGACACACTCGAAGACCTTAAGAGTCGCCTTGTCTTAACAGAATTAATGTATCATGCACGCCAAGGAGCAAACTTTGATTTTATAGAACTACATAATAGAAGTGATCAAACTATTGAGCTAGATGGAGTCGCAATTTCTGGTGGCATCCAATTTATTGTTCCACCAAACACAAAACTTAAATCAAAACAATTTGCCCTAGTTATCGGGAATAATGACAAAGCAGCATTCCAGTCGCACTACAAGTTATCTGATGACACTTTAATCCTTGGTTCTTACAATGGAAAACTATCTAACAATGGAGAACAAATATGGGTGAAATCGGCAACTGATGGCACCACATTAATCTCGATTGAATACAGCGACAATGAAGGTTGGCCGCAAGCCGCTGATGGAGATGGTCGGTCACTTATACCCACTATAACTGACCCAGAAAAACAAGCTCTGGGTAATTTAAACCAGTCTAAAAACTGGACACTCAGCACAGCAGAAGGCGGTTCACCTGGCTTTGGAGAAAAGAGTTTCATCCCATCCAAGGACAGTGATCAAGATGGTTTACCTGATGAATGGGAATTAGCCTTCGGTCTGAACCACTTGTTAGACGATGCAAAAAATGATCCTGATGATGACGGAGCAAATAACACACACGAGTACTTGGCTGGTACAATTCCGAATAATCCAGAGAGCTACTTACAACTTAGATTCGCGATAGGGCACGCGAAAAAAACTGAGATTTTATTCACGATGCAAAAAGGACGCTCATATTCGCTTGAATTTGCAAACTCTCCCACAGGGCCATGGACTGCAATGTCGACCAACTTGTTTTCAATAGCGACAGAAGTAAATGAAGAAACCAAGCGTATCCCAATCGATATCAGGAGAAACAAGAATAAAAGCTTTTATCGACTAAAAGTTCAACGTTTGGCAGATTAGGATTTTAAGGGTACTGTCTCTCAGCCCGCAATACAGAAAAGCCTCATAATCTTGTAAAATATATGGATATTCAAGTAGCAGCGCTGTGCGATGCAGCCACTGATTACAAAGGTAAGCTTAACCTGCTTGGAACCTTTAATTCTGTCTATACAACCGAATTACCTGCAAATTATCCTCAATGCTCAATCGCACTACGGGTTGTGTTCAAACGCATCGAGGAAGGGTCACATAAACTTCGTATTAATTTTGTTGATGAAGACGGCAAATTCGTTATGCCCAGTATCGAACTTCCATTCGAAGTCAAAGTTCCCAATAATGACTCATACCTTTACCGTAATTTTATCCTCAACATACAACGCCTAAAATTTGAAAACTTCGGCCAGCACGCAGTTGATATCGCTATTGATGGAAGACAAGAAGCGAGTATCCCGCTTGAAGTCAAACGGTTGACTGAACAAAAAAAAGAAACAGGCAACGGCGAAAACGCCTAAATTCAAAAGTATAAATAGAAATGCCTACGCACACCAAAGCGAATCTGGCATACAAGAAACATCCTTCTTCAAATGCATAATAAACTCTTTATATTAACCGTGGCATTGGTCTCTGCCATATTCCCAAAATCTGTCAATGGCATAGATCTCATTAAGGAAGGGGCCACCTTTAATTACCACAAAGGAACCAAAGAAGCATCTTCACCCAGATTTGCATGGACAGCAATAGACTTTGACGACAGTTCATGGCTACGTGGTAAGACCCCTTTTTATAGTAATGAGAACATTACGAATGGCTCAGAATTAACTGACATGAAAGGCAACTACTCAACCGTATATGTCAGGCGCAAGTTTCGTATCCCTAACCCATCAGCACTTGGGCTAGGGTCCCTTGAAATAAAAGCAGACGATGGATATGTGGCCTGGCTTAACGGAATAGAGATTGCAAGTCTGCATAAGCCTACAACCACGCTTAGGTACTCTTCTCGATCATCAAAAACCAACCGCGAGCCAATTAAATGGGATGAAACCAAAATCCACAACCTGAGCGGGTCCATAGAAAAAGGCTGGAATGTTTTAAGTGTGATGCTGCTAAATTATAGTCGTTCCAATAGTGATTCTCTCTTAGATATACGTTTATCAGCTATTCAACGAGAATTTGTCCCTCCTGAAATCACCTCAATAAGTCCAAAATCAGGGGATGTTAAGGAGCTTAAGTCAATCGCTATAACTTTCAGTGAGCCAATGTCCGGAATCGATGCTGGTGACCTAATGATTAACAACTATCCAGCCGTATCAGTTGACAACAAAGGCAACACTTTCACCTTCAATTTCGAGCAACCAGCTTCAGGAGCAGTAAATGTTTGGTGGACACCAGGGCATGGAATAGGCGACCAAGCCTCTCCACCAAATAACTTTGCACCCGATGTAAAGACATGGAATTACGAACTTCTCGATTTGAACCCACCTAATCTAGCCAACAGACTTCCACCTGAAGGTACTGTAAAGCAATTCAGCCAAGCTGAGATTTGGTTCGACGAACCAGTGCAAGGGGTTGAAGCACAGGACCTAATGGCCAACGGGGTGACAGCTCATTCAATAAGTGGATATGGAGCAGGTCCATATATTTTCAAGTTCTCGAAAATCGATTCAGGTGAAGTAAAACTAACTTGGTCGGAAGATGCCAATATCACAGACTTTAATCGGAGCCCAAACCTTTTTAACGGGCAGACATGGTCAATTCAAGTCGACACTAATTTCACACCAGGCGATGTTGTGATTAGCGAATTCAGCGCAGCTTCAGGTGCAAACTATAAACGCATAGATGGAGACTGGATTGAATTACTTAATCGCGGCAGAAACGATGTAAATCTAAATGGTTGGTCACTAACAGACGATCGCAACAATATGGCTAAGTGGATTTTTCCAGAAGCCATTATTGGGGCAGGAAAACGACTCATTGTATTTGCAACTGGAGAAGATAAAAAAATATATACAAACCAACTACACACGAACTTCAAACTAAACCCCGGAGGCGAATATCTCGCACTATGCCAACCCGAAACTCCTCGACGCGCGGCATCATCAATCAAGTTTCCAGAGCAGGCGGCCGGGACTAGTTACGGATTAAATGATGAAAATGAATGGGTATACTTTGAAAAACCAACTCCAAATAGTAACAACAGCTCCAATACTGTAAGCGGCCGAGTAAAACCTGTGCACTTCGATCTACCTCGTGGTTTCTATGACAAAAAAGCAGTCTACCTGACTCTCTCAACCGAAACCCCTGGAGCAGAGATTCGCTATACTACCAATGGAGACACCCCAGCCTGCTGCGGAAACAGTTTATACGAAACAGTTGGCAACCTCTATACAAGCCCAATTCGTATATCAAAAACCAGTACTATTCGTGCTGTCGCCTACAAGCAAGGAATGCTTTCTTCAAAAGTTAAAACCCACACATATTTTTATGGACTTACAACTAATCGTAAACGCCTACCTGCCTTATCTCTAGTTACCGACAATCGGCATCTCTGGGGTTCAAAAGGAATACAAAAACAACCTAATGCCACAAAACATGGCATAGCGTGGGAACGCCCAATCTCCGCAGAGTTGATCCGACCCGAAGACAATGGAGGATTTGCGGTAGACTGCGGTATTCGTATTCAAGGAGGCGGATATGTTCGCCCTAGATATAATCCAAATGGAGCACTTCCATTTAGCAAATTCTCTTTCCGGCTTTACTTCAGAGGCGATTACGGAACTGGCCGGCTTGAGTATCCATTATTCGGAAACATTCCTGTTCAATCATTTGATAGAATCGTTTTGCGAGCTGGCATGAATGATCATACCAGCCCATTCATAAAAGACGAATGGGCACGCCGACTCTGCATCAACTCCGGAGTCGTAACCCCAAAAGGAACATTTGTTAATCTTTATATCAACGGAAAATATAAGGGATACTACAATCCAACAGAACGTATCGACACCAAGTTTTTAGCAGACTGGTATCAAACCGATGAAAACTACGATCTGATAGCTCAGTTTAATGAAGTTCGAGCTGGAAGCACCACTGCTTGGCGTAAATTACTCAACTATGCATCACGTTATGATTTGGATGAGCCCAAACATTTTCAAAAAGTTGAAGAGCAATTGGATATAACCGCAATGGCAGACTATCTTTTACCTCTCATTTACGCTAACAATGATGATTGGCCGCATAACAACTGGCGAGTCGCTCGCCACAAGTCAGATGGTAAATTTCGTTTTATCTGTTGGGATGCAGAATGGGCTTTTAGTAACAGCTCTCACAACACAATAAAAAATCAACTATCCACCTTAAACCCACCATGGGGAGATGCCGAAATAGCCAAACTATTTAATGCACTAAAGATTAGTCCGGAGTTCCAAATGATTTTTGCCGATCAGGTTCACAAGCATTTTTATAATGGAGGATCCTTAACCAATACAGAAATTAGAAATACCTACGACGAATTATACAACACAGTCCGAGGCACAGTTAGCGGGCTAAGTAAAAACTGGGGCATAAACTGGATTAATAGCAGGAGAAGCCGTGTCTTGTCTCATCTAAAAGAAGCCAATTTGGCAGCTTCAGACCAAGCCCCAAAATTCAACCAATTCGGAGGAGATGTCCCTGCAGGATTTAACCTTAATATGAGCGCGTCTGAAGGTGATATTTATTATACTACTGATGGGTCCGACCCTCGTGTACGATTCGCAAGCTCCATTTCCAACAACGCAAAAAAATATGAAAAAAACAAAGAAATCATTCTAAACAAGGGGGCACAAATTAAAGCGCGCACACTTGCCGGAAATAAATGGAGCGCTCTGACATCTGCCACATTTCAGATAGGAGAAAGCGCTGTGCCAATTAAAGTCACCGAGATCATGTACAATCCTCAGGGTGGCGACGCATTCGAATTCATTGAATTCCAAAACACCGGTGACTCCGAACTCAATCTATCTGGATTTTCTATGGATGGCATCTCATTTCGCTTTGCAGAAAACAGCCCAACTTTGGCGGCAGGTGGCTATTTTATTTTGGTAAATGACGCAAATACGGAGGCGTTCCGTGTTCGATATCCCGGCACAGTTATCAACGGCCTTTATGAAGGAAACCTTTCAAACAGGGGCGAACGATTAGCCTTGATTGATCGCAACGGTGAAACGGTTATATCCGTAGATTACAAAGACGACGGGGATTGGCCGAGTGAAGCCGATGGCGATGGATACTCTCTGGTTTTGTCTAACCCAAATGGCGATCCAGACGCTCCAGCGAACTGGCGCTTAAGCTCAGCTAAAGGAGGCACCCCCGGACAACCAAATTCAAACAACCCAGAACCACTGATTGTAATCAATGAAGTTTTAGCTGAAAATGTTAGTACAATAAAAAATGGTACAATTTTCCCAGACTACATTGAGTTAAAAAATGTAGCCGGCACAGATGTCTATCTACAGAACTGGAGCCTAAGTGATAATCCGGCCAAACCCCGCAAATTTAATTTCCCGGCTGATATTGTAATCAAAGCAAACAGCTACCTTACAATTTGGATGGATGATAACTATGAAGCGTCCGGACTACATGCAGGATTCGCCATGGATAACGACGGAGACACAATTGCATTATTCAATCCCTCTGGCGAACGAATCGATGTTGTAACTTTTGGGCTACAATTAGCAGACTACTCTATTGGCAGAGATCAAAATGGTTGGGCACTCAACCTTCCAACCCCTGGCAAAGCCAACAGAAATGCTAGCTTAGCAGACCTAAAAAAACTTCGAATAAATGAGTTTGTTGCAGCAGCACCTCCGGGCGGAGACGACTGGATCGAACTCTACAACATGGACGACAAGCCGGCAGCCCTTTTCGATCTGTCATGGGAAATAGGCTTAGGCAGATTCACATATCGTCGATTGTCATTCATTGCACCTAAAAGTTACCAGATTTTCTTGGCAGACGAAAAGCCAGGCGTAAGACATCTCGATTTCCGTCTCCCTGCAAATGGAGGCACCATCCTACTCCGTAATCATCACGGAGCCGAACTCGACGATGTAAGTTACCGCACGCAAAATGATGGCGAATCCCGTGGGCGCTATCCCAATGGCAATGGTAGCTGGATCACGTTCACCTCAACTATAAGCCCTGGAAAAGCTAACTATAAGCCTGCAACTGAAGGGCTCCAGATCAACGAAATTCTTGCAATTAATGATAGCTCAGTAATTGATCCCTTAGGCAGGTCGAGCGACTGGATTGAAGTTTGGAACAACTCGAACAAACCCGTCGATTTAACCGGCATGAGTCTAAGCATCAACAAAATTGATCCTGGTCAATGGGATTTCCCAATAGGCATAAGCCTAAATTCCAAAGACAAACTATTAATATGGTGCAACGGTTCTAGAGATCCGGACCTTGGACCAAAAGATTACCTTAATACCGGAATATCCTTAAATGGAAACTACGGCTCAGTTTACCTTTTTAACAGCTCAGAACAAATCGTAGATAAGGTTCAATACGGCTTTCAAATTTCCAATAACTCGATCGGCCGTGACCAAAATGGTGAATGGAAACTCATGCACCAACCAAGCCCTGGAAAAAGCAATGAGATTGCAACCCAAACCGGAACAATATCCAATATTACGATTAACGAATGGACATCAGGTGAAAGAGAAAGCGACTGGATCGAGCTATATAACACAAGTACATTACCAATAGATTTGGGAGGGAATTATCTTACAGACGACCTCAGTTTAATCGGACGAACAAAATTTGAGATTCCAGAATTAAACTTCATCGATGCAGGCGGCTTCGTGAAATGGATTGCCGACGGGAATCTTTCTAAAGGGGCAGCCCATATAAACTTTAGCATTTCTGCTCTCGGAGAACCTATTGCTATCTATAACTCATCCAAATTACTTGTAGAAAAAGTCCAGACAACTCAGACCCTTCCCGGAGAATCACAAGGTCGTCTACCTGATGGCGCAAACAATATTGTCAAATTCCCTACAACAAAGACTCCTGGCAAACCTAACTACAAACCTATCGAATCAATTGTAATAAACGAGGTACTTACCCACACCGACCCTCCTTATGAAGATGCCATTGAACTACTCAATCTAAGTGAAAACCCATTAAATATAGGTAAATGGTGGATAAGCAACTCAGAATCATATCTCCAGAAATATCAAATCCCTGATGGAACAATTATAAAACCGCGCAGCACATTGGTTTTTTATGAGGGACAATTTAATTCCAAACCTGGCACTGATCAAAGCTTTGCTCTTAACTCATCACAAGGTGACCAAGTGATCCTTTCAGCTACCGACTCTAATGGTAAGCTAACAGGATATCGTATTCCTATCGAATTCGAAGCCGCAGAGAATGGCATCTCTTTTGGCAGGATTAAAACAAGTTTGGGAGACCAATTAGTTACACTCACGAGGCCGACTTTTGGCGTGGATAGTCCAGCTTCCATCCAATCCTTTCGAAAAGGTACTGGTGCCGAAAATTCTGGGTACAAGATTGGACCAATTGTCATACATGAAATCATGTATCACCCTGCCCCTCTCCCACTTGGAGCAGGAACACCAAATGATGAATTTATTGAACTAAAAAATATTACCAATGAAACCATCAGATTATATGATCCAAACAACCCAATAAACACTTGGCAAATCAACGGAGGCGTAAAATTCGAATTCCCAATTGGCAGCGAATTATCACCAAATACTTATGCTCTATTGGTAGAATTTGACCCATCCAAAGAAAACGAAAGAACTAAACGTTTCATCAAGCGCTATAATATTCCGGAAAACACAATTTTATATGGACCAATGCGGGGCAACTTATCCAATGGTGGCGACTCAATTCAACTGCTTAAACCAGATCCTCCTCAAGGTATTGATCGTGAGGATGCGGGATTCGTCCCGTATATTCTAGTCGACAAAGTAGTGTTTAAAGATTCTACACCTTGGCCAATTGAACCAGACGGACTTGGGGCCACACTTCAACGTAAATCAGGGACGGCATT
>CESM01223295.1_pt1 | contig 13495 bp, 20 predicted proteins | sample 361421 | NCBI WGS metagenome assembly CESM01 (sample SAMEA2622219, study PRJEB7988) | marine metagenome | isolation source: saline water (ENVO:00002010), including | reverse complement strand
CATTGGAACATCTTCTGGCCAATCAAGTTGTTCGGCTAGCCACGCTTTGTGTTCCTTGAGATGCCACCTGTCTCTGAAACCGTTTAGTCCAGGACACATATGCGTTTGTCCAAACGGATACACATCTTCACCTTTGTTCAACAAACTTTCTTCGTCAAACACATGTGCATACAGTAGTTTTTCTATTTCATCGTACTCATCCTCTGGCAAAAAGTTTTGCTTCCATATCTTGTATGGAAAAGGTTTAGATCTCGATGTCGCCTCGCCGAATCCAATGTGCATAGTATCTTTTTCCGTCAGCTGTGTCTCTCCAACGATCTTGTTGTAGTTCGACCATTTCGCAATTGCAACTTGTGGCCGCTTGTGCTAGTTTTTCAGGGCTCCACTCATAGAAGTCAATCCATTCAGCACCTGCTCTGTTGTGTGTAAGTCCAGGATTTACACGTAGGAACATGTGTCCGCCAATCTTACACATGCTGGTTGCTTTGAGCATTTTGTAGTAGATTTCATCTTCACTGCCAAAGTTTATACTACCAAGTATGAGTACTACATCATACTCTTCTTCAGGCATAAAATCCATAATGTCTACTACTTCGTCTGCGTTTGGGTGATGTGCATCAATGCCGTACAAGCCTGGTATGCTGTCTTTGAGTAGGTTGCGTCCACAACCAATATCCAACACACGCTTGGGCTCAAGTGCATTTACTGCTTTGGTGATTGCTTCTTTGCCACTTGGACCAAAGTTTTTGTTTCTTGGGTTCCATTCGCCTTTGTCACCAAAGTATGCACCAAGTACTTTACTGTCCAAGTCTTGTACCATTGGTATCATCATGGTTTCATCTGGCGGGTGTCCAAATGTTTCTACACAAAAATCATGCAGAGCCTTAGTTATTTTTCTATTCATCTTCTATAATCAACTTGATATCCTTGCCCGGGCCTGCCTTGCTAGGCAAATTGCCATACTTCGCCACATAGTCTTTGACCACTGCAATGTACCAAAGGTTACTATTGTGCGGGGCACTCTTATTATACTTATATAAGTTATCACTGGTGGCTACAATGGCACCACTTGCAAGTGCTCTACTGCTTTCACGCTGTAGCTGTCTGGTCTTCAATGAGTCCCAATCTATTTCAACCTTGGGCTCAGGCTGTGTGCTTCTTTCTGTTTTCTTCCAACTAATATTATTCAGCATTACAGTGGTACCCTGGGTGTTTTGTCTAGTATCATTTGTGCCATAGCATCGTGCCAACCCTGTCCTGGGTGCTTGCCATCTTTGCCAGGAGGTGAATACTGTGTTGGATCAATTGTGTGATTGTTGTATTCTCTTATGTCACATTCTGCTACATCAGCATACAACAGCAACAGCCAACGATTTTTGAACCAACTGTATGTGTCGTATTCGTAGTTGCTGAGTTCACTCAATGCAAACTCTGCATCGCTCCACTCGCCTTTCATTTTGCGTTTGAATTCATAGGGCTCGCCATGGGGTGTTATCCATTCACGTCTGTATCCATATGTCCAAACAACAATCAGCTCGTCTGGTGAATAGTTGTGTATGTATTGTATTGCACGCCTTGTGATCAAATCATTGCTGGCGGCTGGAGTACCCAAGTTGTCGTAGCCTATTTGTTCAGCAAAGCATGAGTCTACGCCAATGCCAAACACATAACTGTCGCCAACAACACCCTGCCTGCCTTCAAACTCTTGACCTCTAAAGCCCAAGTTGTTGATGGTGTACCAAGTATCATCACCTGCGGCTACTGGTCCACACTGTTGTCTACCTGGCTGTTCTTTGCCTTCAGGTATTTGAAAAAACAAATCTTCAACTTCGTTTTGTGGCTGTGGTATTGGACCCTGTGAATTTTTTATTTCTTGAAACTTGCCGTCGCTCATTTTATTCCAATCAGTGTGTATCTTGTGTACAAGTATGTTTCAAGTTCTCCAGCATACACCAAGTCTCTGAAACGATATTTTACTTTGGCTTCTGCTACACTGCGTACACAATTTGTATGCTGTTCATTTTCAAAGTAGTTGTTGGTTTGCAAACACACAGGCATGCCCTCAGGCAAGTTGTTGAACCAAGCATCTGTCATGTGTTCACAGCTGGTGTTGATTACTATGTTGGGCTGAAACTTTACTTTGGTAGGCGATAGTTGTGGTCTGTCAACTTCAAACTGCACTGTTCTGTTGTTCCAACCCAGTGCATCTACATCCACTGTGGCGGCTTTGAAACGCCAGTTTTCTTTGTAGCATTGATGTGCATTGAAGTTGTCTGCTATTTCCCAAACGTTTGGATCCACGTCCAACGAAAATATTTTGTCTACATCAAAACGCTCAAACAAAAAGTATGCAAACGTGTTGTACCAACCACCATACATGAGCACGTTGCCCATTTGTTTGTTTTCAACTATGTTCTCAAGTTCATCCAACATCCACATCTTGCTTTGAATTTGTCCACGACTAAAGTGATCATTGATGTTTACAACATCGCCACCATACCTATCGCTCCAAGCATTGATTGTGCTGAACAGTGTTTCTGGTATACAGTGTGCAAAATAGTTGATCAGTTTTTTGTGTGTGATCCATTTGGTCCAGTCAATGTGTCCATGCATGAGTATGTTCACAAACTCTTCACTGAGTCCTGTGTTGCCTCTGTTGATTTCATCCAGCAACAATTCTTTTACTTTGTAAGGATTGCCATAGAATATAGCATTGCGTAGTGCAGTAAACTTGTCAAGATGCGGGCTGTTGATGCGTGTGAGGTATTCGTCAAGTCCATTTACCCAATGGTACTTTTTTGTTACTGCTTCTACTGTTTGTTCAGAATAGTAATCGTTCATATAGCTTCTTCAAACTTGCGCTCTAGCCATTCAAAGTCATTGATCATTTTTAGTGCTGATTTGTCGTTTTGATATGTTTTACCAAACTCGCCACCTTGTTCTGCTCCAAGTATTGCATACTCACCATATGGGCGTTTCATGCCTCTGGTTTGCCAAACTTTGAGTCTGTATTCATCATCAATGTTGTCGTTGTTGTCAATAATGTTACTGCTCAATTTTACACATTCTCTGAATGCACTTTTCCAAGTATTGAACGGATCTGTGTTGAATGCTGTAACATTACTTATCTGAAACTTTGGCACAAATGGACAGCCTATGCTGGTTGTCATATCCACACTCCAGTCATTGAGCTCCAAGAATGGCGCACGTGGAAATAGTTTTACTGCACCATATCCGTAGATCAAATCATTCACAGGGTTACGGCTACGATAAGTAAATACACAGTTGGTTTCAGGTACACCAGGATATGCATCAGTGAGCTGATCAGGTACAAACTTGAATTGAAACTCTTCTTCAATCACAGCATCAGCATCAACCACATAAAAATGAGATGTTTTTGCTTTTTGTGCCGCGGCCTTGTGTGCTTCAAAAATACCTTTGACACCATGCACTCGCTGTGCGTGTGGTGCAAATACTTTTAGTAATTCGTAGTTTTCGTCTGCAAAACTTTCGTTGTAACTAATATAAAAGACGTCTAACATGTTCAACCTCTGGAGTAAATAATTATATGCGTACTTTTCAGCAAAGCACTGATCTTACTATCAAGCGACAATACATTGATCATTTTTTGGATTGGAGTTCAAGTACACACAAAGCTAAGTATATAACAGGAACCATTGATAGTCAAGAGTTTACTAACATACTTAGCGGTGGCAAAAACCTGCTAGCAGATTTCAGCAGAATCATCGACGACTTCCTAGCCGCACCACGTGAAAAGAAAGATGAGTTTGTTGAAATTGGTCCTGTCAATGTTACAGCTGAACATGCTGATGATCACCTAAAAGCAATATATAGACTATTTAAGATATACTGGCTTGGGCGAGACATCACTCAAAATGGTATCAGCGCACCTGTGCAATTGTTGAGCTTTGGCTATCCTACAATCAACTGTCACCCAGGCTCAGACAAACGATATGGTATTATATTTCTAGCCAAGCCACAAGAACAAATACCATATGTGTACATTGATTACGAAGACTGCGAGTACAAGTTTTATGAAGATTGGGAAGATGTAACTGAATGCACAGAACCAGAAGATATAATGGATGCCTTTCCAAACTTTACACACAAAACCTTTCACTGTGTTTACGAATGGATTGAAATGTGGAGAGATGGTTGCAATCCACACAACATACCAGTGTACAACGGAATCAAAAAGTACCACAAAAAAGCAACCAAAGACTGGGGCAATCAGCGCACAAGTATTGCTGTGTGGCACCTCAGTTACTATGATGCTATTCACAGGCAAGGCATGACCGCAGACATGGACATGCTGTGGGACATACAACAACAAGATGATTACACACTGTGGATAGGCGACACACGATTTACCAAATCACAAGGAATATGGAAACCAGATAATGCAAACTTTGAATCAGTCTACAACCCACTCAGCCCAATTGACAAATACACACCCTATAGTTCACGTTGGTTTTGACACACGTCACAGAGAAATGTATGAGCTGTGCATTGACAGTGCAAAACATTTTGCCAGTGGACAAGTAGAATTTCATGCCAACAGTAGCACACAGATACCCAACTACACCAGAGCCACTGCCAAAAACGAAAGCACAAGTTTTGTGTACAGTAGATTTCTAGTACCACTGCAACAACAATATCGTGGCTGGGCAATATTTTGTGATGGTGATTTTTTGTGGCAGGACGACATATACAAGTTGTGGGAGCAAAGAGATGATCAATATGCGGCAATGGTTTGCCAACACGATTATGTGCCCAAAACAGATCCTAAAGCATTTGGACACGTACAAGAAGCATTTCCAAGAAAGAATTGGAGCAGTCTTATCATGTGGAACTGTGCGCACCCTGCCAACAGAATACTCACAACACAGTATGTAAACTTGGCTGAGCCTTGGCAGTTGCACAGATTCACACACCTGCAAGACGCAATGATTGGCAGTTTGGATCTGCGTTGGAACTGGCTTGTGGATGAATATGAGTACACAACCACTGCTGGCGCATTGCATTTTACAAATGGTGGACCGTGGTGTGGCATAAATACTGGACAGGATGGGGAATACCATGGAACTAGATCAATTATCAGCCAGACAAGATAGTCTATACACTGACGCAAAAGAAATGAGCTTCAAAACCACAGCCCGTGATGACACTGTGGTAGATGAATACTTTGCCAACAGCAAAAATCAAATATACATGTGCGAACTAACGCTACGAGATTTGACTGCACTTACACAGCTCAAGCCAATTGCCGCATGTCAAAATCTACTTGACAAAGACAAATGGAATGTATATGAAAGTTCACTTGAAGAATATGTAAAACTAGGCTGGATGCAATGGCACACAAATTCTGCACATTATTTTATGCACAAAGCCGCACTTGTTGGCAGTGACATATACAAAAACGGACAACTTGCTCCATTGCAGTTTCAAATGGGATATGATCCAAACAAAGGTCAAATTGAAGTACGTCCACATCCAGGCAGTGACAGACTGCATGTACTGCTAAACTTGATCAAACAAGGTGTAATTGAAGACAAAGTTGTATGCCAATTTGAAGTGTTTCCTTGGACCACACTAGAACAAATGACCAATGGCGCCAGCACGGACTGGGAATGTACACTGGTTGAAAGCAAAGCACAATTGCAAACCTACTACAAAAACTGGGACGAGTCCCAGTATTACAATGTAGCATGGCACCCAACGTTGGAAGACGAAAGCATCAGTGACTATGGTTTCATGCGTCACTTTATCAAAGGCATACAAAGATTTGCCAAACACCATGAAGGCATAGTTCCTGAAGATTGGGACAACAGACATTTAGAAATCAAAGCACTAGGCTTTAGATATCAAATGCGTGATAGTTTGGAAAAATTTATTACCACCAGTGCAGTGGATTGGAACAGATTCAGTGATGTAAAGTTTGGTCCATGGAACCTAAGTCTAAAACACGAACATCCAGAACTAAGGTTTCACCCTGACGAAGCTTGGTAGTGTGTAACGTTGTATTCACCTGCCACTGCTGATACTTCAGTAACATAAGGCACAGGCTGAATAACATATTCTTCTTCGTGGTTGAAACCAAATTGATTTAGTTCACGCTGAATATTATCTCTTACAAAAATAAAATCTTCAGGCCGCTTGTCGCTGTCAGGTTCTTGTACCCAAATCACAACCTGTTGTGTGCGCTCAACAATCTCTTTGAATTGCGCAGTGTGTTCATCTGTCCACGGTTGGAAACTTCCAATCATGGCCACAGTAGGATGTTTCCAATCAAACTGAGACATTTTGTTTTTCCTTTATAGTATGGTATTTTGCCGCTTTTGGTCTTTCGGCACGTAGAGTATCCATGAATTCTTCTGCTAATTCAAGTGTGCTGAATGTGGCTATTACAACAGGATCTTCTACTCTTGGTTCATATTCGATTTCATACATGTTGACCTCCTAATCATAAATGTACGGATCTTCTTCGCTGAGTTTCTTCAGCATTTCTTTTCTGTGTCGCGCCTTGCGCAACTTGGGTCCAATAATTGGAACTATTTCAAATAATTTTAGCACACGGGCAAGCATATGTCAACTCCATTTATTTCACTCCAGCGTACAGCATCAGCTCTGCTGTTTACCAATGGTTCGCCTTTTACATTGAGACTTGTGTTCAACAACATGGGCGAACCTGTACGCTTGTACCAACGTTCTAGCATATCACGCACAGGACCTGTTTCTAGTCCCACAGTTTGTACTCTGCTGGTTCCATCATAGTGTACAATAGCAGGAAACTCTTCTGGCCGCTTGCACTTGGCAACAAACTGCATAAACGGGCTACGCTTTACTGGCATTTCAAAATACTCATCAGCATGTTCTTCTAGTATCATTGGTGCGAAGGGTCTGAAGGCTTCTCGTTGTTTGATTGAGTTGACTCTGTCTTTGACATCCGCTCCTCTTGCATCAGCAAGGATACTTCTAGCGCCAAGCGCACGTGGTCCAAACTCGGCACGGCCCCATGCCACTGCTGTGATTTTGTCTTTGTCAAGTCTTTGGAGTATTTGCTCAACTGGATACTCGCCCTCTATGTTGTGTCCTGTGTAGCAGTGTGTCATATCAAAACGTTCTTTGGTGTGTGCTAGTACACAACCAATTGCACTGCCAGCATCACCTGGATTGGGCATTATCCATACATCATCATAACGTGCTGGTGCCAAACTGTTTGCAACACAGTTGAGCGCACACCCGCCCATCAGTACCAAGTTCTTGCTAGTGTATTTACTGCTGGTGTGATGTAATATGCCAGTTAGTATGTTTTCATACACCAGTTGTACAGCCGCGGCAATGTCTGCTAGGTCTTGTACGCTGTTGAGATCTGGTCTCCAATTACGGCAACCTCTGTGCAAGTTTAGTTTGAAACGCACACTAGGATCTTCTTTGTTGGGAAACTTTTCTACAAAGTCTTCAACAACCGCAGTGTACAGTCTGTGCGGATCACCAATAGCCGCCATGCCCATGAGTATGTATTCATGTTCCTGTGGTTTCAATCCTATACGCTGTGTCATAGCACTGTACCATATTCCTACGCTGTGTGGATAGTTTTGCGAGTAACGTTTCTTTAGTTTGAATCCTGTGCCTTCCCATATGGTAAATGTTTCCCATTCACCTATGCTGTCCAACACAACCACAGTGGCATCTTCAAATGGTGATGTGTAGTAGCCTGCGGCCGCATGTGACAGGTGATGTGTTGTGTAGCGTATGCGTGGTATAACAAACGGTGACGTTGCACTGCCCACACGATCCATCAAATGATCCCATGGTGTTTGTTTGCCAAGCAGTCGATACTGTCCTGCATACAATTGTCTTGTTTTCTTCAGCCATGGACGTTCATACCAATAAATTTGATCTGGTTTGCCAAACTCAAGTGCATCACGCAACATGCGATGATCAACCACACGATCATTTTTTATTCTGCTGTAGCGTTCAGCATGTGCGGCAAACTCCAAGCCGTCAGGAGAGAACACAGCAATGCTGGCATCATGACTCATGCCTGTTATTCCCCATTTTATCATTTTAGAATTCGTCCGAGCATAATCCGTAGATGTTTGACGTGTCTGGCATTGGTGCATCATCAAAGTTGAGCCACACAGCTCTTGGATGATCAATGTATATGCCAGGGTAGCACCAAATAAAACCTTTGCTGGTTAGTGCAAAGTCGTCGTCCTGATGCCAAAACCAATGTACGTTTGGTTTGTCCACAAGCAATTGTGCGGCTTCATGGTTCTTTGCGTGTAACCATGTGCCTTTTGAACATATGTATTCTTGTGGTGCAAGTTCTTGTGGTTCATCATGTCCCAGATACAGTTTGCCTTTGTATCCTATTAGATCCATTTCCACATCATATTCGTCGAGCCATGCTTTGCGCAAATACTCCACAGTGTTTTCAAACGTGGGCTGTGATCCGTGTGTATTACCCCTGTGTGCTATTTTCAACATATGCTTGTAAATCTTCTGGTGTGCCCAATCCATGCATGGCATCTACTTCAACAATGTGCCATTGTTCGCCTTGGGCTATATTATAATTTATACTAGGGCACACATAAAATTCGTTATTGGTTCTATCATTGGCATCAATCATTTGTTGCATTGCATCAAACATAGCTGTAGCAGTACTCCAATAATAACTGCCTGCTGTTGCCCATTCACTGATAGGACGTTTTTCTGCTACTTCAACGATGCGTGTACCTTCTGTTCGTGCATAACTCCACTTTGTGTGCGTGGCTGGAAAACATGTAACCAAGCCGTCTGCTTGTAGTTGCCAAGCGTCAGCACTTGTTTCAATAATTTGATCACAGTTGGCAATCATGCATGGTTGTTGCATACAACCTTTTTTGTCAAATATGGGTGCCATCTTCAGCACAGTACAGGCCGCTCCTTCAGTGGTTTCTGCAAGCGATTCAATGATTGCTGTAGGATAATGCTCACGTATGCGCTCTGCCAAGTTGTAGTTTTTGTTGTGTACATCGCTGATTATAAATGCAATCCTGTTGAGTTCAGCACCAGGTATTTTGCAACTTTCCAAAGCTCGTACAAACATGGGCTGGCCGTCAACTTCAATCAGTGGTTTTGGAAGTGTATACCCTGCGTCTCGGAATCGTGTTCCCAAGCCTGCCATGGGCATAATCATGTTGTAGCTTACCATTATGGTTTCCTTTTAGATAAGTATTTATATGAGTTTACTAGATCAAATCACACGCAACGGATACATTGCTATACCCGACTTTATGTCAATCAAACAGTGCAATGAAATCAAACTTGAAGGTTTGCGCAACAAAACTGTGAGATACAAGCCATTTTGGATGGCCATGCCCAGCATATTCAATGAACTAATGTTGGGTTGGGAAACTGGTGACAGAATGCCCACAGCTGATTTTGTTGAAGGCGAAACTGTACAACCAGCACAGCTAACACAGCCCTACATGTACAGACCATGGACCACTTACACAGAACTACTCAGCATACGTTTGGTGTTGTTGCTCACACAAGTAAACAGCAAAAGTATTACATTGGTTCCAAACACAACCAAAGAAAAATATGAAACCAACAGACTGCAAAGCAACCAATATGATGACATGCTGTATGATCCAAATGCTGTGAGTTTTACAGGCATGAAAGGCACACTGTTGGTACTACATGGTAGAACACTGCACAGTTTGGGCACTGAGGATTATGTAACTGAAGAGCCTAGACAATTGATGGTGGCAGATTTTGTACATCCTAAGGTTGAAAAAAGTGTGCGTTTGTATCAAAAAGTTATAGCAGATCAGCAACGCGACTCATAAGATCTTGACTATTTTCAACTTCAATAACGAAAGCGCCTGAACGTTTGGCGGCTTCAACACCCACTGGACTATCTTCAAATATAATAGTTTGATCAGGTGTTACACCACTTATTTCCATAGCACTATTGTACATCCATGGATCAGGTTTGGCTGGTCCATAGTCTCTGCTGAACACACTTTCAAACTGCCACAGTTGTAGCACATTCAAACACTTGAACACAAACTCGCTTCTGCTGTTGCTACACAAGCTCAATTTGTATTTTATATACAATCTATCAAACAATTGTTTTAGCTGAGGATTGAATTTTATATATTCTTCTACGTGTGCTCTGGTGTGTTCTTTTTTTATTTGATCTATTTCTGCTGTAACAGGTATACCCATTTGTTGTAGTTTGCGTATTTTTTCAGTTGTGGGCATGCCTTCTACATCTTCGTTGTTGAATTCAGCACCAGGCACCTGTTGTTCAACAGCCCATCTAAAGCCTGCTTGATGCAGTTCTTTGCAGTCTACCAATGTGCCGTCCAAGTCAAATATTATCAGTTGCATCTTTGTATTACCTGTGTGATTATGTCTGTCCAATCAACACGACCAGCAAAGTATGTGCGGTAGTTGTGTACAAGTTGCTCATGATGTTGTTGTGTTAGTGCAACAAATTCTTCCAATGGTGTACTGCGTATGTATTCTGCCAGACTGGTCATTTCTTGTACACCGTCGGCACTGTCTGTTTGAAAATATTCTTCAAATGTGTAGTAGCCTTTGCTACGTAGTAATTCATGTATGCTGTTGTCGCCAACAACGAAAAATGGGTGCATGCAAGCAATTGCTTTGAATGTTTTTTCTGTAACAAAAGGTATTCGATCATCGCTTTCAGTTATTATGCTGAATGCACTGCGTTTGTAATATTCTCTGATATCTGTGGTATTGCTTATAACATGTCCAGGCAATTGATCTAATTCAAGACCAATAAAACGTGTGTCCTCAGGTATACCACTCATTTGCATACACTGTTCATAGTATGGATCTGCTCGCATTTTTTCCAAATGCCAACTCACGTAGCCTTGTTGTAGTATGCCTGTGGTTTGCATAGCATACATCCATTGCAGTCTGTGTCTTTTTATGTTTCTGTTGAGACTGAGAAACTTTCTATCAATAGCATATTCATTGTAGTCCACAGGGTGAACAACCGCACTTGATTGTGTTCTATGATGTTTTCTGCACAGTGCTTCCCAAAAGTTGTCAACCCAAATTTGATGCATACCTTCAAGCACAGGCGGTACATGAGGATTGCTACCCAACACAATGATTTTATCAAGTGCAATGCCCTGTTCGGTTGCACAACGAGCTATATCCGCCATGCCACCCAGCTGGGCTTCGTGCATGTTCAACAGCAACAAATAACATGTAGGATCTGTGCGCAATGCTTGTTGACTTTGTGTGCTCAACGTGATGTTACAGCGTATGGGTGTTTGTACCCAATGCACCACAAACTTGATGCCTTCTAGCACAGGCAACCATCCTGTGTGATACACACGGTTTGGGTCAAACCCATCAAACGGAAACAAATATTCAATGCTGGCTACTTGATCGTCTGTGACATCAAACGTCAATCCATCATAGGGTTGTTCTCGTATACGATCTACAACAAGACTATACTGCAAATCCCGACACCTGTAGCGTATACTTGTCCTTGAGTCCACAGTTACCACTTAGGTGCAAGTGTGAACTGTCCCACAAGAATCCATCTCCAGCACTCCAGTGATCACTGCACTGCCAATCTTTGTTGTGATCTTGATAGTGTATCAAGTGTCCTGGTTGCCAATCTTCTAAATAAACGTTGGCACGTACTTTTGTTCTAGCGTCATCAGGGTAACGTTTGTTGATTTGAAAAAATGTATCTCTGTGTAAGGTTACAGTGTTGCCAGGTGGCTGTAGTATTGTGCTTACTGTAACAACCTCCATGCCCAATTTTTCACCTAGGTCAGCATAGTCTATGTCACCATCATCAAACCATAGTTGTTGAATGCGTGTGTTGTCTTCGCTGTAGCTGGCAGGAAAGCCTCCTGCCTTTTCATGTTGATCTGACTGTTCTCTTACTTGGTAGCTGATACAACTACCGTAATGCTGTGTGTAATCTGCATCTAAAAAGAATTGTAAATCATAATCTAATTTTATGTTTCTTATCATTGCATTCTCCGTGTATATTTATTGGTACCATTTTCTCCAATCGTCCATTTCTTCTACAAACGAAGCCATTGGTACCATGCCTTTGAATTGATTTTTATCCCAAGTATCAAATTGAAACTTGTGTGCTATGTTGAAGTTGTGTTCAGCCGCAAACATTGGCATGTAGCTTTCTGGACGCACTATTTTTCTCAGTGGCGGGTTGTGTGATTCTATCCATTCGCGAATTAGTTTTCCTTGTACTTGAATGGCCGCACCGTCTTGTCCCCAGACGTAATCAGTACACCATGGAAGGCCTGCATGCATTTGCCATCCATCAAATATCATATTAGGTGCACCATTATCTTTGCTGTGATCATATGTTTTGATGGCGTTTAGAAAATCAGTAGTGCTTCGTTGCCATGCATACAACCCCATACCCGGCTCGCTGTTTTTGTGTGATACAGCGTCATATCTCAATTTGATTACTGTACTATCTGCATGCGATTGCCAAAACCTAGGCAGTTTGCGTACAGCATCTTCTACATACACAAACTGTCTCATGCCGTAGCTGACTGCGTCTGTGGGCTCTCCTGATGCATAAGCAAAGTGTACGCTGTTGGCCCATGCAAATTGTTCATGCATGTACTCTTCCCATGCCGGTTTGTTCAATGGCGCTTTGAGTTTGTATTCACCTCCGTGTAGATTGTTGGGGTTCCACAGTTTGTTGCCATAGCCAAACAGTCTGCCTTCTGGTCTATCGTCTTCGGCAGTAACACAAACCACGTCTACGCTACCTTTGAGCAATTCGCTGGCACGTTTGTATTCTTTGAGCCAAAGTGGGTGAGTAACACCTCTGGGTTGTCCAACAAACAACAATACTGTTCTATTCATTCTGTACCTATATAATGATAAATATATTTATGAAACGTATAAAGAAGTTATCACCAGAAATAAATCCTGTTACCTTCAAAGACGGTAGAGGTATTATACAAACATACTATCCAGAACTGCACAGCATAGCGGAGTGGAACTATATTGTAACACTCAAAGGTGCTGTCAGAGGACATCATTACCACAAAGAGTTTGATGAATATATTATGTTTGTGGAAGGAGAAGGTGTGTACACAGAAATCACTAATGAAGAAGAATTAGTAACTCCTGTGTCTGCTGGAGATTGTATATACTTGCCACAGGGTGTACCTCATACATTTTATCCTACTGCTGATTGTAAAATGATTGCACTACTGACCAAACGCTGGGACGAATGTGATGAACCTATAACAAGGGTAGAAGTATAATGGAGCCTTATGCTATTGTTGTTGTTGATGTTTGGGACACAAACAATTTGGCAAATAAGAATGTACTAAGCATGTACGAGCAGATGACACAACGAATTTGCCGAATGATTAATTATCAATCTAATACTCATATAAATCGTGTATTAGTAACCAATTATAATGCAGAAACATAT
>CESM01192850.1_pt1 | contig 13512 bp, 12 predicted proteins | sample 361421 | NCBI WGS metagenome assembly CESM01 (sample SAMEA2622219, study PRJEB7988) | marine metagenome | isolation source: saline water (ENVO:00002010), including | reverse complement strand
GCCGCTAAAGAAATTCTAGATTTAAACTAATTGTGTTAATTGCCGGAGTTGATGAAGTTGGAAGAGGTTGTTTAGCTGGACCAGTTTTTGCAGCAGCTGTGATTTTAAAAAAACCTATAGCGGGTTTATGTGATTCAAAAAAATTATCTCCTGAACGCAGACAAATTCTCTCAAAAGATATCAAATTAAACTCCTTTTATGCATTTGGTATGGCAACACCATCTGAAATTGATAAAATCAATATTCTTCAAGCTTCTTTATTGGCCATGAAAAGAGCAATACTGTCTTTGCATGTAAAACCAATAAAAATATTGGTAGATGGTATATATAAACCTGATATTAATTTTGATATCAAGGCTATAATTAAAGGCGACTCAATTATTGATGAGATAAGTGCTGCTTCAATAATAGCTAAGGTTGAAAGAGATAACTATATGATAAAAATTGATGATAAATATCCCGGATATGGCTTTAAAAATCATAAAGGTTATGGAACTAAGATGCATCTGGAAAAACTTAATTTAATGGGCGCAACTGACATTCATAGAAAAACATTTAAGGGAGTTATTGTTTGATAGACTCTTTTTCACATCTTAGAGTTGCTTCTGAATATAGTATTTCTCATGGGCTTATAACAATAGATCAAATAGTTGATTATGCTGAAAAGCAAAATATGCCTTCAGTAGCCCTTACAGATCATTTAAATATGTTTGGTCTTGTAAAGTTTTTCATGAAAGCTGAAAAGAAAGGAATAAAACCAATTTCTGGGTCCTCTATTCAAGTTTTATTTGAAGGCGATGATTTTGCATATGAACTATTATGTTTAGCTAAGAATAACAATGGCCATAAAAATTTAATGAAAGCAATTTCCAGGTCACATAATAATATTAATTACCCAACACCAATAATATCATTTGAAGAACTATGTTCTTTTAAAGATGATATTAAAGTCATATCTGGAGGTAAATCAAGCCATATATTTGATTTATTAAAAAGGGGCAAAGAAGATGAAGCAGGCAAAAAAATAGAACTATTTCAAAGTGTTTTCGATGAAGATTTTGTAATTGAAGTTCAAAAAACAAATCGAGCTGATGAGATTGACTACATAGCCAATATATTACCTATTGCTTCAAAAAAAGGCATTCCTGTTATTGCAACTAATGATGTTCTCTTTTTAGATAAAGAGGACTATGAAATACATGAAACTAAGGTTTGTATAAATACTGGAAAAACTTTAAATGATCCAAATAGAGAAAGAAAATTTTCAAATGAGCAATTCTTTAAGTCCCAAAAAGAAATGACCACACTTTTTAAAGGCTATGAAGAATTTATATTAAATACATCTGAGATTGCAAAACAGTGCAATGTTTCATTTGCATCTAAAGGTTATTTTTTACCTGAATATCCAGTTCCAAAAGAACATGACTTTAACAGCTTCTTAAAAGATCTTTCTTTTAAAAATTTAAGATTAATAACAAAAGATTTCAATGATTCAAAAAAAAATGAATATAACGAAAGATTGGATTATGAACTATCTCAAATTAGCAGTATGGGCTTTTCAAGTTATTTTTTAATTGTTTATGATTTTATAGAATGGTCAAAAAACAATGAAGTTCCAGTAGGCCCTGGAAGAGGCTCAGGTGCTGGCTCTCTAGTCGCATATGCATTGGGAATTACTGCATTAGACCCAATTGAGCACGGGCTTCTTTTTGAGCGTTTTCTTAACCCTGAAAGGATATCTATGCCAGACTTTGATATAGATTTTTGTACAGAAAAAAGAGACTCTGTAATTGATTATGTTAGTTCAAAATACGGATCTGAAGCTGTTTCTCAAATAGTAACTTTTGGAACCATGGCTGCTAGAGCCGTTGTTAAAGATGTTACAAGAGCTTTGGGAAAGCCATATGGCTTAGGAGAAAGGATTTCAAAAATGATTCCCTTTGTACCTGGCATGACATTAGATAGAGCAATTAAAGAACAACCAATCTTTAAGCAAACCATCAAAAATGATTCTGAAGTTTCAGAAGTGCTTGATTTAGCTTTTAAGCTTGAAGGTATTGCTAGAAATGTTGGCAAACATGCCGGAGGAATTGTTATTGCTCCTGGAGCATTGTCTGATTTTTGTCCTACTTATTTTGATAGACAGTCATCAGCATTGATGACCCAATATGATAAAGATGATGTTGAAAAAATAGGCTTAGTAAAATTTGATTTTTTAGGGCTTAGAACTTTAACAGTTATAGATTGGGCAACAAAATCAATCAATGAATATTTGAGTAAGCAATCAAAACCTTTATTAAATCTTAATTCAATAAAATTAGATGATCCAAAAGTTTTTGAACTCTTATCTTCTGGTAAAACTATGGCAGTTTTTCAATTAGAGTCTTCAGGAATGAGGGATCTTATAAAAAGATTAAAACCATCAAAATTTGAAGAAATTACAGCTCTTCTAGCTTTATATAGACCTGGGCCTCTTGATTCTGGAATGCATGATCAATTTGTTGATAGAAAACATGGAAAACTACCTGTTACATACCCTCATGAAATGCTTGAACCAGTTTTATCTGAAACTTATGGAGTTATTTTATATCAAGAACAGGTAATGCAAGCTGCACAAGTCTTGGCAGGATTTTCTCTAGGTCAAGCTGATATCCTTAGAAGAGCAATGGGAAAAAAAGATGTTGCTGAGATGGAAAAACAAAGAGAAATTTTTGTTGATGGTTGCAGCGTTAATAATATTAAAAAAGTTACAGCTGAAAAAATATTTGATTTAATTGAAAAATTTGCTGGTTATGGTTTCAATAAATCTCATTCAGCCGCTTATGCATTACTCTCATATCAAACCGCTTTTTTAAAGACCTATTATCCAGAACACTTTATGGCAGCAGTTCTTTCTACGGAGCTAGGTAATACAGATAAAATTTACTCTCTAACAGAAGAGTGTAAAGCGCTTGGAATTTCAGTACTGAAACCAAATATTCTCACAGGTAAAAAGAAATTTATAGTAAATAGTAATAATGAAATTGAATATGGTCTTGGAGCCATTAAAGGTGTTGCAGACTCATTTATAACTCATGTATGTAATATTAGGAAAGAACATAAATTTAAAGATTTATGGGACTTTACTAAAAATATTGATATAAAGCTTGGAGGTAAAAAATCGATTGAAGCTCTATCTTATGCAGGAGCATTTGATTCAATTGCTCCATCTCGGACTGTTGCTATTGCATGTATAGGAGATATGCTTTTGGATGGAGGAAGAGCTGTAAGTTCATCTTCAAATTTTGGCGACCTATTTTCTTCAATAGAAACAGATTTTGATCCCTATGAAAAGTATACAAACCTTGATGAGTTAAATTTAGTTGAGAAGCTCAATTTTGAAAAGAAATCTCTTGGTTATTATCTATCAGGCCATCCTGTAAAAGCAATTGAAGAAAATATTTCTCCAATAAGATCACATGAAATAAATAAACTAAAAATAGATACAAAAAAAGCAAGATTAGTTTGTCATATAAATTCAGTTCGACAAATAAAGGATAATAGAAATAAACCTCTTACTTTTGTAAATTTTGATGATGGCACAGGTTCAATGGATGGAATAATTTCAAGTGAAGTCCTAGAAAATTGCCATAGTTTTCTAAAAGATAGTTCAATCTTAGTATTGAAAGGTAACATTGAAATAGATGACTATAGATCAAAAGAATCAGGTAATACAATGTTTAGAATGAGAGTTAAAGAAGTTAAGACTATTGAAGACGAACTGCTTGAAAAAATTGACTCTATAACTATTCATGCTGACAATAAATCACAAAAATCTATTGAAAAACTTAACATTGATCTTGCAAAAATTCCAAATGAAATATGGGGCAGTGGTAGAACTGCTATTAGACTTAAAGTTTTCAGTGATGGCTCTGAAGCCATTATAGAGCTAGGAGAAGACTATTTATTAAAGCCTTCTTTGAAAAACTTAAATCTTTTAAGAGACATTTTTGGTAAAACTTCCATTAAAATATAAATATGAATAACTCTTTTCTTGATTTTGAAAAACCTATTGCTGAAATCCATGACAAAATTCAGGCTTTAGAGGAAATTGTTGATGATAGTCCAGAATTACTTCCTCAAATAAAAAAACTAGTTGAAGAAGAAAAAAAAATTACTCAGAGCATATATTCTAAATTAACTTCATGGCAAATAGTTCAAGTAGCTAGACATCCTAAGAGACCTCACACAGCTGATTTTATTTCACGGGTTTTTACAGACTTTGATGAATTGCATGGAGATAGAATGTTTGGAGATGACTCATCTTTAATAGGTGGACTTGCATATTTAGAAGATAAACCTGTAGTTGTAATTGGGCATGAGAAAGGAAGAGAAACGGAGGAAAAAGTAAAAAGAAATTTTGGAATGCCGCAACCCGAAGGTTATAGAAAGGCTAAACGTTTAATGAAGCTTGCAGAGCAGTTTTCCATACCGCTCATTACTTTTATAGATACATCTGGAGCATATCCAGGAATGGAGGGAGAAGAAAGGGGGCAAAGTGAGGCTATAGCATCAAACTTAGCAACCATGTCAGAATTAAGGACTCCAATAATAGTTGTCGTGACAGGCGAGGGTGGATCTGGTGGGGCTCTTGCCCTTGGAATTGGTGATCACATTTCAATGCTTCAATACGCAACCTATGCAGTTGCATCTCCTGAAGCTTGTTCGTCAATTGTTTGGAGGTCAGCTGATTTTGCGTCTGAAGCAGCTGATGCAATGAAGGTTAATGCGGATGAGCTCCTTAAAATAAATGTAATAGATGAAATAATAAATGAACCACTGGGTGGAGCTCACAGAGACTATAAATTGTCAGCAGAAAATATTAAAAAAAGCATACTCAATAACTTAACTAGGTTAAATGAATTTGATATAGATAGTCTTTTAGAAAATCGCTACAAGAAACTAATATCAATTGGACAGCAGAATTGATAGATTTAGATAGAATTTATAAGTCTATAGGTAACAAAAAAAATGTATGTATTGCTTTTAGTGGCGGAATTGATTCAACTGCTTTGTTATATGCTTGTTACCTATTAAAAAAGGATGGTATGTTAGAAAATACTAGAGCTATTCATATTAATCACAATCTATCAAATAACTCTTTGTTATGGGAATCCCATTGTCAAAAAATATGTGATCAGCTAGGTATAAATCTAATTATTAAAAATATTCAAGTCCAAAAACATAAAGATGGGCTTGAGTCTGCAGCAAGAAAGATCAGGTACGAAATTTTTTCTGAAATTCTTAAAAAAGATGAGCAACTATTATTAGCGCATCACGCTGATGATGTTGCTGAGACTATTTTATTTAGATTATTCAGAGGTACTGGGCTTAATGGGCTTGAAGGCCCCAAAGAAAAAAGATCGTTAGGAAAGGGAAATTTACTAAGACCCCTTCTTAAATTTACTAAAAAAGAATTATATGAGTTCATAGATTTAAATAACATTAGTTTTATTGAAGATGAATCAAACAAGGATTCAAATCAAGATAGAAATTATATTAGAAATGAAATCATGCCTATCATTAATAAAAGATGGAATGATTATGAGAAGAGAATGCAAAATACATCTGAAATTGTTAAAGAGAATCAAGAAATATTTCATGAACTATTCTTTGAAAAATACTCATCATTTACTCTTAATAATGCGATACCAGTAAAACTTTTTAGAGAATTAGACAAAATAACTGCAAAAGAATTAATAAGACATGTTGTTCAAAGAAATAATATTGCGTTACCAAGCAGAAAGGTCTTAAGTGAGATTATTAAGACATTTTATAATTCAAAACCTTCTGAATCTTCAATTGTTAAATGGTCAAGAGCTGACAAAGAGCAATGCGGGGGTAAGATTATCTATAATTCAGATTATATTCACATAAATGATGTTGAGTATTCTGGAATTTTAATTATTGATAGTGTATAAACTTTAAATAAAATCAGGGAGCAATTATGGAATTTGAAACAATAAAGCTACAGAAAAAAGATCGTATAGGTACTATTATATTAAATAGACCTGATGTTTTAAATGCTTTTTCAGAACAGTTAATTTGGGATCTTCAAGAAGCTACAAAAAACCTCAAAGAAGATAATGATATTAGAGTGGTAGTAATTACTGGAGCAGGTAAAGGGTTCACAGCTGGCGCAGATTTAAGTGAAACCAATACATCATGGACTAGTGTTAAAGATTCACTTTTTAGAGGCTTTCTGCCTATTTTTGAGAATATTATGCAGATGCCTAAACCAGTTATTGGTTCAATTAATGGACCTGCTGCCGGAATAGGTGCAGCTATAGCAATGGCATGTGATTTAAGGATTATGTCTGAAGAATCATATATTCTATCAGTATTTAGCAATATAGCTGTGGTTCCAGATGGAGGCCTTTCATGGTTTTTAACAAGATATATGGGATATACAAAGGCATTTGAGTATGCAATTGAAGCAAAAAAGATCACTGCAGATGAATGTTTGCACTTTGGGATTGCAAATAAAAAAGTACCTTCAGAAGCTCTTGAATCAGACACAATTGCATGGGCAAAAAAATTAGCAAAACGAGCTCCACAATCTTTATCTAATACCAAAAAAATAATGAGGAATGCTTTAGAAAAAGGTTATTTAGATACTTATAATGAAGAGGCGGAAATACAAAATGGTATTTTTGGAAACGAACAAAACAAGGAAGCTATAAAAGCATTTTTTGAAAAAAGAGAACCTAATTTTGATTAAAATCTAAATTAATTTACTAAGACCAACTATGATAGCTTCAAATGAAGCAATGGTCGTATTAGGATTAATACCAACGCCCCAGCTAGTTTGTCCATTAACCTCAAGCTCTATGTATGCTGCTGCTTTAGCATCAGACCCAGATGAAATAGCTGATTGATGATAGTCAGAAACTTTAATTTCTTTATTCAACTTTGCACATAATCCATTAACAAACGAATCAATAGGACCATTACCCTCACCAGAAATGATAGTTTCCTCAGATTTTAATAACATTTTTAGCTTTAGTGCATTAACATCATTTTTAGTTGAAGAGCTATGGCTTATGTAAGAGGATTCATCTTGAGCAGTTAAAAAGTTTTTTTCAAACATTGTCCATATTTCAGAACTACTGATCTCTTTCCCAGTTTCATCAGCTAATTTTTGTATTTTTTGACTCATACTAATTTGCAGTCTTCTTGGTAACGAAACCCCATGATCCTTTTCAAGTAAAAAGGCTATCCCACCTTTACCGGATTGCGAATTAATTCTAACTACAGCCTCATAACTTCTCCCAAGATCAGCAGGGTCTATTGGTAAATAAGGTACTGACCAGAGCGGGTCATTAGAATTTTTCATTGCTTGAAAACCTTTTTTGATAGCATCTTGATGAGATCCAGAAAATGCAGTAAATACTAAATCACCCGCATAAGGATGACGAGGATGTACCGGGAGTTGGTTGCAGTATTCAACTTCACGCATTACTGAATTAATATTTGAAAAATCTAGTTTAGGATTTATGCCTTGTGTGAGCATATTTAATGCAATAGTTACAATATCAACATTTCCAGTCCTTTCTCCATTCCCAAATAATGTTCCTTCTATTCGATCTGCCCCAGCCATCAGTCCAAATTCTGATGCTGCAACAGCTGTTCCTCGATCATTATGAGGATGTAAACTTAAACATATATTATTTCTATTTTTGAGATTACTATTCATCCACTCAATCTGATCGCCATATATATTAGGAGTTGACATTTCTACAGTGGCAGGAAGGTTAATAATAATTTTATGATTAGACACCTCTTTCAAGATCTCAGTTACAGAATCACATACTTCAGCTGCATAAGGTAATTCAGTTCCTGTAAAACTTTCTGGAGAGTATTCAAAGCTCCAATCTATATCCGAATTTTTTTCAGCAAGCTCTTTAATCTTTAGAGCCCCTTGTAATGCAATTTCTTTAATACCTTCTTTATCTTTCTTAAAAACAACATTTCTTTGTAAAGTAGATGTTGAATTATAAAAATGCACTATTGCTTTTTTTGCACCATTGAGGGATTCAAAGGTTTTTTCAATTAGATCATTTCTTGCTTGGGTGAGAACCTGGATATTTACATCACTTGGAATTTTTTTTGATTCAATAAGATCCCTTACAAAATCATAATCTGTTTGTGATGCTGATGGAAAACCTACTTCTATTTCTTTAAAACCTAATTTACACAATAATTCAAACATTCTATTTTTTCGCTCTGCGCCCATTGGCTCTATAAGAGCTTGGTTTCCATCCCTTAAATCAACCGAGCACCATATAGGCGATTTTTCAATAACACGAGAAGGCCATTGCCTATCTTTTATATCAATGACTTTAAATGCCTTATATTTAGTATGAAGATTATCCATTAAGCAATTGTAAGTGTTAAAATTTTTTTATGAAAACTATTTCTTTAAAATCTCAAGCAATACTATCAAAAATAGGAATTTCTCTTTATAAAAAAAGAGAATGCTCCAACTTAAATGATGCTAAAGAGATAGTTCTGCATAAAAGAGATAACATTTTGGCATTACTTCCTAAAGAGCTAAATAATCATACAAATGATGAAATAAATTTATTTAACTCAATAATGCAAACTATGACATCAAATGATCCAACTATCTCTGAATTAAAGGCTTTGCATACGGCTGGTTTTAACATTAATACATATTATAAAAAACGAAAAGAGTTACACCCAATTAAAGCTGTAATTTCTTTTGGAATAAAAGTAGATCCTTTAGCTACTTACATTCAAGCCCCATTTCTAGAAAGTTTAATCAATGACCCAAGTCAAAAAAGGCCTTTATGGCAAGAAATTCAAAAATTTTTAAGTAAATAAATCCTACATGAAAATTGAATTAATGAACATGAAGCATTTGGATGCTATCAATAAAATTGACATAGAAACAAACTTATCACCATGGACATATGAAAGCCTAAGATCTTCTCTTGAAGTTGGTCATCACGGTCTGGTATCTGTTCAAAATGGTATCACTAATGGCTTTATAATTTTTTCTCCAATGCCGCCTGATTGCCATATTTTAAATATTGCAATTGATACCAAATATCAAAGATCAGGATTGGGCACAATGCTTTTAAAAAAAGTAATTCAGCAATCTAAAGCTATGAAAATAAAGAGAATTTACTTAGAAGTTCGCATGTCCAATATAAATGCAATTATTTTTTACGAAGGTTTTGGATTTATCAAGGACGCAATAAGAGACAAATATTATCCTGGGAACCCAAGAGAAGACGCATTATTAATGTCATTATCAATTTAATCCTAAAGTATTTTTTCGATCGCAGTCTCAATCATTTGAGGTGTTGTTGTTGAACCAAATCTTTCTACAACTTCTCCATTCTGATTAATTAAAAATTTTGTAAAATTCCACTTTACATTTTTAGTGCCTAAAATTCCTGGATAAGCTTTTGTTAATATTTTAAATAAAGGCACCGCATTTTTTCCATTGACATCAACCTTATCAAATAACTTAAAGGTAACGTTATAGTTTCTTTCACAAAATAAAGCTATTTCTTCATTAGTTCCTGATTCTTGAGCTCCAAATTGATTGCATGGAAAAGCTAGAATTTCAAATCCTCGATCTTTGTATTTATCATAAAGCTTTTGAAGGCCTTCATACTGTGGAGTAAAACCACATGCACTTGCCACATTAACAATAAGCAAAGTTTTGCCTCTATAAACATTCATATTTATAGTTTCATTATTAATATCCTTAACTTCAACGTCATGAATAGTTATCATTTTTTAACCTATATTTTTAAAAGTTCTATTTTATTACAGATCTATTTAATTTCTAATAATTTATTTTGATGTAAGTTAAAATAAATAATAATGAAAACTAATTTTACTTGGAAAAACTTTGATCAACTTTCTAATGCTGAGCTATACGCAATTCTTCATTTAAGGCAAAAAGTTTTTATTGTTGAGCAAAATTGTCCCTATAATGATTTAGATTATAGTGACCAACAAGCCTTTCATTTATTAGTCCATCAAGATGATGAACTGATTGGATATTTGAGAGCATTTGCACCGGGCGTTAAGTATAAAGAATCTTCCTTAGGAAGAATTATTACATCTATTAAGTATAGACATCAGGGGATTGGAAAAAATATTACAAATGAAGGAATTTCATTCTTATTAGAAAAGTTTCCAGATAATAATATTGTTATATCTGCTCAACATAGATTAATTAATTTTTATCAAGATCTTGATTTTAAAAAAAGAGGCGAGGTTTATTTAGAAGATGATATTGATCACATAGAAATGTGTCTAGATAGCTCAAAGAGATGATAGAATGACATCTTTATTTGAACTTTTACAAGAAATTAAAATCTAATAGTTATGCTAAGAAAATATATTTCATTACCTTTAACTTTATTCGTCCTTATAGGATGTGGAGGAGGTTCTGGAACTACACCTATAAGTGTAGAAGTTTCTATGAATGCAAGTACCGAAACAGCTCAGTACAATGAAACTTATACAATCTCTTGGACTTCTGATGGCAGTCAATGTTATGCGAGTGGTGGAGCCTGGTCTGGTGAAAAGCCAACGTCAGGATCGGAAGAGTTTACCGCAAAAACCACAGGCCCAGTTGGATATGGCATAGAATGCAGAAAGAATAACTCTTTTGCTCAAGCCCAAGCGGTAGTTACTCTTGAAAAAGATTTTGGTAATACTATTGATTTCCTTGATGATGAGGTTGCTAATTTACTTACAATTGATCATGCCGATGGAGCTGGTCATAAGATATCAAGTCACTTTATAGGTGATTTTAATAATGATAATGCTCAAGATATGATCTTGGCTTACAGAGTTAATGACCCTAGAGATAATATTGAAGATTTATACCCACGTTTTTTTCAAATCCTAGGAGGAGAGGAGCCATCTATATCTGAACTAGAGCTAGAGGGCTGTCAGTCAGGCGAAATGTTTGCTACTGGTGACTATAATATAGATGGATTCCAAGATATTGTTGCTCTACCTACAAAAACTGTTAGAACTATTTCTAATCAACCAGTAGATTCAAATATATGTTTTTTTGTAGGATCTGAAACTGGACTTGATACTACAAACTGGAATTCAAATGATTTTATAGATAATTCATCATCTATTGATTTAAATAACTTTGCAGTTACTTCGTCTGATCCAGTTGATATCAGTGGAGATGGAAGTGTTGATTTATTATTATGGGCTAAGGAAGGCAATGGTTCTACTGCTGGACTTCCATTTTATATAATATCTAACACTGCAACAAATGCTTTTGTTCAATTGAGCACAAACTTTATTGACCTTGATCCATATTTACCTAGTGTTGGGTGTTCACAAGACCTAGCTTATTTATGTGATTGGAAAAACTTTATAGGCACATCGCAAATCTATTTTGATGAAGATATAAGTATTGATTTGGTTGGATCAGCATGCGGTGAGGATTTGAGCTCTTGTTCATATACTAACTTCACAGAGCGTTATGAAGAGGGTAATGATTTTGATTGGTCAGTTTCTACTTCTGATGTTTTAAATCCATCTGTAAATTCCGGTCAGTCCTACTCAAGAAAATTATCTATTGTTGATAATAATTCAGATGGTTTATTTGATATTTTTATATTAGAAAATGACACAAAATTTACAGCGTATGAAAGGCTCGATGGATTTATTAGTGCTCAAGATAGTGGAGATTTTCTTGATTTACTTTCATCTTCTTTAAAATTCACAAGTGACTGGCTTCTTGTAGATCTTGATTTAGATACAGATTTTGATTTACTTGCTCCAATAGATTGTGTTCTGCAAACATGCTCAGATAAGTTGTTTAGCGTGTATCAAAAATCACCAGTAACAAATGATAGAGTGACTGAAGCAGGTGATGTAACTTTCACCGCGTCAGATGGCTCTCAAATTATCACTGTAAATGACATAGCTCATGCTACTAAATATGGCGAGCTTGTAACTTTTAGTGGGGCTGAAGGGCTTGGAGGAAGTATTACTGCAGATATTTTGAACGGACAATTTACAGTTACATCTACTCCAAGTGATGATACTTTTACAATTGAGGCATCTGTTGCAGCCAATTCAAGTGATACCGGTGATGGTGGTGCAAATGTGATAGCTACTTATGTAGATACCTCTTATATTTGGACAGAAGAGGATGTAGCATCGGGAATTAATTTTCTTGATAAAACAATCAATACATTTTGGTTTGATTCAAATGGTGATAATGATATTGATGTCATTTCTATTACAGAGTCCAGAAGCGTTGTTGCCGGAACTGACATACCTATAAGCTCAACTTATAAAATATATCATCATAAAAATGATTCATTAAGATAGCATGCAGGTTGTTAGACTCGTAAAAGCATCTGATGTAAACGGATTAACACAACTTATAGAAAAATCAGATATTGGCATGACTACAATGCCAAAAAATAGAAAAGAAGTTCAAGAGAGAATAAGTTGGTCAATTAAATCTTCAAATAAAAAAACTACAAAACCAAACAAAGATACCTATCTTTTTGTCCTAGAAGAAAACAATAAAATTATTGGAATTTCTGCAATATATACATCAATATCAAAAGACAAACCATCTGTTTTCTTTAAGATTAAGAAAATAGAACTTACTTCAAAAACATACCAGTTTAAAAAAATATCTGATGTTTTAAAGCTTCATTTAATTCATAAGCCATATTCAGAGTTGGGAACTATATTTATTAATCCAAATTTTAGAGGAGGAGGTAGAGGCTCTCTACTTTCTTTCGCAAGATTTCAACTTATGGCATCCTATCCATCAAAGTTTGATAATAAAACTCTTGTAGAAATAAGAGGTTGGAAAGATAAGAATAACAAATCTCATTTCTGGGAATATTTTAGCAAAGCTTTTTTTAATTTAGATTTTTTCAGCATTGATCGCCTCAGCTATATTGATAATCACTTTATTACTGAATCTGTTCCAAAATTCCCTTTTATGGTCGAGCTTCTCCCCAAAAAAGTTCAAAAAGCTCTTGGTAAGCCTCATCCAAATTCATTACCTGCACAAAGTATGTTATCTAAACAAGGTTTTAAAACCAATGGGCTTATTGATATTCTTGATGGAGGGCCTTGTATGGAGGTAATGACTAGTAAAATTCCTCTTGTTAAATCATCTAAAAAAGTAGTAGCAGAAGTAAAAAAATCAAACAGTTTTTCCAGGAATGGCTTTATTGTAAATTTTAATCTCAATAATTTTAGAGTGGTCCGACAAGATTATAATATTGTTAATAAGAGCAAGATTGAAATATCCCCAAGAACTGCAAAAGCTCTCAAGATCAAATCAGGCGATAAAGTAAGAATAAATATTGAGAACAGCTAATGATATATATCAATGGCAATTGGAAAGATGGCAAAGGCAAGAAATTTAATAGTATTAATCCATCTGATAATAGTATTATATGGGAGGGCAATTTTGCTAGCTCC
>CESM01220465.1_pt1 | contig 13559 bp, 13 predicted proteins | sample 361421 | NCBI WGS metagenome assembly CESM01 (sample SAMEA2622219, study PRJEB7988) | marine metagenome | isolation source: saline water (ENVO:00002010), including | reverse complement strand
AAAATACTGTTTATATTTATCAGAAGTAGTAAATTGTTCCCAAATATTATATATTTCTGCATTCTTCATAATATTTGTTTTATTTTTAAAGTTTTGTTTTTGTCTTACCACCCAAATACCTAATATTTTTTCCTCATTATCTTTACTTTTTTGAGATGGTGTTTTACCATTTTTATCAATAAATTCTTTTAATGATTCTAGATTTTGTTTCCATTCATCTTCATTACTTAGAAAATACTGTTTATATTTTTCAGAAGTAATGAATTGTTCCCAAATATTATATATTTCAGGATTAGTTTTCATAATGTATGTTTTATTTTTAAAGTTATTTTTTTGTGTTCCTATCCATTTACCTAATTTTGTTTCATCTTTATCTATACTTTTACTATTTGGTGTTCTACCATTTTTATCAATAAATTCTTTTAATGATTCAAGTTTTTCGTACCATTTTGTTTCATTCCAAGATACATCTATATTAAGAATACCGTGACATAATTTATTTTCAAGATTTATAGAATTTTCATCAATATTTAAATATAATTTTAAATCATCGTGACAATGAATATCAAATATTTTTTTCCTTTTTTTTGGTGGAGATATTCGTTTACTATAATCACGTTTTGTTTTATTAAGACTTATAATCGGTGAATAAATATTATCTTCATTTTGAAATATTTTTAACTTATTAGTATTTAATATTACATTATTATTATTAATTTCATTATTATCATTATTATTATTATTATTATTATTATTTAGTTCTACAGAATTAGATTCGTTTTGTAAACTACTATTACTTGAACTATCAGATAAAGTTCCATAATCAGAATCTGAATCAATATTTAACATATCAATTTTGTCACAAGTGTAATTAATTGATGGATATTCATAACTTTGTGTAATAATTTCAATATCAGATTTTATATGATTACATATAGATTGTATTTTCAAATTATCAACAATATTATCATCTTTCATTTCTTCATTATCATCTTCAATTGTATCATTTTTAAAAGAAGATAAATCAGTATTACTCAAATACTCTATATTTTCAATTAATGTTCCTTTAGAATTAATTATTTTATAACCTTGTTCAGATAAATTTGTATTAATTTCTGTGGGTGAATACATATTAGGATACTTTAAACAAATATCAAATAATCCAGGTTCGGATTGATGTTGATATGCCGATATAACATTAATAAATGTTTTAAAATTACCTTCACAATTTAATTCATTTCTAATAATTTCATCTCTAGTTGCTTCAGTATCAAGATCTTGATATTTATTAATATCAATCCAAACAGGTATTAATATTACACCATTTGGCATGTCATCTTTAGGTTTTCTAGTAATTCTACCAATTTTTTGTTGCTCATATTCTAAACTTCCGCTTGGATCAACAGGTATCATAACATTAGCATATTTTGTATCAATACCTTCACCTAAAGTTCTACAAGATGCAAGACAATAAATTCTACCTTTTTTTTCTTTATCAAATACTTTTAATACTTTTTCTCTATTATTTTTTTCTGATGTAACACCTCTTAATTTAATATTTTTGAATTTATTTACTTTAGAATTATTTTGGTTATTATTCAATTTATTATTATATTCTGCTTCTATTCTTTCGAATGATTCTTTAAATTTGTCTTTATTTTTACATACGTCATTGACAGATGATATTCCATCTATTTCTTCAACTTTATTATAAAACATAAGAATATTATAATAATTATATTCACCTTGAAAACATTCATTAAATATAGAATCAAATAGATTAATATTATTATCAATATGTTTTTTAGGATATAACATTAGTTTAATATCAAAAGGTCTTGATATTCCATCTTCAACAGCTTGATAATATAAATATTTATATGCAGTTGGACCACAATCACTTAATTCTGGGTTATCATCATTATACATTTTTATTCCATTCTTATTAGTTGGTGTTGCTGTATAATATTCTATTTTTTGAATTAAATTATTAAATTGTGGATTGTTAAATACTATTTCTTGTATATTATCACCTACAATTCTATGTGCTTCATCATAATATAATCTATTTATTGTTATTTTATTTTCTATAATTAAATCAACCAAAATATTTAGTGATTGATAAGTTACAACTAATAATTTTTTATTATTTTTATTTGTATTTAAAAACTCTTGTATTAATGATTTGTCAGTTGTATATTTAATATTTGTAAAATTTTCTTCACCATTAGAATCATTTAATTTAGATTCAGATTCAGAACATACTGAAAGACATTTATAGTTTTTAAAATATATTGAAAATTCATCATTTAATAAATAATCATTATTAAATTGATTTATTAATCCTAAAGATGGAAAAACTATGACATTGGTTATTTGGTTATCATCAAGAATACTATACATAATAATTCTAGTTTTACCTGTCCCACACCATAAATTTAATAAACATTTTCTTTTATTTTTTTTTGCTTTTATACATTCCGTTTGATGCCTATACAATTGAATTGTTTTATAATCCATTATATTTTTATTATTATATAGTATAGTATTTTTAAATAACTTTTAAACAATTTTTTTTATATAAAAATAAAAGAATTGTTTTAGATGAATTAAATGAAAATAATTTTAAAAAAAATAAAAGAAAGTATCTAGATGAATTAAATGAAAATAATTTTAAAAAAAATTATATTTGTGACATTCTATCTTGATATCTACCTTTTAAAAAATTATGTTGTAAAAATGTAGTAATTATATTTAATGCTAAATCAATACCTGTTACTCTTTCACCTAATGCGATTACATTAGCATTATTATGTTGTCTAGACATTTGAGCATCAAATGATGAACGACATAAAGCACATCTTATTCCTTTTATTTTATTAGCAGCCATACTCATTCCAATCCCACTTCCACAGATTAGTATTCCATAATTAATTGAATAATCAGAATTCATTTTATTACATAATGATTTTGCATAACAAGGAAAATCACATCTAGTAGTATCATTACATCCTAAATCAAATACTTCTATGGTTTCATTATCTTTTAATATAGATTTTAATTCTATTATTATAGTATCAGAATTTAGATATTCTATAATAGATTTTTTTAAATTAAAACCAGCATGGTCTGAAGCAATAACAATTTTCATTTTATATTTTAATATATTATTTTATAATTATTTATTAGTTTATTTTTATTATTTGTTTTCTATTATATTTTTAAATTATTAATTAAATATGGAAGAAGAAAAATATTGTATTGTTATTTGTGGTGGTGGAGGAAAATCAATATTACATTTACAAAATATAGATATATATTTAGATGTAGATTTTTATATATGGCAAGATCAAAATAGAATACCAAGTCTTGAAAAAATGTTAAAAAATAATGATACTAAAGGAATAGGTGATTTTTATAAGAATATTATGTTAAATGATGAAAAATTAAGAAATGATTATAGAATATTACTAGTACATCGTCCTATTAATGCAGAATGGTTAGGACGTAAAATTGTAGGTATTTATAGACCTGTTAAAGAATTACATGAAAAAAATATAAAGGATAGAGAACCTTATTTACAAGAATTAGCTAGAAATGATTGGGAAGAATTAGGTAAATATAATCCAACAGAGTTTGATAAATATCCATTTTTATAAAAAAAAAAATTAACACACCTTATAGTGTGAGTTATTTTTCTTCGCTTTCCTCATCTGAGTCCCCATCGCCCTCAACGCCGTCTTGACGACTGAACACAACTTCGTCATCGTCATCATAATCCTCTACGGCAATTGCTCCACCTAATCCATGAGCAAATCCTCCCATGGTATTGGGATGGACTAGATAATTTTCTGGTTCAGCAGGTTGTTCTTCTGGGATAGCCATATTGTTATTTTTCAAAGTATAAAATTTACTTACAAAATAAAAAAAATCAATTTTTTACATTTTTTCCGTTTTTTTCCAAAATCTAAACTTTATCCCCAGCTGTAAATACACAAGGGAACATATATTCATCCTTTTTTAGAGGGGAACGAAAATATTCCCCAAAGGTGTATTTGAAATTCAAATTAAAAGACACTCCCTTCTTGTCTCTTTCTTTGATTTCCACCCTTATCCCATTTTTACCATCTTGGGTAGTTTGAGTAGGTTTCATTTTTGGATGCTTTTTTGACTTATTTAGAAACTGAAGTTAATCAGTACAGGTATTAATAATATTAAATTTATTATAATAAAAAAAACAATTTTATTTTATTTTTACGAATTTTTAAAATTTGTATAATTAATTATAATTATTATATAATTTTTTTATTTATTAACTATAATTTGGACATTTATTAATATTATTTTTTTTAATTTTAAATAATAATAAAAAAAATCAATTTATATTTAAAATTCAATATAGCATTCTGATAATTTTAATTTTAGAACTTCAATATTGTCTTGACTCAGTCCAGTACAATCACGAAGAAAGAGATATTTTAAATTTACTAGGTTTTTTAGAAAGGACCAATCCATATTTTTAGCGCAATCGCAATTGTAAAGAGTGAGATACTCAATAGATTCACAAAATTTTATAATTATTGGACTAATTTTCCAATCTGAATAAAAATCTAACTCTAACTTTTTAATTCTATTAAAACGTTCTTTTATAGCAGGACTAATAGTGTTATCAAATCCTTCATCTATAACTGTTTTTGGAAAATCTTCTAAAAAACTATAGTCATTAGTACAATGCAAAATTCTGTAATCATAGATAATTGCTAGATGTTTTAAATTTTTTTGAAATGATGGTTGTTTTATAATGATTTTATGTAATATCTTACAAGTATGAGACAAATAGAGCAAAGCATAGAAAGGCATGAACCTGAATATAGCTTCAAGAATTTCTATTTGAAAATCCAAAAGTTCTAATGGTTTATTAGAAGACATATTGTAACGTAAAAAATATGGTTAATAAAAATAAAAATCATTTTTTTTTTATTTTTACGAATTTTAAAATTTGTATAATTAATTATAATTATTATATAATTTTTTTATTTCTTGTCTACAGTTTGGACATTTATTATTATTTTTTAAATATAATTCAATACATTCTTTACAAAATACATGATTACATTCTGTAGTTATTTGTTCATTTTCTGTAATTTCTAAACAAATAGAACATTTTTCAAATTTAAAAGGTAATATATTTGCTTCATCATAAACATAATTTGCCATCCTATTATTACTATTATAATTAGGAACTTCTATGTCTATAATAACATCTCTAATATTATAAACATCATCATATTCTAAATTCTCAGTTTCATTATAATAATAACAATCTAGTATAAAATAATAAATTGATAAAAAGAAGTCTTTTATTTTTTTTTTAATTTTATTTGGATAAATTCCAAAACCATCTTTTATACAATTATCATAATTACAGTCATGTATTAAATAATTAAATATACAGCAAAGAATTATTAATGAACCTATTAAAACACCAGCAAATATAAATATATTAATATTATTCTTTGTATGACTATTATTTAAAATTATTGTATTATTACTTATATTATTATAGTTACTTATATTATTATGATAATTTATTATTATTGAATAATTATTTAATAATATAATGTTAGAGTTATTAGTTTTATTTGTATAAACTATTGTAATAGTAGTATTATGATTATTAATCATATTATAATTATTTTTTTTATGAGATTATTATTTGTAAATAAAAACAATTTTACATATAATATTATAAAAAAAAATATTTTTATATAATTTTATTTAATTGAATAGTATTAATTTAAAAATCATTAAAAAATAGTCATATTTCGGTATAAAATCGTAAAATCAAAAAAAAAATGTTTTTATTTTTTATAAGGAAATTTTAGTGGCGAGTTGTTCCGACAAGAAAAATATCATGGTGCCAATTTATTGGTGTCGGTTCTAGATTAAAGTGATAGAGAGAGAGATTTATCTTGAATTATTACTTTAAAGACCAACTATTCCGTCCTGTGGAGAGGATAGTTGCTCTATTCGAAAGCTCTTAGTGCTCTTGACTGTAAAAATCCATAGCAGTTGAGATTACCATATAGCGGCGTTTATGTGGTATTACGATAGGTTGGCGCTTGCGTCCTTTTCTAAGTAGGGCCCTTGTTTAATGCAGATTTGCGTTGGATAAGAAGCTTAGAATTGCATTCCTTTGATTCTATGTGTTCTAAACCTTTCTTATGAGAGGTATTGGGAGATAGATCATAAAACAAAAAAACAAAACATATGATGTGTGCGACAATGGTCGGCACAAGGATAGTTTTTTTTTTTGTTTATTATAATTTTACAAAAAAAATTGTTTTATAATCAATATTTAAATTTAATAATAATTGTATTTAAAATGGCATTACTTAGTTATTATGAAGGTCAAGATTATGAATTTCCAAAAAATCCAGAAATATTTGTTAAAGCAATGATAAGTTGTCAATTAGGTGATTATAATTTTATTAAAAATAATATTAATAAAAATAATGTAAATGAAAAAGTTACGTGGTATTCTAATTATAAAAATGGAGAAGGATATGCTTATGTCCCAGAACAGAGTTTATTAAGCATTGCTTCTAGATACGGACAAAATAAAATTGTTAATTATTTAATAAATATAGGTGCTAAATTACACGATATGGATGAATATGGATATATACCGCTTCATTTCGCTGCTCAATCTGGACATTTACAAACAGTAACTATATTAGTTGAAAATGGCTCTGATATTAATAAAATAAGCAAAAAACAATATTGTAGATTATACGGTATTAATACTAACACAACTACAGGTAGTGGTGAAACACCTCTACATCGTGCATGCCATTTAGGACATATTGATGTCATTAAATATTTACTAAATAATGGTGCAGATAAATCATTAACTATAAAAGATACTTCTGGAACTACACCTATAGATAAAACAGTATATGGACATGGTGAATCAACAGAATGTCAAATTGAAATATCAAATTTTATTAAAAAAAATAAAATTTAAAAAAATTTAAAATAATTAAATTAAATAGTAAAAAAATAAAAAATTATATATTTATAAATTGTATCTAGATTAAGTGTTCTAGATATATATTGTATTTTTTTAATTATTAAGATTCGGCTTCAACTTCCTTTTTATTCTTTTTCTTCTTCTTTTTCTTTTCAGGTGATTTGGTATTATCTCCATTTTCAGAATTATATTTTTTTTTAGTTGCAGATAAAGTATTTTTATCTTCGGAATTAGATTCTTTCTTTTTATCTTTCTTTTCTTTTTTATCTTTCTTTTCTTTCTTAAGAACACTAGCAACAACTTCATTTTTAGGTTCTTCAACAGGATTAGTAATCAGATGTTCAAGATCTGAAGTATATTGAGAATAGTCAGTTCCTTCACGCTTACATTTATTAATTTGTATATTTAAAACACGAATATTTCTTTGATAAACATTATAATTATATTTATCAAGTTCAATTTTTTCAAGTGCAGTATATTTAGATAGTTTGGATTCATCATTTTTAATTTTTGACCACATACTTGAAATTTCAGCAGCTTTTTTAGAAAGAATAAACTTATGATGTTGTTTGCTATCTAATTTAGAAAGTTCTTTTTGATATTTAGATTCATCAAATTTATTAGAAGAATGATATTCTCTAAAGAAGATTTGATAAGCACCTAATGCTTTAGGTACATCTTCTATTTCAAAGTCACCATTCTCAATAGCTTGTAGCTTTTCAGCTTCTAAATTTTTAGTATATTCAGACATTTGTTTAGTCAATTCTTTTTTATACTTAGTCATTTCAGAATCAGGAAGTGCAGAATACCAAGCATTAAATTCACTTTCATTATATGGTGTCCTCTTTTCTTCACATTGTTTGCGATATTTTTGTCTAGCAATATTTTGTACTTGAGGTTTTTTTAATGTTTTAGATTTAAAAACAGTAACAGATTTCTTTTCACGTTTTCTTTTCTTTTTTTCATCTTTTTGAATTTCGACTTCTCTATCTTGAATATTTAGTTCATCGAATAGTTTCCAAACTTCATTAATATCAAAATTATTAACATTTTGATTTAGAAATTGTATTGCTTCAAGAAAATGTTTTGCTTTTTCAGAATTAGAATTAAATTGTGCAGTAAAAGATCCAGACATTTTGTTTTTTTTAGTATTATCCATATTATAAAGTTTTATTTTTAGATTAATTAAATCAATAATCAAAAGTTTATGTAATTTTTATTATCTTCCAAATTTTTAAAATAAAAAACAATTTTTTTTTTATTATAAAAAAAATAGTACTTATATTTAGTTTTTTAATCCTTACTTGAACTTTCTTCAGTATTTTTATGTTTTTTATTTGTTTCATTACTAATTTTTTGAAGAAAGTCCAAATAAAGATTTGTACTTTCAATTATAATTTTTTTGTGACGCATATCAAATTCTTGAAGTTTTTCAGTTGTCATAGAATCAAAATCAATATTTTTAATTAAACTTGTTGATTTATTATTTATATTTTCTACATTAATTTTGAAATAAGGTTCAATACCTCTTTTATTAAGCGCCATTTCAGGATGTATTGATTTACTTTCACATTCAATAGGTTGTTTTTTTGATTCTTTAGGTACTTCATGATTTATATTATTTGAATCATTTAAATTATTTAAATTATTTATATCATCATATTTACGTTTAAGATTAGTAGTACTTAATGCTTCTTTTGTATTATCCATAGTATAAACTTTTATTATAAAAGTATTTGGTAATCAATTTATATGTTAAATATTATATATTTAATATTTTTTTTAAAATAGAAATATTAATTTTAAAATAAAACAATTTTTTTTTATTTTTTTTTTTATATTTACTTATAATAAATAGTTGATGTATGATTAATACATTTCGTTAATAATTGTAAAATTATTTCTAACACAGAATGGATCCTATAAACGATTTATATCAAATAATATTTATATCTATTTTTCTTACATTTGGTAAATTTATATATACCATATTTGACATTGGTTCAGAACACTTTCCATTAATAAAAAACTTTAGACCTAGGTTAAGTAGTAAAGAAACAATTTATTTAACAAATAAATTAATAAAAGATGAAGATGATGAAAGAAATAATTTAGATAAATTATATAATTTTAATAAAATATATATGGTTTTAAATTTAGAAAAAAAAAATACTTTTATAAGTAAAAGAGCAGAAAAAGATTATAGAAGAATATTTGATTTTATATTACAATTTTTAGATAACTATCTAGATAAAGATAGTTTAACTATATTAGAAAAAAAAGATAAGTTAATAATTATAGTTGATAGTAATACAACAAAAGATATATTATATAATATTTCCTTTTTTAATTATAATAATTATAATAATATTTTAAAAAAAAAAATATCTAATATATATAATAGAGGAGTAAAAGGAAAAAAAACATATTTAAGTAGTTTATTTAATTTCTTTAACAATCAAGAAAATAATAATGATATAATACCAGATATAGATACTAATACATTACTTAAAGAGAGAAAAAAAGCAGATAATAATTTATTTAATTTACAATATATATTTAATTTAGGTCCTCTAGAACAATCAAGATTTATAGATTTTTTAATATTATTTAGTAAAGCTAAAACAAATATATTATTTATTAGTCACGAATATTATAATGTTGTAGAAACAATCCATAAGTTATTTAGTGCTTGTGAAGGTTTTGATGTATCAGATATATTTATTAATAATAACAATAATTATTTTAAATATAAAATAAGTCCTTATAAAATAAAAGTATTTAAACATATTCTTTTATTTGTAAATATTAATTTATATTTTAGTAAGTCAAATATAGATTATAAGATAGTTAATATATTATTAAATTACAATAAAAAGATACTTAAAGTAGAAAAAAAAGAAAAGACAGAAAATGATTATTTTGTATTTAATTTTCCAAATAATGAAACATTTATAGATTAAAAATAATTAATTAATTTAATTATTAATTTATATATAGTATATAAATAAATATGAGTTATCTTATATTATCAAATCTTAATTTAGATGTAGCAAATAAACAATCATCATTATTAATTAATTATCTAGATAAATTAAAAAAGAAAAAGAAAATATATTATTTAAATTTATTTAATAATAATATAGAAAAAAAATTCAAAAATAAAAATATAATTAATATTAATATTAGTAAATGGATAAAGGAATTTACTTTAAATATAGATGTGATTAAATTATACAATGATTTTATAAAATATAAATATAATGTATTAATTAATAACTGTTTAGAGAATCCAAAAATATTATTATCAATATTTCTAGATAAATATTATAAAAAAAATATTAAGATATATCTAGATTTAATTTATAAAATTATATTAGAATTAAAAGTTGATAAAATATATTGTTTTGATTTAATATTAATAGAATGTATGTATAATTTATTTAATTTATTAGAATCAAGTTCATTACAAAATATAGTTAAATTACAAAGAAAAATTAATTTATTTATTCTAGATGAAATAAATTATTTTGATAATATTTTTTATTTAGATAATTTAATTAATTTTAAAGAAAAATATAAAAATTATTTTCTTTGTATATTATTAAATAATAAATATATTTTTGAACAATACAATAATTTAAATAATTTAAAATATGAAAATATTAATTATATAGATTGTAATGAATCATTAATAAATAAATATTATTTTATTGATATAGTTGATAATAATATAAATGTTAAATTAAAAAATATAAAGCAGGTATTATTACAAGAAAAAAATAATTATATGGTATTTAGTCATTTTAATAATAATAAAATAAGCCTTACAATACATATAAATTATTTATATAATATTAACAATAAAACATTATGGTTTTTAATTAATAATAAATGTAGAAATGAAGACTATGATAATTATTTTGAAAATGAATTAAATGATATTATAAGCAATAGTATGATATATATAAATATATTACAAAAAATAATAGAACTAATATTTATGAAATTAATAAAATTTTTTAATGAAAACAGTATAATAAATAAAGATTTAAAATTGGATTTTAAGTTTATAGGAAGATGTTTTTTTAATCTAGAAGATTTAAATAATAAAAATTTTGAATACAATTATAATATTAAAGATATAGAAGATATAAAAAAAAAAATAGAATATGGTTTTAATAAAATAAATAAAAATTTTATAGATTCTTATGTAATTAATCTAGATACTTTAAAATTAAATTTAGGTTTATATGCTAATGTTGAAAATATATTATTATATAGTAATATGTTTTTTAATAATTATACAGATCATTTAATTAATAAATATCCAAATTATAAATCATTACTAAATCCAGATTTAATATTAAAATTTTATAATGTTGATAATGTTCTAGAACAATGTGATAAGTTAGTATTTGATTTTTAATATTTAATAAAATTAGTTAGTTATATATTATCATTAATGTTGATGAAATTAACCCAATAATATAATATATATATCTAGTATTAGGTACTTTTAATATATTTTGATATTTCATAATTATAGCAGATAAGTTTATTAGGATAAATAATATAAATAATATTTTGCTAGTAATATGAGTAATATTATCTATATTTGTAAATAAACATAATATTAAAGTTAATATAGAAGAAAATAGAATTGCGTATATTGGTGTTCTTGTGTATTCATTTATATATCTAAATGTATTTGGCATAAAATCTTTAATATCATCATCACGTGCGAATTCATTTAATTGACTAGAAGTAAATAATAATGTTAGCATTGCAGTATTAAATACTGAAAATAATGTAATTGCATCTACCAATAATTTACTATTATTACCCATAATTTTTTTAAAGGTGTGTGATAGCGGATTAACTAATGACGCAGTTTTGTCAGTTCCCAATACAGAATTTGTAGATATAGATGTAAAAACATATAATATTATAGTTATTATTAATGAGTACATTAAACCATTGGGTATATTTACTCTTGGATTAATAGTTTTTCTAGTTAATTTAGGAACAGATTCAAAACCAGAATAAGCAAATATAGTTAAGAATGCACCATATAATACACCAGTTAAATTAATTGGACCAAAAATATTATTAAATTTCCAATAAGGAATACTTAATAATATTAGTATAACTAATGTTGCTGCTTCTACAATACTTACACCCATATTAATTTGTGTAGTAAATTTAATATCATAAATATTAATTAATGTTATAGTTATTATAACAATTAAAATAATTAATTGATACAAAATTTGTTTGTTAAAAAATTTATGTATTAAATTTGAAAATGCAATAGTTAATGTGCTAGATGTAGTTATACCTAGTAATATAATTATACTAGCAATAATAATTTTAAATACAGAATTTTGACTAATACTTTTAGTTACATAAGTATATTCTAATGAATCAGTTTCTAAAATATCTAATTTACTAAGATCATAATAACTAAAAGCTGTCATTAAACTAATTAAACCACCAATAATAAATGATAACCAGGTATAATTTCTTCCATGTTTAGTAGTAATATTTAATAATGAATATATGCCAGCACCAATAATATATCCTAGACCTACAAAAAATACATCTATAAATTCTAAATTTCTTTTATAATCAGTCTCCATTTATTATATGTAAATATTTTATTTTGTTAATTTAGTCACAAAATCCATAATATTCATATTATTAAATATATCTTCACCATTATTATACTTATTAATTAAAGCATTAATAAAATGATCTAGATATTTACCAAATAATTGTTTATATTTTAATTCTATAAGTGTAGATTCTCTTAAATGAGATGCAAAAAAATTAGCATCATTTAAATCAATTTTGGATAATATTAACTTAAATTTACTAATTGCATTATTAATATTTGTAGATTGTAAAGATAAATATTTAAATATTTTTGTTTGTCTTTCGGTTAATCTAGGTTTATTAAATATTTCATTATTTATAATATTTTGATAATTAGTAGATTTATTAGATACTTCATAATTAGTAATTGTTTCTTCTTCTAATTCAGAGTGTTTATTACATTCAATTTCAGTAGATAATTTTTCTATTGTATTATTCTTATATATTATAGTTAGATTTTCACCAATAATAGAATTGTTCATAATTTTAATGTCTTTTTTATTTAAGTATGGATCAGCATTATACATTTCATTATTAATAGTTAGTAAATCAGGTTTATTATTATTTAATTTATCAATATGATTAATATCTAGATAGTGGAATTTTAATTCATTAACAGTGGAAAATGAAATATTACAAACACTGCAATATGTTCGTTTTTCTTTAGGGATACATAACTGTTTTAATTCATGATTATCTTTATGTTTTTCATGTTTAAATTCTTTCTGACAATATTTACATTTATATCTAGGTACAGTATCCATCTTTAAAATAATTATAATAATACTTTTTAAAATTAAAAAAAGAACAGAAGGAAGAGTAGGAGGAAGAAGTCGAAAAAATGAAGTTGTTAATTTACTATACTATA
>CESM01016890.1_pt1 | contig 13570 bp, 11 predicted proteins | sample 361421 | NCBI WGS metagenome assembly CESM01 (sample SAMEA2622219, study PRJEB7988) | marine metagenome | isolation source: saline water (ENVO:00002010), including | reverse complement strand
GAAGATATTATTGATTCAGATACTGCTATTAAATTAGTTAAGGGTGGAATTGTTAATTTGGAGTTCTTTTCAATGGTTGATGTAAGTGATGTTGCAGAAATTTTGGAAGGAGACAATGATGCGGCTGAAAAAATATGTGAGGCGGCAAAAAAAATCGCTCCTGAAGCTAACAATGATTCAGCTTCAGCTAATGATCAATTAAATGATGGAAACAATGACTCCAATGAAGATGAGAAATCTGAAGAGTCCGAGGGTGAACAAGAGTCCGAGCAGTAGTACCGGAATTCACGCCCATGAAAAAACAAAAACAACTTAATGCCAAAAAACCTAAACTCGGAAGATTCCGACCAGAAAAATGAGGAGGCTTCTTCTAATGAGGAGGGGATAAAGCCACCTGGTAAAGAGGCATTGTCTCTTTTCGAGGAGCAGGAGAAAAGAGAAGCACGAAAGAGTAAGAAAAGGGAGCCTGGCATTGCGGCAACAAAAGTAGGAGGAATTTTGCCCCCGATATCTAAACTTATTGATGATAATTCGGTCGAGCCTACACCTGATAGTAATGATATAGAGACTGGTTCTGAAGAATCAAAGGTTATTCATATTAAGCCTCCCATTATATTAAAGGATCTTTCTGACAAGATGGGCATTAAGCCTTTTAATGTCATTCGCGATCTAATGGAGTTAGATGTTTTTGCCAGTCTTGATAGTTCGATAGAGCCAGAAGTAGCTACTAAAATTTGCGAGAAGCATGGGTTTATTTTTGAAAAAGAAAAAAGAGAGAAAGGTGGTGGAGTTCACAAGGTTGAAGAAGTATTTGAGGAACCACCTCCTCCAGAGCCGGAAATAAAAGGTGAAGAAGAGTTACCTTTACGTCCTCCTGTAGTAACTGTAATGGGGCATGTCGATCATGGTAAGACCTCAATTTTGGATGCTATCCGTAAAAGTCGCGTTGCTGCTGGAGAAGCTGGTGGAATAACCCAGCATATTAATGCTTACAGTGTAGATCATAATGGTGACAGTATAACGTTCATTGATACTCCTGGGCATGCTGCATTTACTGAAATGCGGGCAAGGGGCGCAAATATTACAGACATCGTAGTTCTAGTAGTTGCGGCAAATGATGGGATTATGCCAACAACTCATGAGGCCATTAGTCATGCCCGTGCCGCAGGAGTAACAATCATAGTTGCCATAAATAAGATTGATCTCCCAAATGCTGATCTAAACAAGGTAATAGGACAACTTCAAGAAAATGATCTGACTCCAGAGGATTGGGGTGGAGAAACTATATGTGTTCAGACTTCTGCTACTGAAGGTCTTGGAGTAGATGATTTATTAGAAATGATATCCCTTCAATCTGAAGTTATGGAGCTTAGAGCTAATCCTGAAGGGGCCGCTCGGGGTATTGTTATTGAAGCTAGTAGCAAAGCAGGAAAGGGATCTACAGCTAGTATAATAGTAAGGACTGGTAGTCTTAAAATTGGGGATTCTTTTATATGCGGTCCTTATTATGGTAAGGTTAAACTTCTTCTCGATGACCATGGCAATCAATTAAAGGCAGCTGGGCCATCTATGCCTATTGAGGTTTTGGGTTTTAGCGGTGTCCCTAAAGTGGGCGATGAGTTGGTTGTAATGGAGAGTGAGCGTGCGGTTAAAAAGTTAAGTGAGGAAAGGCTTGAAGAGTTGAGGCATGAAAAGCTCATGAAGCCTGTTAAGGCTAGACTTCAAAATATTTGGGCGGATGTAGGGTCGACTAAAAAAACTTTAAAACTTGTCCTTAAGGCTGATGTTCAGGGTTCAATTCAAGCTATTGAAGGGTCTCTTATGGAGATAGAAAGCGACAAGGTGGAAATTGAAATTTTGCATAAAGCGGCTGGTTCCATTTCTGAGTCAGACGTTTTGCTATGTAGTGCTTCTGATGGAATCATTATTGGATTTGGTGTCAAGGTTGAAAACCAGGCTCTTAGGTTGAGTAAAAAAGAGAGTGTTGAAATAAGATTATACAGCGTTATTTATGAGCTTATTGATCAGATAAAGGATGCCATGTTAGGCATGCTTGACACTGTGAGTAGAGAAAAATTGTTAGGAAGAGCAGAGGTTAAGGAAGTGTTCAAAATAAAAAGAGGTCGAGTAGGCGGTTGTATTGTTAATGAAGGTTTAGTTAATCGCAAAGCTAGAGCTCGGGTTATTAGAGATGGACAAGCTGTTTATGATGGAGGTTTTCAGACCTTGAAGAGATTCCAAGATGAGGCGGAGACTGTTAAGATGGGGCTTGAGTGCGGTATTCGTCTTGGCAATTATTTGGAATATGAGGTCGGCGACATTATTGAATGTTATGAATTAGAAAAGGTTGAACAAACGTTATAGTAAATTAACCTAATGCTAAGTAAGCTGTTCATGGCTAAAAGCATAATCATTAAACAGTAAAATTAGATTTAAATTGAAATATGAGTCAACGCCTTTTGCGTGTTCGTGAATTGCTTAAGAGGGAAGTGGGCTCATTGCTTTCTAATGACTATTCATTTAATGCATTAGTTACTGTTAATGATGTTGATGTCACTCCTGATTTAAAGAATGCCCATATATTTATAGGAATAATTGGTAATGATTCCGAGAAGATTAAGATAGTTAACAGGCTTAATAAAGATAGAGGATCAATTCAGCATAAGATTTCTAAACGTGTGGTTATGAAGTTTACTCCAAAAATGCATTTTAAATCAGACCTTTCGATAGAGCGTGGCGTTAAAACATTATCAATTATTGAGAGCTTAGATTTAGTAGAAGGAAACAATAGCGATGAATTAGATTCTTCCCTTTACAAGAACAACGAGGATTAGGGGCAAATCAAATAATGAGTTCTGATTTACAAAATTGTTCATTTGAGGACATTGGGAATAAAATTCGTAATTCTTCGAGAATATTGATTTTATCCCATGTTCGCCCCGATGGTGATGCGATAGGTTCACAGATTGCACTTGGTTCGAGTTTAGAAGAGATTGGTAAGGAAGTTTTTCTTATGAATGAGGATGGGTGCCCTTCAAATCTATCTTTCTTAAAAGGCTCTGACAAAGTTATTACACCAGCTGGGAATAAGATAGAGGCTGATTTATGTCTGGTTCTAGATACTGCTAATTATGAGAGAATAGGATTAGGCTGTTCTAGTATAGTTGAAGGCATTGAAAATGTTATCAATATCGACCATCACATTACAAATGAGATGTACGGAGATTTGTACTATGTAGATCCCAGCTCACCGGCGACAGCACAAATAATTTTTGAATTTTTATCTGATCAAAAATTGCCAATTAATCCGACTTCTAGAGATGCTGTTTTTATAGGTCTCTCTACGGATACAGGTGGGTTCAGATACCCTGCGACAACAGCTCGCTCTTTTGAGGTTGCTGCCGATTTGTTAAAACTAGGTGCTGACTGTGGGGAGCTATCCTCAATGGTCTATGAAAGATATTCTTTCAAAAGAATAGAACTTCTGAGGGAGCTTTTGGCAAATTTAAAAATTACTTCTAATGGGAAAGTGGCCTCGTGGGTCTTAAGTATGGAAATTAAGAATCGACTGTCTCTTAGGCCTGAAGATAGTGAGAATTTAACCGATGTAATTAGGGGAATTGATACTGTTCAAGTTGCTGTTTTCTTTGAAGAATTAAAAAGTAATGACATAAGAATAAGTATGAGGTCAAAGAACGTTAATCTTGCAGACGTTAGTAAAATTTGTGGAAATTTTGGTGGAGGTGGACATCCCTTGGCGGCAGGAGCAAAGGTTGAGGGAGATGTATTTGGTGTAGAAGGAGATGTTTTAAACTATATCGATAGACTAATTAGTTAAATCATGAAAAATGTAGATGGAGTTTTATTAGTAGATAAAGATCCCGATATGACATCCCATGATGTAGTCGCTGTGGCTAGGAAAACCCTGGGGCAGAAGAAGATAGGTCATTGCGGGACATTGGACCCAATGGCGACAGGTTTGCTTATTCTGACTTTAGGTAAAGGAACCAAGATACAGGATTTATTGATGGCTGAAGATAAAGAATATGTTGGAACAGTGAAGCTAGGCGAGGAGACGACGACTCAAGACAAGCAGGGCGAAATTGTTTCTTCAAAAGATGTTCCTGAGTTAAGTGATGAGGATGTTATTTCGGTTTTAGAAAAATTTAAAGGAGACTTCTATCAGACTCCACCTATGGTAAGCGCTATAAAAAAAGACGGAGTGCCTTTATATAAATTAGCGAGGCAGGGAAAGGAAGTTAAGCGAGATCCACGCCTCGTTCATGTTTATGATTATGAGTTAACTTCATTTAACTTACCTAATTTTGATTTTCGGGTAGTTTGTAGTAAAGGATTTTATGTCAGAACGTATGCACATGAAATTGGTTCTAAGATAGGTTGCGGTGCACATCTGAGCGCCTTAAGAAGGACCAAGTCTGGAAAGTTCAGTGCTAATGGAGCTGTGACTTTTAGTGAATTAAAGAATGGCACTAGGGAAAGCGTTGCGAGTAGTGCATTGAGTCTTGCAGAGGTTTCAAGATTAAGAGGTGTTTGAACTAATATTTACATAAGTGAGAATAGAAAGTTTTAGTGAGCTAAACTCCATTAACGGAGTTGTGAATCTTGCGATTGGTGTTTTCGATGGTCTCCATAGAGGTCACATCGAAGTCATAAGGAAAGCATGTTCTAAACCAGGGGTTTCTGTTGTTCTTACTTTTGAACCTCACCCTATGAGAATTATTAACCCTGAAAAGGCCCCACAAATTATCAGCTCAATAGATTGCAGGCAAATGCTATTAAATGAATTCGGAGCTAATAAATTCATGGTTCTTCCATTTGATAAAACAAGAGCTAGTCAAGAGCCAGAAGAATTTGTTGAGGAATTGGTTAGTAATTGCGATCTAGGTTCAATAAGCGTTGGGGATGACTTTCGGTTTGGAAAAGAAAGAAAAGGGTGCGTTCAATTACTCAAAAAGTTTTCTAAAAAGTATCAATTTGAGGTTTTTGAAATTGAAAGAGTAAAAGATAAAAATGGATTAGTTATTAGTAGTAGCAGGGTAAGAGAAAAATTATCGGAGGGTGATTTTCAGATTGTTAATGATTTGCTAGGTAGAGAATTCTCTCTTTCTGGCGAGGTGATAAAAGGTAAGGGGATAGGCCGTCAACTCGGATTTCCTACCGCTAACGTTGATTGTGATGTGCCTAGAATTATGAGGCATGGAGTTTATGTAGTTAAAGTTTCCACAAAGAATCAGGAATTTGATGCAATAGCAAATTTAGGTCTTCGCCCGACAGTGAATAGTGATTTGGATGCTAGTCTTTTACTAGAGGTTCATATCTTTGATTTCGATAAAGATATATATGGAGATATTTTAACGGTTACTTTTAAAAAGTTTTTAAGACCCGAGACTAGGTTTGATGATTTGGACGGCCTGAAATCTCAAATAGAAGAGGATATCATTAATGGTAAGAAAGACCTATAAAAGATAGAGCAGTATTCCTTTGTATTTTAATTAAGTTCCATGGTAACAGGGCAGTGATCTGATCCCATTATTCCATTCATAATTGAGGCCGATTTTAATCTTTCTTTGAGTTGATTGGAGATACACCAATAATCAATTCTCCACCCGATGTTTCGATCCCTTGCTTGTGCCCTATAACTCCACCAAGAATAATGGCCGCCACTTTTTTCATATTCTCTAAAAGTATCAATGAAACCGGAAGCTACTATTTTATTAAAACCCTCTCGTTCTTCTGGAGAGAAGCCTGGATTTTTAATGTTTTGTTTAGGCCTAGCTAAATCAATTTCCTTATGGGCAACGTTTAGATCTCCACATATTATAACAGGTAGTGTTTTTTCTAAATTTAATACGTAAGATAAAAAACAACTGTCCCAATTTTTTCTATAACTTAGTCTCTTTAATTCATTTTGAGAATTTGGTGTGTAAACATTAACGAGAAAAAAGTCATCATACTTTAGTGTAATAACCCTGCCTTCTTTATCATGTTCGGATATTCCAATTCCATAAATCGCTTCTAAGGGCTCTTTCTTTGAAAAAATAGCAGTGCCAGAATACCCAGGCTTTTCTGCAGAATTCCAAAAGCTATGATAATTTTTTGCCCATTCGTCGTCTACTTGCTCCTTTTTTGCCTTAGTTTCTTGAATACAAAAAAAATCAGCTTTTTGGCCTAAAAAGTATTCAGAAAACCCTTTTTTTAGGGCTGCTCTTATGCCATTAACGTTCCAAGATATGAATTTCATGAATTATTCTTATTTTTTAAGACTATTACTACTTGAAAAATTCTCCAATCAAGTAAACAAATTTCTTTCCCCTATTCGCTATTTTTTAAAATCGATTTAGCAAATCACAAATAATCTAAACCTCACCAAATATGATATCAGTAAAAAACCTGTCCAAAAACTTTGGTCAAAAGTTGGCAGTTGACTCAATTTCTTTTGAAGTTAAAAAAGGTGAAGTCCTTGGTTTTTTGGGGCCTAATGGAGCAGGTAAGTCGACAACAATGCGGATGGTAACAGGCTATCTTCCTCCAACTTCTGGTGAGGTTATAATTGATGGAGTTAATGTTTCAGAAAATCCTATATTAGCTAAGCAAAAAATCGGTTATTTGCCAGAGTCTGCTCCTTTGTACTCAGACATGACAGTTTCTTCTTTTCTAGCCTTTACTGGTGAAATTAGAGGCAAAGGATCAACAGAGGTAAATGATGCAATTGAAACTTGTTTTTTGGAGCCAGTTAAAAATCAAAGTATAGATACTCTATCTAAAGGATATCGTCACAGAACTTGTCTTGCTCAGTCAATACTTCATGATCCCGAAATATTAATTCTTGATGAGCCTACTGATGGGCTCGATCCAAACCAAAAGCAGGAGGTAAGGAACCTCATAAAGAGAATGGGTGAGGACAAAGCAATCATATTTTCTACTCACATTTTAGAAGAGGTAGAGGCCGCATGTACAAGAGCAATTATTATCGATCAAGGTAAGGTTGTTGCTGATGGAACACCTGATGAACTAAAATCTAAGTCTAAGACCGCAGGATCTATTGCCGTTAGTATAAATGGAATGGCTGGCAGTGGTATTTCTTCAGAAATTAAATCATTATCTGATGTGTCTAATGTCATTGAACTTTCCTCTAGTGAAAATTCATTTAAAGGCCAAATAATACCATCGAAGAAAAACAACGCTTTGTCTGAAGGTGTTTTTAATATGTGTAAAGAGAAAGGGTTGCTGCTTCAAGAGTTGAAAGTTGATGAAGGAAGGCTAGATGATGTCTTTAGAGAGATGACTGTTGCGGACACAGTAATTAAAGTGAAATCAAATTCTTCTCAATCTGATGATTAGATCTTAATCAATTTAATAAAATTTATATAATAAAATATCACTAAATATGCAGGCCTTAAAAAATATTAGTATCGTATATAAAAGGGAGCTTAAGGCGCAGTTCAACTCTATGTTGGCCTATGTTTTCATCGTTATATTTGTATTACTTTCGATGTCGTTAACATTCCTTTTGGATGATTTTTTCGCACCTAATGCCCAAGATGCCTCTCTTGAGTTTTCTTTTTTTCGTTGGCCCATGTGGCTCTTGATGTTTCTCGCCCCTGCGGTAGGAATGAGATTGTGGGCTGAAGAGCAAAGAACAGGAACTATTGAACTTCTTTTAACTATGCCCATCTCGGTGTGGCATGCGATAGTAGGGAAATTTTTTGCCGCCCTCAGTGTTATAACTATTGCAATTTTATGCACCTTTCCAGTTGTTATAACGGTTTCTTTTTTAGGTGACCCGGACAATGGTACTATTTGGGGGGGGTACTTAGCTTGTATTTTTTATGGAGCGGGTGCGCTTGCTATAACCTGTGCGGTTAGTGCTTTAACTAGAAGTTCCGTGGCTTGCTTAATAATAGCGTTGTCTATTTGTTTTGGTCAATTGCTTATAGCCATTCCTCCAGTTCTTGAATATGCAGCTGATAATTGGGGCGGAGGTGCAGCTGATGTGCTTGGTTCATTAGGAACATGGTCACACTACACGGAAATGAAGAAGGGGGTGATCTCATTGTCCAATATTGTTTTCTACTTATCAATGATTGGATTTAGTCTATTTTTAACAAGTGTGGTTATAAAATCAAAAAGGTCATAACAAATAAATATTTATAATGTCTTCCGAAAACGAAAATTCAGAAAGTAAAAAATCTTTGGTGTGGTTGTATTCAGGGATTGGAGTAGCTCTTTCCTTTTTAATACTTCTCATATTAAACCTAATTGTTTCAACATCAGTTCCTTTAAAGCTAGATCTAACTGAAGATAAAGTTCATACCCTATCTGAGGGAACTAAAAAGATCCTAGATGATCTAGATACTACGGTAACAATGTCATTCTTTGTTTCTAAGGATAAAGATAACATGCCGCCTGAACTTATTCCTTTCACTAAACGTGTAGATTCTTTATTAAAGGAGTACTCTAGCAGGGCTAGTGGAAGTTTAATAGAAATAGAGAGAATTGACCCAGCGCCTGATTCTGAGGACGAGGACAGAGCGAAACTTAATAATCTTCAAGAAATACCTGGTAGATTAAACGAACCTGCTTACCTAGGTTTGACCATCACCTGCTTAGATCGAAAATCTACAATTCCTTTTATTCACCCAAATCGAGAGCAAATGTTAGAGTACGATATTTCTCGTGCCATTGTTGAGGTGACCAGAGAATCTTCTCCTAAAGTTGGTATCATTAGCGCTCTTCCTATACAAGGAGGACCTTCTTCACCATTTCCTCAACCAGGTCAAGGTCAGCAGAGTAGACCTTGGCAATTTTATACTCAACTAAAGAGAGACTACGACCCTGACCCGACAGACATTGGGAGTAATCTTGTGGATTTAGGTTTAGATATTGAAGAAATTCCAAATGATATGGATGTTGTTATACTTGTCCATCCAGCAGGAGTGTCTGAAAATACTCAATACGCTTTAGACCAATTTTTATTAGGAGGAGGGCAGATTATTGCATTTTTAGATCCATTTAGTGCGGTTGCTGCTCAATCCCAGCCTCAAAGACCACAATTTGGAGGAGCTCCGCAAAGTCCAGGAATTCCAACATCTTCGAATATGAATAAACTTCTTAGTGCTTGGGGTGTCAGTTTTGAATCCAATCAAGTGATTGCAGACAGAGCCTATGAAACAGCTCAATCGCAGACGTCCACCAATCCAGCAGTGCTCACTATAACATCTGATGGTGTTGATGATGAGAACACTTTAACAACTTCAATACGTGATCTTCTTATGTATTTTGCTGGAACTTTTTATGTTAACAAAAAAGATGGGGTCGAGGTGCAAAATTTAGTGTTATCAAGTAAGAAGTCACAGCTCGTTACCCCACAAACAGCTCAATTTAACCCTGATCAAATAGTCCAAAACTTTAGTGCCTCTGGTAAAGAGTACCCCTTGGCAATAAGACTTACAGGTAATTTTAGTACCGCATTCCCAAGTGGAAAACCTAAATCTGAGGAAGAAGAGAAAGAAGAGAAAGAGGAAGAGGAAGAGGAAGAGGAAGAGGAGAAAGAGGAAGAAGAGGAGTCACTCAAAAAATCGAAAGACGGATCGGATGGAGCTGTTATTCTTTTCGCAGATTCCGATATGCTCTTTGATGCGCTGTCAGTTGGAAGGGATATGTTTGGTAGAATGACCTACCGAAATCATAATATTCCTTTATTAGAAAATGCTGTTGAGCAGGCCTCGGGTGGAGGTAGTTTAATGTCAATACGAACTAGGGGAAGTGGTCGACGCCCTTTTACTAAATTTAAAGAGCTTAGGGCAGAGGCTTCAGAAAAATTTTCTGAAGAGTTAGAAAAAGTTACACAGAAAGAACAAGAGCTAGCTAGTAAGATTTCTGAACTGATGCAGGAACAAGACAATGATCAAATGGTAGTAATCGGACCAGAGGCTGCAAATTCAATAAAAGATCTAAGAGAACAAGAGGTTATCGCATCAAGGAAGAAAAGAGAGCTTAGTAGAGAGTTACGTAAAGATATTCGCAAAATTGAAAACAAAATAAAGAATTGGAATATCGCGGGTATACCTGCGTTGGTCATTATTCTGGGCATACTTCATTTGTTTGTAAGAAGAAGTAAAATCTCAGCTCGATAAAATATTTTTTAAACAAACAAAAAAATTTCTTATGAAGATGAAGCAATTGATAGTTCTTGGTGTCGTTCTTGTCGCATTATTTGCATTTTACTCAAATTCAAACAAGACAAAGAAAGTAGTTTCAAATGATGGGCTCAAGGCTGGCGATTTAATAATAGCACCTGAAGATTTAAACGTTAACGACATCTCAGGACTAAAAATCACTGATTCTGATGACTTTGTTCATTTAGTGAGGGAAGAAGGTGCATGGACTGTTGCCAATAGAGACAATTATAAGGCTGACTTCTCCAAAATAAGTAGAGTACTTAAAAAGTTAATTGATTTAAAGGTGGCAGAACAACTTCGGGTTGGTCCTAAAAATTATTCAAGATTTGATTTAAATTCACCTGCTGAGGGGAAGGCAATAAAAGTTGATTTGTTAAAGGGAGGTGAAAAGCAACCTCTAATTGAATTGCTAATAGGTAAAGCCTTTAGAGGGGCTACGGTTGATTCCGGCCAACAGGGAGGGGGCAATGGTAAATATTTACGATTGGGGGATAACGAAGAACAAGTTTTTATTGTTGAAGACTCGCTCTACGACATTGAATCAACTTCAAGTGGCTGGTTAGAGAAATCTCCCTTTTCTATTGATAAGCCAAAAGATGTTTCAGTCACACATTCTGATGAAGTTAAATTCAATTTTATTCGTACAGAAGAAGGATCAGATGCAACTTTGGAAGGTGTTGGAGAAGAAGAAGAATTAAATACATCGAATACTTCTAGTATTGTGTCGCCGTTCGCTAATTTTAGTTTTAAAGATGTTATTGTTGGAGAAAAGGCGAAGCCTGAAAATACAGGGTTAGATAAACCTGTGCAGGTAGTGGTTTCTACCTTTGATGGGTTTACTTATAAAATCACACTTGGGAAAGGTGAAGGAGAGAATATAGATAGCGCTGCTCAAGAGGCATCTTTGACTACTGCCACTTATTATTTGAGTTATACTGTAGAAGCGGAATTTCCCGAATTTGAACTCCAGCCAAGAGAGCCTCAGGATGATGAGATTGCGAAAGATGATGCCAGTGAAGAGGATAAAAATAAAGCAGCTAAATTGAAGGAAAGCAGGGACAAAGAGGATAAAGAAAAACAGCAAAAGGAGTATGATGAAAGGAAGGATTCATGGAAGGAAAAACTGGATAAGGAAAAAGGTTTTGCTGGAACTATTTATGAAGTTGATAGTTGGAGTGCTGAAAAGTTTTTCATGAAAAGAGAAGATTTAGTCAAAAAGAAAGAGATTGAGGAGAAGGGTGAAGTGGATGAAAATCCTCTAGGAACTCCTTCAGGTAACAATGGCTCTATACCGGGTTTGCCTGGAGGGCTTATTCCTGGAATCTCCCCTCAAACTCCAAATTCCGAATAACGAGGAAGTTCTGACTTGAAAATAAATTTAGCAGTCTTGGATTTAGCTATAATGGATTAATTTTAAGAAAGTTGTATTCTATTAATTAATAAAAAGCATAAATAACTAAGAAACGGCACTGGAGTCAAATTATACTAAGTGTGACGAAAGTTAAAATGAGACGTATTATCCTATAACGTTTCATTACTATATGCTAATGAGTAAGCTATTGGTTTTGATGTTGCATATCTTGTGCTTAAATAAACCAATATAAATGAAAAATATATGTCTGAAGAAATAATAGGAAAAGTGTCTGAATTTTCAGATGATGAGCTAGAATTACTAAAGAAGGCAAATGAAGCTACTTCAAGTATCCGCTCTGAGTTAAGTAAAGTAATAATTGGTCAAGAGCAGGTCATCGATCAGTTGTTAATTGCTATTTTCTCAAAAGGCCATTGTCTTTTGGAGGGTGTTCCAGGGCTCGCTAAAACATTGATGGTAAGCACTATTGCTAGATGTCTTAGAATGGATTTTAGTAGGATTCAATTTACGCCGGACTTAATGCCCTCTGACATAACTGGTACAGAAGTTATACAAGAGGATAAAATGACAGGGTCGCGTGAATTTAAATTTTTGAATGGTCCAGTTTTTGCCAATGTTGTTCTTGCTGACGAGATTAACCGAACGCCTCCAAAAACTCAGGCTGCAATGCTAGAGGCTATGCAGGAAAGACAGGTCACAGTTGGAATGACCATGCATCAGTTGCCTGATCCATTTTTTGTTCTTGCTACTCAAAATCCTATTGAACAAGAGGGGACGTATACGCTTCCTGAAGCACAGCAAGATAGATTCATGTTCAAAGTTTTTGTTGATTACCCTAGTTATGAGGAAGAATACAAAGTAGCTGATTCAACAACTCAGCCTGATTCGGCATCTGTTAATGAAATACTGTCCGGAGATGATATTAAGACTACACAAGATTTGGTTAGGAGAGTCCCCGTTCCTCCTCATGTTATTCATTATGCGCTGAGGCTTGTTAGGGCTACAAGAATAGAAGAGAAGGATGGCGTTCCCGACAGCGTTAAAGATTTATTGAGCTGGGGAGCCGGACCGAGAGCAGTACAATTCCTTCTCCTTGGAGCTAAAGCAATGGCTGTAATGGAAGGAAGAACAAGTGCTACTATTTCAGATATTAAAGAAATAGCGCATCCCGTTTTGAGACATAGAATTATAACAACTTTCAATGCGGAATCCTCTGGAGTAACAACAGATGATGTTGTTGACAAATTAATTGAGGAAATATCTGAGCGTGATGAAAGCGATAAAGTTCCTCCACCTTTATCAGGTGCTTTTAGCGGTGCATAAGGTTCTAATGAATTTACATTATAATATTTAAAGCCGCCAAATGGCATCCGTTGAAAAACCTAATTACCTTAATCCTCGCGTTTTGGAGAGGATTAAAAGGCTCGATGTCCGAGCAAGGTTAGTTGTAGAAGGTTTTGTTACAGGACAACATAAAAGTCCATACAATGGTTTTGCGGTAGAGTTCGCTAGCCATAGAGAATATTCTCCTGGAGACGAGATTAAGCATATAGATTGGAAGGTGTGGTCTAAAACTGATAAGTTTTATATCAAAGAATACGAGGAAGAAACTAACCTTAAAACAACATTGATAGTTGATTGCTCTAAATCAATGGGCTACGGGAGAATTGGTTGGAGTAAATTTGACTATGCTGCCACTGCTGGTGCAAGCTTAGGCCACCTTCTTCAAAGTCAAGGCGATGCGGTAGGAATGATTACCTTCAATTCTGGAGTCAAAGATGTTTTTCCTGCGAGCGCAAGGCATAATCATTTGAAGCAAATTGTGAATGTTCTGGATCAGACTATCCCTGATGAAAAGACTGATGTGAGTGAGGCCTTTATGGAGCTGATCCCACAAATTAAGTCAAGAGGTATGGTTGTTATTATTTCGGATTTATTTGATGATATCGATATTATTTCTAATGCCTTACAGCAGTTTCGCCTGCGGAAACAGGAG
>CESM01150832.1_pt1 | contig 13576 bp, 15 predicted proteins | sample 361421 | NCBI WGS metagenome assembly CESM01 (sample SAMEA2622219, study PRJEB7988) | marine metagenome | isolation source: saline water (ENVO:00002010), including | reverse complement strand
AAAAGCAGGTGCGGCTATTGGCAATTTCTTTACAGAAGATGAAGGGGAGAAAAAGAAAAGACTAGAAAAAGAAAAAGCAAACAAGAAAGCAGAGGAATCTTTAAGAAAGCAAATTGAATTAACAAAAATGCTTGACGAAGGATTTAAACAGGTTGGTGTTACAATTTCGCAAAGTTTGGCGCAAGGGATAAAAGGACTAATAAAAGGCACTCAATCATTGGGTGAAATGCTTGGAAATATTGCAAATAAAATTCAGGATATGGCGTTAGATATGGCCATCGGAGCAGCCTTTAAATTCTTTAAATTGCCGGGCTTCGCGGCTGGAGGGAAGCCGCCAGTTGGAAAACCTGCGATCGTTGGGGAGCGTGGTCCGGAACTTTTTGTTCCTCGTCAGGCTGGAACAATTGTCCCGAATGACAAACTAGGAGGCGGTGGAACTGTGAATATTTCTGTCTCTGTTGATGCCTCTGGTTCGTCTGTTGAAGGTGATGAAGCTCAATCAGCTCAATTAGGTAATATGCTGGCGGGAGCAATTCAATCCGAACTTGTTCGCCAGAAACGTCCGGGCGGATTATTAGCGGTTTAATTTATGGCAAACTTTCCTTCGATAAATCCGAGTTACGGATTAGCAAAATCAAGTAGCCCGAGAGTTTTAGAAACTCGTTATGGAGACGGCTATTCAACCCGGCTAGTTTTTGGATTAAATCAAGACCTAAAAATGTACCAGCCAAAATGGGACAATTTAAGCGAGGCAGATGCCGACACTATTGAGGATTTCCTTGTAGCAAGAAAAGGACAGGAATCTTTTAGTTGGACACCACCGGGAGAATCAGCAGGGAAATATATCTGTAGGAATTGGAATAAAACAATCCCATATAATAATCGAGCTTCTATTTCGGCTACATTTCAGCAAGTAGCGGAGCCGTAAAAAATGGCAGTTGCAGCGTGGGCAGCCAGTACAGCTTTTAGTCTTGGTGATATAAGACGAGCGACTTCAAGTCAATCAACAGGCTTATTTTTTAAATGCACAACGGCTGGAACTTCAGCCAGTTCGGAACCTAGTTGGCCGACAGATATAGGTTCAACAATTACAGATAATAATGTTGTTTGGGTTGCAATTAGTAGCGTCTACGAAGAGCTTTCAAAGTTAGAACCAAGCGCAATTATTGAATTATTTGAAGTCCATTTGAATAGTGACCTTCATGGCTCAAACGATGTTTACAGATTTCACAGTGGTTGCAATGCAAATATAAATGGAGACATAGTTTGGAATGGGAACCAATACGTCCGGCAACCTATACAGGCTACAGGCTTTGAATATTCCTCAACAGGGCAATTGCCTCGGCCTACTCTTGCTATTTCAAATTTAGACAACACTATAACGGCCTTGCTCGTAGTTGTTAACGCCACAACATACGGAAACGATTTAACAGGGGCAGAAGTCCGAAGGATACAGACCTTAAAAAGATTTTTAGATGGAGAATCAGCAGCCGATCCGAACGCCCAATGGCCGATGGAAATTTGGTATATAGACCGGAAATCTGGCGAAAGTAGAACAGCAGTTGAATTTGAATTAGCTTCGGAAATTGACAGGCCCGGGATGAAGATACCGAAAAGGCAACTGATAGGAAATATTTGCCAATGGGCTTACAGATCAAGCGAGTGCAGTTATTCGGGATCTAATTATTTTGATGTTGATGATAATTCAGAAACATCATTAGCTAATGACCGTTGCGGCAAAAGAATTGAATCTTGCAAATTAAGGTTTGGCACAAATAACCCTTTGCCTTTTGGTTCGTTCCCTTCAGCAGGTAGACAGCAATGAAGTTGACGGAGAAGATAAAAGAACAGGCATTAACTCACGCAAAAGAAGAGTTTCCAAAAGAAGCGGTTGGATTGGTTCACGTTGTAAAAGGAAAAAATCGCTATTTTAAATGTCAAAACATAGCTGAGACACCTGATGAACATTTTATATTGGACCCAAAAGATTATTTAAAAGCCGAACAGAAAGGAGAAATAACAGCCGTAATTCATAGCCACCCAAAAACAAACCCGGCTCCAAGTCCTGCCGACAAAGTTGCTTGTGAAGCTTCCGGGCTTCCTTGGTTTATTGTTAATCCTAAAACAGAAGGATGGGGTTCTTATAAACCTAATGGTTATGAGTTGCCTTATGTTGGAAGAGAATTTTCACATGGAATTGTTGATTGCTATTCCCTCGTAAGAGACTTTTATAAAAGAGAATTTAATTTAATATTGAACGACTACAACAGACGTGACCAATGGTGGTATAAAGGGGAAAATATGTATTTAGATAATTTTGCAAAAGAAGGTTTTAATGCAATTGATATGAGTGAAATCGGATATGGAGATTTATTTTTAATGCAATTAGAAAGTCCAGTCCCTAACCATGCGGGGATTTATTTAGATAATGGTATTGTTCTTCATCACGTTCAGGGAAGATTATCGTCTCGGGATGTGTTTGGCGGCTATTATCAAAAGGTGACGGCAAAGGTTTTAAAGCATGAAAGTCGTTAAGGTCTACGGAGAATTAAAAAAAAGGCTAGGAGGTCAAGGTGTTTTCAGACTTGACGTTAATACTCCTGCTGAAGCGATAAGAGCTTTAACCGCAAATTTTAGGGGTTTAGATAAATGGTTCATAGACAGTGAGAAGCGTGGAGTAGGTTACAAAGTAAATTTAGGAAAAGAGAATATAAAAGAAGAAGAAATTGGCGTTTTGCTTTTGCCTTGGAGTGATCAAGAAGTTTTTTCTATAACTCCAGTTCTCTCAGGTGCAGGAAGAGGAACATGGCAGATAATCGCCGGAATTGCTTTGATTGGACTTTCGTTTTATACCTTTGGAGGAGCAGCCGGTCTTTTTGCTGGTACTGGTGGAGCCGCCGGTTCTTTTGGTGTTGGTGCTTACGCCGCTGGTGCTTTTGGATCGAAAGCTTTGGGAATGATCGGTCTTTCTTTGGTCCTTGGTGGTGTAAGTGCAATGCTTTCCCCTCCGCCTCCTGATCTGGATATGAATGAAGCGACCAAGTTGCAAAATTATAGTTTTAGTGGGGTAACAAATACAGCTCAAGTAGGAACTGCAATCCCGATTGCTTACGGACGTTTATACGTGGGCAGTTCGGTAATAAGTGCCGGGCTTGATGTTGATCAGGTGCTTTAAATGATTGAACTTCGTGGTTCCGGTGGTGGAGGACAAAAAGGAGGGAACAATCAAGATCCGCCGACAGAAGCAGACGACTCGCTGCAATCGGTTCAATATGCAAAAGTTTTAGATCTTCTTTCAGAAGGGCCGATTCAAGGTTTAGATGATGGAAACAAATCAGTTTATCTTGACGGGACTCCTGTTCAAAGCAGTTCAGGCGGGAATAATTTCGGTGGAGGATATAGCATCACAACAAGGACAGGGACACAAGATCAGGCTTATATAGCAGATCTTGGGGGAAGTGAGTCAGAGGTTTCGGTTGGAACTCAAGTCGTTAACGCAACGCCAATTACTAGGCAAATAACAGAAACTACAACAGACAGGGTAAGAGTCACAATTAAGATACCAGTAATCAGAAGAGTTAATGATGAAGGAGATATTCTTGGGCATTCTGTTGATATACAGATTCAGGTTCAATATGCAGGAGGGGGCTTCAATACCGTTGTCAGTGACACTATTTCAGGCAAGTCCAGCAATTTGTATTTAAGAGATTATGTCTTTGCTTTAACAGGTAATTTTCCAGTTGATATAAAAGTAGCAAGGGTTAGCGATGATGATCCTAATACAAGGACTAGCTCCCAAACTTGGTGGCAAGGTTACACGAAAATCATTGATGAAAAATTTCGGTATCCGAATGCGGCCCTGTCTTTCCTTCGCTTTGATAGTAGATCTTTTCAAAATATTCCTGCCAGAAAATATTTAATTCGTGGGATTAAAGTAAAAATCCCGAGCAACGCTTCCGTCATAACAGCAACAAGTTCAGGAGTTGGCGAATCTCAATTAGGGCGTTTAACTTATAGCGGAATTTGGGACGGAACTTTTCAGGCGGCGACTTGGTGCGCTGACCCGAGTTGGTGCTTATATGATCTTTTAATTAACACTCGATATGGGGCGTCTCTTACAGAAAGCACTTTAGATAAATGGGACTTTTACACAATTAGCCAATACTGTAATGAACTTGTTTCGGACATGAAAGGAGGCCAAGAGCCTCGGATGTTGTGCAATCTTTTAATTAATTCAAGAGGTGAAATTTATAACGTCATCCAGCAATTAACTTCTTTGTTTAGAGGAATTAGTTACTACGGGGCTGGCAGTTTAGTAATGGTTCAAGATGCCCCTGTTGATTCTTCTTATTTAATTGGAAATTCAAATGTTATTGATGGAATGTTTACCTATTCAGGAAGTTCCCAGAAAGCAAGACACACAACGTGTTCTGTGGCGTGGCAAAGTTACGACACTTTAGGAGAAGTTCAGTTTGAATATGTTGAAGATGCTGACGCAATTGCTAAATACGGCGTAATTGAAAAACAAGTAAAAGCTCTTGGTTGTTATTCACAAGGTCAGGCTCACAGAATGGGTAGATGGCTTTTAAAAAGCGAACAACTTCTTACTCAAACTGTTAATTTTGCTGTCGGTATTGACACAGGTTTAGTATTAAGACCGGGAATGGTTGTTGATATTGCAGACGAATTAAAGGCAGGCGAAAGAAGATCTGGCCGGATAAGCTCAGCAACTACAAGTGCTGTAACGGCAGATAATGACAAGAACTTGTCGGATATTGATCTTGGATTAAGTCCTACTTTATCTGTAATTATGCCAACAGGTTTAGTCGAGACTAAAGATATTTTAAGCATCAGTGGGACAACTATTACGATTGACGGGACATTCTCTCAAGCGCCAACAAGTCCTAATTTATGGTTAATTCAAACCTCAGATATTCAATCACAAAAATTCAGAATCTTAGCAGTTGCAGAAGACGACCAGAAGACTGCTTTTTCTGTTACAGCTCTTGAGTATAACGAGAGTATTTACGCGGCTGTTGACAGAGGAGACGATGTTGTTCTGAGAGATATTAGTAACTTAACTCTTGCTCCTGATCCTGTTACTAATTGCAGAGGAGAACAGTTTTTATATTCTGAAGGTCAAGGAATCTTTGTCGGATTCGATTTTGATTTTCAACATGACCGAGTGAATGTTATTGAATATCGAATTAGCTATAAAATGGACAATGATAATTGGAATTTAATCTCAACCTCGACGCCTTCCGCCACGATCAAAAATATAAGACAAGGAACTATTTATATTCAGGTGCAGGCAGTAAATAGTATAGGGAAAGGAAGTCAAATTGTTACTTTTGAAAAAGCATTAGACGGAAAGTCCGCACCGCCAGAAGATCCGACAGGTTTCTCAATGGTTCCGACTAATGGCCTCGCAAGATTGAATTGGACTCAATCAACAGATCTTGATGTAACCGTCGGGGGTTTGGTGCGGCTCAGGCATTCGCCAAACTTGGAAAACGTAACTTGGGCAACTGCAACGAGTATTCATAGCGATTTAACAGGCACAGCAAAAGAAGCTTATTGCACATTGAAAGGCGGAACTTATTTAATGAAGTTCGTTGATGCAACAGGAAATGAAAGCGTTGGTTATGCGGGAATTGAATTTACAATGCCCGACCTTGACGACATGGAGCTGTTGACACTTCAGCAAGAAGACAGTGGTTTTGCAGGAAGTAAAACTAATTTAACTGTGACAAGTGGCGAGTTATTAATGGCGGCTGATGGTGGAAGTTCAGGAGGTAATGCAACTTTGGAAACATCAGGGACTTATTTATTTCAAAATAATCCAATTGATTTAGGTGATGTTTTTTCTATTCGACTTGACACAACATTAAGGGCAAGATCGTTCTTTCCTTATGCCGACAATGTTGATACATGGGCGGATTGGGATAATCAAGCCAGCATTGATGGAACAGCCCCGGCGAATTGTGACGTCAAATTATATGTGAGAACAACACAAGAAGCCAGCCCTTCAAATAGCGATTGGACAAGTTGGCGGGTTTATAACAATGCTCAGATTAGTTGTAGAAAATATGAATTAAAAGCCGAGTTTACAACGGGTGGAAATTTAGACCAGATTGCAGTTGATCGGCTAAGGGTTCAGCCAATGATGGGAAGGCGCACAGAGTCAGGAAGTGAAACGGCGTCAAATAGTGCAGATGTAACCGTTACCTTTGGGAAAAAATTCAAAGCAACGCCAGCAATCGGGATTACCTTCAGTGCTACAACGACCGGAGACTATTACACAATAGCTTCTACAAGTGCGACTAATTTTACGATCTCGATCTACAATGCAAGCAACACCCGTCAAGCAAGAGCATTTACTTGGACGGCTACAGGATATGGAAAGGCTTAACTAATGGCACAAGTAAACGTCGGCAATTATCCAGTACCTAATTCAACAGGGGCAAATGTAAGGGCGGATATAAATGAAAACCTTGCTGATATTTTTACGACAAGCTCAGGATCAACGCCACCTCCGGCGGCGGGATCTGCAACAGGTCAATTATGGATAGACACAAGTACAAATCCAGACACTTTAAAAGTTAAGACAGGATCGGGAACAACGTCTTCAAACTATACAACGCTTGGAAATATTGCCACCAATTTTGGTCATGCCTCTTCAGCTAGTCCGACCTTTACCGGAAATATTGGTTTCCCTGCCGGATCAAATTCATCTTTGCCGATTAGAAACGCAGCCGATACAGACACAGGCATCTATTGGGGAGCAACAAACGAATTAGATATTAGGGCAGGGAATACAGATGCTCACACTTTCACCTCTTCAGCAAGTGAGCCGAAGCTTCCACTAAGAGGAACAAACGGATCGAACTCCGCCCCGTCAATCAGTTTTTCCTCGGATACAGATTTAGGTTTATATCGTTCTGCGGCTAATACTTTATCTGTAACGACTGGAGGAACAGAAAGACTGTTTGTTAATAGTACAGGGCTAACAATTAAAGCTCAAGGAGATTTAAGACTTTCAGATTCAAGTAGTTCCAATTGGGCAGCAATTCAAGCTCCGTCAAATATAGGAACTAATTACACATTGACACTTCCTACCACAGACGGAAATTCAGATCAGATTTTAAAATCAGACGGTTCGGGAAATTTAAGCTGGACAACAGTTTCGAGTTTGCAAAACGCAACTACTGGGGGATTCACTGCTTATGCCGTCCTTTATTACGCTGTTAATTCAGGAACTCACGGAGGATCATCTTCTACCTCTTGGGCTACTAGACCTTTAAATACTGAACATGCCGATCCGTCTAGTATTGTAAGTATTTCAAGTAATCAATTCACACTAGCGGCAGGCAATTATTTGATAAGAGCTTCGGCTTGTTCTTATGATTGTCAATCGGTTCGTTTGAGAATTTATGACGTAACAAATAGCACCTCAAGAATTGTTGGAGCAAATGGATACGGTGAAACATACGCCTCTGAAAACACTTGGAACAGTGTTGTCGGCAGAGTGACACCAAGCGGAACAACGGCTTATAAACTGCAACAGATAACCGATCAAGCTAGGGGAACTTGGGGACATGGTTTCGCTCAATCATTAGGCGGCGATGAGATTTATGTAATGATTGAAATATTCAAAGAAAGGTAGAAAAGACTTCTAGGATTATTTTTGTTAAACTCGAAGCATTAGAGTTGAGGCTGTCTAATGGCAATCGGGCCGGGAACACATGACATGACGATCCAGAGAAGAGCTGATCATATAGTTCCGATGGCTTTCAAAGATTCAGGAGGTAATGCTATTTCGTTAAATGGCTATACTCTCATCAGTCAAGTTTGGGATTCTTCCCGTAGTTCTAAAGCGGCTGACGTGACGATTGCTTATACAAATCAAGCCGGAGGAACATTCGACTGGACCTTAACCGATACTCAAACGGCTACGATGACCGCCGGAGAATATGAATACGATATTTTAGTTACGAATCCGGCAGGGTTAAAAGAATATTGGCTTGAGGGCACCATATTTATGGACGAGGGTTTTAGCGCATGAGCAAGAACACAGTTACCGTTAACGAAAGTGTAAATTCAGTTGTTAATGTAACAACAGCCGGACCACAAGGACCGTCATTTTCAACTTCAGGTGTAAGCTTGAACGATACAAATAAAGTAGATAAGTCTATACTTTATTACGATAGTAGTGCTGGAGTTTTCAAGGCTGACAGCACATGGACAACTAGCACACTTACAGACGGTGGGAACTTTTAATGACTAACACAATCCGAATCAAAAGAAGCACTGGAAGTTCAGCACCTACCAGTCTTGAAAACGCAGAATTAGCGTATGCAGAAGGTACTAATATTCTGTACTACGGAACCGGTACGGGAGGCGCTGGAGGATCGGCTACAAGTATTGAAGCTATTGGTGGAGATGGATATTACAACACTCTTTCCACGGCTCAAACGATTTCAGGAAATAAAACTTTTACAGGAACATTAGATTTCAGTAGCGCAACCGTTCAGACTTTTACTTGCGCTCAAAATTTAATTGTAAGCGGAAACTTAACTGTTTCTGGGACAACAACAACGGTCAATTCTACGACCACAACGATTGCCGATAAAAATTTAGAACTTGCTAAAGGTGCGGCGAATGATGCGGCAGCCGATGGCGGTGGAATAACTATTGATTCAGGAGAAGGAGACAAAACTTGGAACTGGATAAATTCGACTGATTCATGGACTTCCTCCGAGCATATTGAAATTGCATCTGGTAAGACTTTCCGAATCAATGCGAATAATGTTTTAAGTCAAACAACTCTTGGCTCTACTGTTGTCGGTAGCTCCTTGACTTCGGTCGGAACAATCGGCACAGGTGTCTGGGCTGCTACTGATGTCGCAATTGCTCACGGTGGAACGGGTGCAAGTACAGCGTCCGGAGCTTTAACAAATCTGGGTTTAACAGCAACGGCGGCTGAATTAAATGCACTTGATGGCATTACTTCGACCGTTGCAGAATTAAATGTTTTGGACGGCATCACCTCAACCGTTGCCGAGTTGAACATCCTTGATGGAGTTACTTCTACCGCCGCCGAGTTGAACGCACTGGATGGAATCACTTCCACTGTTGCTGAATTAAATATTGTTGATGGTGGAACATCCGCAACCTCCACGACTCTCGCTACAACAGATCGGTTTGTTGTTAATGATTCTGGGACGATGGTTCAGGTCGCTTTATCTGACTTAGTTACATTCCTTGAGAATGGATCTGTTTCAGGTTTTGACGTTGACGGAGGAACCTACTAACCAAACTAACTACATAGGAGGTAGGTCAAATGGCTAACACAATTAAACTAAAAAGAGGAAGTGGTTCGGACCCCGGGAGTTCAGATCTTGTAGTCGGTGAAATAGCAGTAAGAACCGATTCGGGTAAGCTTTTCACAAAGAAAGACGACAATTCAATTGCAGAAATAAGCGGAGGTGGAATTAATGACGGAGATAAAGGCGATATAACAGTTTCTAGTAGCGGTGCGACTTGGACTATTGACAGCGGTGCGACTCAAGTAGCTAATAAGCTACCTTTAGCGGGTGGGACTTTAACTGGTAATCTCCTTTTTGGAGATAGTGTTGAAGCCAGATTTGGTGCTGGAAATGATTTAAAAGTCTACCACGCCTCAAATATAAGTACGATACTAGATTCTTATGGTGATCTACGGATCATGGGTGACACCATAAGGCTGCAAAGACAAGCCGGTGGTGAGAACTTCTTCTATGCTACTGAAGGTGGAAAAACATCTCTGTATTTTGACGGGTCAGAGAAGGTTCAGACGAGTAATACGGGTGCAACTATAAGCGGGACATGTACAGCGACAGCATTCTCAGGCCCGTTAACTGGGAACGTAACTGGTAATACTTCGGGATCGGCTGGCTCTTGTACTGGTAACGCAGCCACAGCAACAACTCTAGCCACAGCTAGAACTATTGGAGGAACTTCTTTTAATGGGTCGGCTGATATTGATATTTCTTATGCGAATTTAACAAACAAACTATCAGTCGGTGATGGAGGATTAACTCAGAATAATTTTACAAATGCTCTTAAATCGAAGTTGGATGGTATTGCGGCAAGTGCCACAAATGTCACAAATAATAATCAATTAACAAACGGAGCCGGATACATAACAGCGACCCTTACAACGGAACAAGTACAAGATATTGTCGGAGGGATGTTTAGCGGAAACACTGAAACCAATATTTCGGCGACTTATCAAGATTCAGATGGAACGATTGATCTATCTTCAACAAATACGACTTATTCAGTAGGAGACGGCGGCTTAACTCAAAACAATTTCACCAATACGCTTAAATCTAAACTTGATGGAATAGAGAGTTCAGCTACTGCAGATCAAACAGCTAGTGAAATACTTACATTAATTAAGACAGTAGATGGCTCGGGGTCTGGCTTAGATGCCGATACCGTAGATGGTTTAAACCCTGCAACTTCAGACGGTGCTAACAGGATAGTTAGGACAGATTCTAGCGGTTATATGTACGGAAATTATATAAATATGAACGGAACTTTTGCTACCAGTGCAAATGGGTCTGGAATGGGTCGGTTCACAGGTACAAATGGAAGTGATACTTTCGGACGTTCTTATACTGCGGCAGCAGCAAGAACTCTTTTAAATGTTGCAGATGGAGCAACAAATGTCACCAATAATAATCAATTAACAAACGGTGCAGGTTACATAACAAGTTCAGGTACATCGGCTGCATGTTCAGGAAATGCCGCAACAGCAACAACCCTAGCTACAGCCCGAACAATTGCAGGAGTTAGCTTTAACGGGTCGGCTAATATCTCTTTAAATAACAATGCAATAACGAATGGGGCTGGTTATACGACTTTCACAGCAAACCAAGCACTTAATACAAATTCGGGCGTAAGTTTCACCAGTGGTTCTTTTAGCTCCACAGTTAGCACAAGTACTTGGTATTACAACCAAGATGCAAACGAGGGATTGTATAACAATGCAAACGGTCAACACTGGTATTCCAGTAGTTCACAATATTGGAATATGGATAATAACGGATCGTCTGGTGGAATTATATTCCGAGATAATCATCAAAGTACAATTAGAGGATACGTCTATTACAACAATAGTAATCAAATAGGTTTCTTAGATTCTGGTGGATCTTGGCGATTATATGTAAACACCTCAAGCAATGTCGTATCCAATAATCATTTTATTCCGCAATCAAACAATTCTTACGACTTAGGGACTAGTAGCTACAGATGGAGAAACTTATATGTGAACGATTTACAGTTATCAAATGAAGTAAGAAAAGACGAGGGAGGAAATGAAGTTGACGGAACTTGGGGCGACTGGACACTCCAAGAAGGAGAGGAAAATATTTTTATGATTAACAACCGATCTAAAAAAAGATATAAGATGAGCTTAGTCGAGGTTCCTTAATGGCAGTCACAAAAACTTGGTCAGTGCTTGATCTAACCCGAGAGACTTCAGACGATTATGTTTCTGTTGTTCGATGGAAACTAACGGGAACCGAAGGAGATAAAACTGTCGAATCGACTGGTAAGACAAAACTTGAAAGACCTTCAAGTTTAGAAGATTATTCTTCTTTAACCGAAGAAAAAGTAATCGGATGGGTAAAGGCTAAAATGGTTGCAGAAACACCGGCAGTTCAGATTGAAGAAACCGGCAAAACAATAGTTGATTTTATGGAGGATTTAATGGATTCAAAAATCGCTGAGTTAAACGCTCCAGCCACTGCAAACGGAAAGCCCTTCTAACTATGACTATTTACTTCGGTGACGGCACAAACGTCTCAACGGCTCCGGGTGGTGGACTTTTCGGTTCTTATGCGATTCTGTGGCAAAAAGAAAACTCAGGAACTCATGGAGGATCGGCCGCTACTTCTTGGACTGCAAGACATTTAAACCACGAACATGCAGATCCCGACGGAATAGTTTCTTTGTCTAGCTATACTTTCACACTTCAAGCGGGTAGTTATTGCTTTAGGTTTGGAGGTGCTGGTTATGACTTAAATTTCGACCTTATGCTTAGAATTAGAAATACTTCAGATAACACTACTGTCTGTTTGAGTGGGCCGGGTTCAGGGCCGGGTTATTCGGACGCAAATGGTTGGGGTTATGGAGTGGGCAGAACTACAATAAGTGGGGCTAAAAATTTCCAATTACAACAAAGAGACGACAATGATAGAGGTACATGGGGCCGAGGTTACGCTGGAGGCCTCGGATCTTACGAGGTCTGGGCTATTTGTGAAATTTTTAAAGAGGCTTAATTATGGCAACTGAAACATGGTCTTATAAAGGCTACTCAGCCGAAAACGATGGAAAACAGTATGTCCGAAAAGTTGATTATCGGGTCGTAACTCAGGATGGAGACGTTAAGGAAACAAGCCGAGGGTTTGTTATTTTAGCTCGACCTTCAGATTCAGACATGGTAGATCGAGACACTTGGGCTACCGAGGAAAATATTATAAATGCAATTAAAGCAAATTTAGGAGACGCAAAACTTGCGGAGATCAGGGCTGATCATGCAGACCGGATTGAAGAAGTTAAAGTCCCCTACACTTGGCATTACAACGTCGAATAGATAGGATTATTAAAGTTAATAAAATTAGATGTCTATTTCTCCAGACCAAGTTGCTAAGTGGCAAGATGCGTTAGAAGAAAAAGCAAAACAAAGAGATCAATGCACTAACGTTCTTAATAATTTAAACGCCGAGATTCTTCAGCTTCAAGGAGGCTTGGCTTTTGCAAAGGAAGCGGTTGAGACTGAACTTCCCCCAGTAGAACCAAATACAGAGGCAGAAGAGGAAGAAGCCCCGCCACAAGAATTAGGCTAGTGTGAGCAAGAGCTTTTAAAATTGCGTCTCTTACCATGCAAAAAATAGTAAACATTTTGAGTCTAGTATCTTTCGGCTTTATCGTCTTAGCTGCCGGGGCTGGAACTTATTCTTTTTTCTGGTTGAAGAATCCTGAAAATATAGAGAACGTCAAACAGAAAGTAATTGATGGAGTAATGGACGGGATGAAGCTTCCTTCAATGCCTAGCGCAACGGGTGGAGCAATCCCTAAGTCTTCTGGTTTTGCTATGCCGAAGTTTTAATTGAGTGAGATAAAAGAGGTTGAAGTTCCGTCCATAACTATTTGGACGGTTCCAAATGTCACGCCGCCTAAAATAATAGGCTCGCCACAAGTCCCGCTTCCTTATATTTATTCGCCTTGTGCAGAAGTCCGGCGGGATTATACGACTAGCAAAAAGATTTTCACAGACGACCCTTCAGGAAATAGCGTCATCTGCCCGGGGCTTCCTTGGTTTGAGCCAGTTATCTATAACCCGAAAGAGATTCAAATAATAGAAACACAGAAACCAAATGTTCAGCCACCGCCAACCAATACAGCAACCACACCAACAGCAGAAGTTCCGCCTGTTGATGTTCCTCCAGAAGAAGAAGTTCCTTGTCCTGATCCGACAAAGAACAATCCGCGAATTGGAGATATTGCGGCAAGCGGAAAAGAAAAA
>CESM01232094.1_pt1 | contig 13582 bp, 6 predicted proteins | sample 361421 | NCBI WGS metagenome assembly CESM01 (sample SAMEA2622219, study PRJEB7988) | marine metagenome | isolation source: saline water (ENVO:00002010), including | reverse complement strand
TGGGGGAAGTTATACAAGATTATGCTGACCGCTTTTTCTCGGACAAAGAGAATAATATAGACCCAGATAAAATTGATGTACAACCACAACGGAGATAGTAATGCCTGTTAAAACTAAATCAGGAGCATGGGGATCAAGTGAATTTGTTGAGACACGCCCCAAAAAAACTCGACAAGGAAAAGGTAAGCATACAAAATATGCCGCAACCTCTCGAAATAAAGCACCAAAAAGAGATCGTGGACAAGGTAGTTAACTATACCGCCGAAGTCGCTCGGTTCCCAGAAGAATACAAAGATATGCGGAAAGGAGAACTATCTAAAAGACAGATAGAACTTCTTGATGGTGCAAAGATTAAATCTCATGAAGGAATGATATTTGGTCAAATGTATGCTGATTGGAAGGTGAGGAAGGGGTATGGGGTTTGATAACGTTAAATCTGTTCCTATACCTAACTTTGGTATACTCGAATTAAAATTAAATGATGAGAGTATTAAAGATTTAGAAGATACTGTTAATAATATTCCTAACCGAGACGATGAACGATATAATCAATATCCTTTAGAAGATCCAGAACGTAAGATATCTAAACTAGCATATAATGCTGTTGATGAGTACTTAAAGAAGTGGGATATACCTGCAAACGATAGAAGTACCCATAGGCATAAACTAGGTATACATAAACTCTGGGTTAGAATTAATAAACCAGGTGACTATGTAACCTTACATCACCATCAAGCAGTATTCAGTTTTGTTATATGGGTTAAAATACCAACTGATTGGAGAGATGAAGAGAAGGGGTTTAATATGCACCCTGATGCAAGTGATTTTATGTTTACCTATAGTGATATTATGGGTCAACATCATAGAAGTAATTTAAAACTAGATAAAACTAAAGAAGGTACAATGTTATTCTTCCCTAGTGATATAAATCATATGGTATTCCCTGGTTATACGTCAGATGATTATCGTATATGTATTGCTGGGGATTTAGTGTGGCATTCTTTATATCCTGATCTAAGTTCTGAGCAACAAATGTATCTTCTGCACGAAAAAGACTACTATCCCTTCCCTTCCGAGTATAATCCCAATGAGAATGAACGATCAGACTAAATTAATGTACGCTCTAGAGCACATTGATCACCTTTATGACCTAGTAGAGGATAATTACTGGCAAGAGTATCTCTACGACAATATAAGGAGTATGGAGGTCGTTTTAGAGGCACAATTGGACGAAATAAATAAAAAGAAATTGCGAAGATAAATATATACGGCACACGTCCTTAAAATAATGGATACCTGGCATAATCCTGGTTACTTTAAAAGGAATAATGGAGGCAAATTAGTGGAAATTGACAATAGAAGTCTTATAACAGAGACTGACTCGGATCATCAGTTAGAAAAAATTGCTAAACGCAACGTTAATTTACCCAAAGAAGAACTATACGATCCTTCTACGGAAATAACTGATTGGGAAGTGTCTAAATAGATATTAAATAAAGTATTAAATAAATATCATGCCCGTAGAGAGATCCAGTGTTGGATTTAAGGATATTAGTTTGTCTTTAAAGAGAAATCCTCTTACAAAAGACCTATTAGTACTTAAAAATGAGTCTGCTATCTCTCGTTCTGTACAAAATCTTGTGCTCACCCTTCAAGGTGAGAAAATGTTCGACCCTAGTTTGGGTTGTGCTGTAAGTAGACTACTTTTTGAGAATATAGATTCATTTACTGCTGATAATCTAAGAAGAGAGATTGAAGCAGTTATTAAAAACTACGAACCAAGGGTAATTATTGATAATGTGGAAGTACTTCCAGACTTTGATAATAATGCAATGGATGTGAGCTTAGTATATCTGATAATTGGTATAGATGCACAACCACAACAATTATCATTTGTCTTATTACCGACTCGATAGATGGCATTAGTAAATTTTTCAAACTTAGACTTTGACCAGATAAAGACGCAGGTAAAGAGTTATCTGCGTACTAATAGTGATTTCACTGATTTTGACTTTGATGGGTCTAATTTTTCCATCTTATTGGATACCTTAGCATACAATACTTACATATCAGCATATAATGCCAATATGTTGTCTAATGAGGTGTTTATTGATGGTGCAACATTAAGAGAGAATGTTGTATCATTAGCAAGAAATGTTGGTTATACACCTAGATCAAATGTATCGGCAAAGGCAAAGATATCATTCTTCCTATCAACTAGTACTTTAACTTCAAATCCTACTGCAATCACTCTTAGAAAGGGTATTGTAGCAACAAGTGCATCTAATTTTGGTAAGCAGAGTTATACATTCTCTATTCCAGAGGATATTACCGTTCCTGTATCGGGTGGTATTGCTAGTTTTGATGCAATAAGTGTATATGAAGGAATTTATCTAACAGAAACCTTTACTTATGACACTTTAAACAAAGATCAACGCTTTATTCTTAATAATACCAACATTGATAACTCTTTATTGAGAATTGATGTAAGAGAATCTAAGGAAAGTTCGATAAGTAGGAAATATAGGTACGTAAATAACATTACTGAACTAAAAGATACTGATGATGTCTTCTTTTTGAATGAAATTGACGATCAAAGGTATGAAATTTTCTTTGGTGATGGTGTTTTTGGTAGAAAATTGCAGGATAAGAACTATATTCTTGCATCATATATTACTACGGTTGCTGCAGAGGCAAATGGAATCTCTGAATTTACTTTTGTTGGTAGATTACATGATAATAATGGCAATGTAGTTAAACTTCCTTCACCAATTGTAACTGCTGATGAGGCATCTGGTGGTGGAACATCAATTGAAACGATTGCTTCTATTAAAAAGTTTGCTCCTAGGGTCTATGCATCCCAAAATAGAGCAGTAACAGCAACTGATTATGAGACGATTCTACCTCAAATATTCCCTGAGACTGAATCTGTCTCTGTTTATGGTGGTGAAGAACTTACTCCACCTAAGTTTGGTAAAGTTTATATTACAGTAAAACCAAGAAATGGTACATATTTACCAAATAACATTAAGGATAACCTAAAAATTGCTCTTAAAAAGTATGCAGTTGCAGGAATTGTCCCAGAATTTATTGACTTGAAGTTCCTTCATATTGAATATACTACTTCTGTTTACTATAATGCTAATCTAGGCACAGCAGAACAGTTAAAAAGTACTATATCCAATAATATTGATAAGTATTCCTTGTCTACAGACTTAAATAAGTATGGTTCTAGGTTTAAGTATAGTAAATTCCTTAAATTAATTGACGATTCTGACCGTGCAATTACTTCAAACATCACAAAGATGACTATAAGGAGGGATTTAAAAGTCTTACTTAATCAGTTTGCTGAATATGAAGTATGTTTTGGTAATGAATTCCATGTTAAGAATGCTACAGGATACAACTTTAAGACTTCTGGTGTTTCTGTTAGTGGGATAACAGGTACTGTTTACTTCAGTGACATTCCAAATAATGACATGTTGACTGGAACTGTTGTTATTTTTAAATTAGATGCCACACAAACACCTGTAGTTGTACGTCAGAATGCTGGTAAAATAGATTATATAAAAGGTGAGGTTACTATTAATGCCATAAATATTACTGCTACTACCAAAAAGACATCTGGAGACCAAATAATTGAGGTCTCTGCTATTCCAAAGTCAAATGACATAATTGGAAAACAGGATTTATATCTACAATTAAGCACATCATCATCTACGATTAATATGGTCTCCGACACAATTTCCTCTGGAGCAGAGCTCTCAGGATCGGGATATATAGTATCATCTAGCTACACCGACGAGGAATACGTAAGGTTGTAAAGATATGCAAAATAGAGTAAAAGCCCGCCACCTAATACAGGACCAGGTTCCTAGTTTTGTTAGAGATAATTATCCTGAATTTCAAGGATTTCTTAGATCTTATTACGAATCTTTGGAGCAACCTGGTGGTCCATCGGATGTACTTAATAATATTGATCAATATGTAAGATTAGAGAATCTATCAGAGTTAGTTTATTATACTGATTCTACAGATGGTATTGGTCTGTTTAATGATGAAATAACAGTAAGTAATACACAGGGATTTCCTGAGACTCATGGTTTAATACAGATTGATAGTGAGGTTATAAGTTATCAAAGTAAGACAGCAACTACATTTGTTGGTTGTGAGAGAGGATTTAGTGGAATAACATCATATAAAGGACAAGTAGAAGATAGTTTAACTTTTAGTGATACTGAAGTATCAGAGCATGTTTCTGGTTCAGTAGTATATAATTTGCATGCATTATTCTTATTTGAGTTTTATAGGAAGTTTAAAGGACAATATGCACCAGGATTTGAAGATGTATCCTTCTTTGAAGCGATTAATGAGAAGAATATTGTCTCTAGATTAAAGGATTTTTATTCTGCTAAGGGTGCTAGTTCTTCTTTTGATATTCTTTTCAAGATAATTTTTGGTGTTGAGATATCAGTTGTTAAACCAAGAGACTTTTTGCTGCAAGCATCTGATGCAGATTATAGAATTGTTAGGGATCTTGTAGTACAAAAGGTACTTGGAGATCCTAATGACCTTGTTAATAGGACTCTTTTTCAGGATGAAAATAGTTATATTCAAAAAGCAACTGGTTCAATTACTGCAGTTGAAGAACTTATTAAAGATAACGAGTCTTATTATAGATTAAGTCTTGATTATAACCCAGAGATTGAACTTTTTAAATTTACTGTTCATCCTAAAACAAGAATTACTTCAGCAGTTGGTTTAGATCAAGATTATATTGATGTTGACTCAACTGTTAGTTTTCCAGATAGTGGAATACTTAACGTAATTGTTGATACTGTTCAGTATGATATTCCATATACCTCAAAATCTTCTAACCAATTTTTTGGTCTAACTGCTCCCATTGCAATTCCAATTAGTAGTGATTTAACAACACCAGACTATGCATATTCTGTAGATAATGATGGAAATGATATTAGAGTTAAAATAACTGGTGTTCTTGGTGAGTTAATTTATGATGCTAAGGGATCAAACTATTATCAACCAGGAGATCAAGTTGAAATTATATCTTTAGGATTTGATTCTAAAGAACAGATTTATAAGAGTTGGGTTTCTAATATTACACCCGAATATGATGTATCTAATATTATAAAATTAACCAATAATATTAATGGTGCAGCACAGTATAGATTATCAACAAATGATCCTCATATATTTACTTTAGGTGATATTGGTACGTTAACTGCTAGTGATGGAACTATCTACGATGTAAGTGTTCTTGCTGTAGGTGATGAAACAACCTTTGATGTCAATTTACCTGCGAATCTTATAACTGCAAATTTATCATTTGTTGTTAGACGAGGAATATCTAAAGTCTCAGCGACCAATCTTCCCAATTTATCAAAAGTATCTGCTAATTTACAAAATGTTTACACATCAGTAGATTCAAAAGGTGTTAGAGATGCGTATGTAGTCTCTCCTTCCCTACCAGATTACTTTAATACTCCAATTGTACCCAAAGATCAATCAGTGACCTTTAGTGGGCAATTTAATGGGTTTGAGATGAACATAGGTTCAAACCCATTCTATAGTGGTGACCCTGTTTGGTATAGTGCAAATAATAATATACCCCTTAATATTGCTGAAGGTCAATATTACGTTAAAAAGGTTAATGCAAGTACAATTAGTCTTGCAACAAGTAAGTCAAATATTAGAAATGGTATTTTTGTAAGAGTATTTGGTACAGTAACTGACAATAAGATAGAATTGCTAGATTTTTATAATAAGGAGATAAAAACTCAAAATATTGTTAGAAAGTTCAGTAAACCTGAAATACCTGATAAATCTGAAAATACAACACCAGGACAAATTGGAATGTTCCTTAATGGTGTTGAATTATTAAACTATAAGTCTAGTGATTTGGTATATTATGGTCAACTGGAAAGCATTGATGTTTCTGCTTTAGGCGATTCTAACTATGATGTTATTAATCCACCCATATTGCATATTGCAGATGGTGTAGGGGCAGGAACCTCAAATGTAGGTGCAGGTGCAACTGGTGTATGTAATGTTACTGGTTCGTTACAACGTATTGATATTTTTGAGAAGGGTTTTGATTATATTTCTTCCAGTGGTAATCCAACAGTATCTATTTTTGGTGGAGAAGGTAATGGTGCAGAAGCAAAATGTAATTTATCCAACGTTACTCATAGAATTCAGTTTAATACTGCAGAAGAATATTCTGATGTAAACCTTGCTGATAATACTATTGGTTTTAGTACTCATCACAAATTAAGACCTGAAGAACAAGTTGTATATAAGAGTATTGATCAAACAGTTGTTGGTGGATTGGTTGATAAATCAATCTATTTTGCAGGTATAGTTGATGAAAATACCATTAAATTGTATGGTAATTATAAGGATGCTGTTGCTGGAATAAACACAGTAGATTTTACTGGAAATGGTGAAGGTCTTCAATTTATTGAAGCATTTAATAAGAAGAATATAGTATCTTCTATTGAAGTTGTTAATGGTGGTGCTGGATATAAAAATAAAACTCTATATTTTGATCCTTTTGATGTTAACATTAACAATAATGTTTTAAACATAAAAGATCACGGTTATAAGAACAAAGAGACTGTTATCTTTATTAATGAAGGTGGTTCATTCCCTGTTGGAGTTGCTTCAACATCAGAATATTTGGTTAAAGTTGTAGATAAAGATAATATTAGAATTGCTAGAAAGGTTAAAGTTGGTGCAGGAGAAAGTCTTAATGAAGATTATTTCTATACAAATAATAGGTTCTTTGATTTTGAAGATCAGGGAACTGGAAAACACAAATTAACATATACTCCAATCATAGTTAGTGTTGATGGACCTATTGGAGTTCAAACATTTGCTGGACAGGACTTTAGGGCAAAAGTAAGACCCTTATTTACAGGTGCTATTGAATCTGTATCTTTAAGTGATAAGGGAAATGGGTATGGTGATAATGAGATTATGAATTATAATCGCCAACCAGTAGTTACTCTTATTAATGGTGTAAATGCACAATTAAGTCCTCTTGTATCATCTGCTGGCGAAATTATTGACGTTATTATTAATAATAAAGGTGAAGGATATAATTCAATACCATCTATAACGGTTACTGGTGATGGTGCGGGTGCAATTATAACTCCAGTTGTTGTAGACGGAAAAATTACTGAAATTAAGATTATTAACTCTGGTTTTGGTTATAAAAACACCAATACTTTTATAGAGGTTGTTCCAACTGGTAGTGGTGCTAAATTTGATGTAAAAATTAAATCTTGGAATCTTAATTTAGTTCAAAGATTGCTTTTATCTGGTCAAATTCCTGCAGATGATGGTGTTCTTGCTCTTGGATTAGCATCAAATAAAGAAATTGAGTATTGTCATGCATTTGCACCTAGAGAACTAAGAAGAAAACTTCTTTCAACATCTGTTGATGTAGATGGTTCAACTTTGTATAGAGCAGATATCTTTAATGAATCAAATACTACAAAATATCACTCACCTATTGTTGGATGGGCATATGATGGTTATCCAATTTATGGTCCCTATGGATATGCTAATAGAGAAGGTGGACAGGTAAGAAGACTTAATACTGGTTATGAATTAAGAGTTGATGTGTCTGGAATTAGACCTCCTTCATATGCATCTGGAACTTTTGTAGAAGATTATACATTTGTTGGTGGAGGAGACTTAGATGAGCACAATGGACGCTTCTGTAAGACCCCTGAATTCCCAAATGGTACGTATGCTTACTTCTTAACTATTGATTCCTCACAGGAGGTTGCAGGACCATTTGCTGGGTATTTAAAACCAGTATTCCCTTATGTTATTGGAAAGACATTTAAAGGTAAATCAAATCGTTATAACTTTAGTCAATTCTCTAGTTTAGATTTTATTGATATTAATAGTAGTGAATGGGTTAGGTATACTAGTGATTATGCTATTAGGGGTAATAAATCTAGGTATAAAGGGTTTATACAACCTAACGTATTCAGTGAAGGATTTACTGAAGTAGTTGCTACAGTACCAGGATCTGTTGAAACTGTTAATATAATTGCTCCAGGTGATGGATACGCTATAGGTGACAATATATTCTTTAATAGTGAAGGAACTGAAGGTACTGGTGTATATGCAAGAATATCTGAATTAGAAGGTAAGAGTGTTAATACAATATCTCTTAATATCGAAGAACAAGAGGGAATTCAATTCTCTCCAATTCTTGGTAAAGGTAGATTTGTTGGATTTGGATCAACTGCTCATAATTATTCTGTTGGTGATCTTGTAAACATACAGAATTTAAATATTCTAGCAACAGAATTTGGTAAGAGTTATACTGTTGGTGTTACTACAAATATATTAACATTAGAAACTGATCTTCCAGCAGCAAGTGCTACTGGAATTACTACTTATATTGGTGTTGTTGGAACATTAACATTCCCAACATTAGCAGTAGATGATGTTTATGAAGCAAACAATGAGCAGTTTAAGGTTTTAAATATTGACACAAATAACTCTAGAATTAGAGTAAAAAGAAATATTGATGGTTCTTCACTTAACCAATCACACTTAGCAGGTGATAAGTTATCTGAGAAACCAAGAAAGTTCACTATTAATACTGGATATACAACAACAACTCAATATAAACTGGATAGGGTTCTTTATTTTAACCCACAAGATTCAATTGGACCTATAAGTGAGAATTTAGTTTTATATTCTGATCCTGTATCTCCTTCTCTTACTGGAAGTACTTGGAGTAAAGCAGAAGTTGGTAATGGAATAGGAACAGTAACATTCTACCATTCTAAGACTCCAGATGGTAATATTGCTGCTGCTAAGGTTGGAATTGCTACAACAACATCTACTACTGATACTATTGTACTACAAAACGGTACATTTACACTTTCAGGTAATGTTCATACTGTATCTGCATTTTTAAAAGGTGAGTTTGGTGGTGAAGAAGTATGGATGATATTACATGATACTGGAGTAAATGTTTACTATCATCAAAAAGTAACTCTTACTAGAGAATGGAAGAGATATAAGTTTACTACAGCAACTAATGCTAATCCACATCGAATGAAGTTTGGTGCTGATGGTGCTGCTTTAGGGGTAGGAACTACTATTAGAGCAACTTTAAATAGCACACCTACATTCTTTGTTGCAGGTGTACAGGTAGAACAAAGTGAATGGATGTCTCCTTATATTGCAACTTATGATACACAAGTTTTAAAATCTGCTAAGAAAGTAGGTAAGACTTATTATCAAAATGCAGGTGCAGGTGTAGATAGTTTTAGTCCAATTAAAGATAGAATTCACATTCCTGGTCATGGTTTGTTGACTGGTGAAAAAGTAATCTATAACGTTGGTGCTGGTGGTAGTGGTCCTGCGGTTAGTGTTGGTTCTACAAATTATTGGTTAACAGACAATACAGAATTATATGTTGCAAGAATTGGTGAAGATTTTATTGGTATATCAACTAATCAAGTTGGTTTAGGAACTACTGGAACCTTTGTTGGTGTAGGTACTGATGATATTGGACTTTTAAGTCTTACTAGTTTTGGTTCTGGAGAAGAACATTCATTTAAGACAACTTATAGTGATATTATAACTGGTGATATTGTTAAGAAGACTGCAACAGTAGCAACTGCTGCAACACATGGATTATCCGATGGTGATGAGGTTAAAGTTGAAGTTAAATCTGGTATAACAACAACATTTGTTGTTAAGTATGATGATGGTAATAGAAGATTACTAATAAATCCAGTCTCTTTTGCATCTACTCAGGTTAATGCATCAAACAATACCTTCACAATGTATGGGCATGGATTTAAGCAAGGTGAAAAGGTTCTTCATAATTCAGATTCTCCTGCTGGTGGATTAGAAGATTCTAGAATGTATTATATTATTGTTATTGATGAGGATACTATTAAATTATCGGATTACTTCTATGAGCAGTTAAGTTCTGCTGACGATATCTCAATTGTTGGTATAACTACGTCATCTTATGGTAGATTTAGTCCAATCAACCCAGAACTTCAAGCATTTAGAAACAATACTGTTATATTTGATATATCTGATAGTTCATTAGCAAATAGTGGATTCCCTGCATTTGAATTTAATCTTTATACTGATAATACATTTAATGATCCATTCTTTACTGTAGAAGAGAATGTTGGAATTAGTACTTTAACATTAGACTTCCAAGTTACTAAGAATGGTATTATTGGACAGCAAAATGCTAATCTAACTTTAATTATTGATGATAAGACACCTACTAGTCTTTATTATGGTGTTAAACCTCTTAGAAATTCTGGTGCGTCTGCATCTAAAGTGGAAGCATTTAGTGATGGTTTTAATATACTTAATCCAAATAGATTAACTCTTGTTGATAGTAAGTATGATGGTACTAAAACTATTACTGGAGTAACTACAAATACATTTAATTATACTATACTTGAGACTCCTGAAAGAAGTAATTATAGTACGACTCAAGGTGAAGCAACAATTGAATTTACAACTAGTTCAGTAACTGCTCGTGGTCCAGTTGGTAAAATATCTTTAGATTCCTCAGGAAGGGGTTATAAGACATTGCCATATCTTGATAGGGTTGTTAGTGTTGCAGGAACTGGAGCACTATTCCTTCCTAGAAGTAGAAGTATTGGTCAATTAAGTGAAGTTGTTTTAACTGATATTGGATTTGATTATCCACCAGATACTACATTAAGACCTGCAGCAGCATTACCTTCAACTTATAAGATTGAACCATTATCTAAATTCTCACTTATTAGAATTAAAGATCCAGGAATTAACTATTTTATACCACCAGATATCGTTGTTGTTGACGGATTTACTGGTCGTGTTAATGATGAAGCATTCTTAAGATATGATGTTAATGATACTGAAGTAGAAGTTGTTAGAAATACAACTGGTTTATATAATGTTACTCCAATTTTAATGCCAACTAATAACCCAAATGGCACAAGAATTGATACTTTAACCTTTAATAATATCAGTAAAGATGTTCAAGTTGCATTTGCTGTAACATTCTCTACTGCAGAAGAATTCCCATTTAAAGTTGGTGAAGAAGTAATTGTTGAGAATACTAATGTCCAATCAGCATTCCCTGGTAGAGGATATAACTCTTCTGCTTATGCCTATCAGTTATTTACTTTAACTGCAGCAGATCCAAATATTGGAGGAGACTTCCCAACTATTACTTACAACATTAAGGATATGTTGTTACCTGGAGAAGATCCTGGTTTATTTGATAATTTTGAGTCATTTGGAACAGTAACACCTAAAGCATACTTCCCAATATTTGAAGTATTCCTTGAAAAAGATTCATTTGCAAAGGGTGAGGTTATAACTGCTCAAGATAATAATACTGGTGTTGTTCAAGAGTATGATACTAAAAATGAGTTCCTTAAAGTAAGATCTGCTGATCAATTTACTGAAGGTGATGTTATTATTGGTCAATCTACACAAAACCAAGGTTTAATATCATCTGTTGATGGTATTAGTGGTCAATATAAGATTAGTTCTAATAGTATAACCAGAAAAGGATGGCAAAAGGATACTGGTAAGTTAAATCGCTTCTTCCAGAGAATGCATGATAATGACTATTATCAGTACTTCTCATATTCTGTAAGATCACCAATATCTCTTGAAAAATGGGATCATTTGGTCAGTAACTTAAATCATACTTCTGGATATAAAAAGTTTGCTGAATTATTAGCAGATTCTTATGATCCATCAATAGTTGGAATGGGTACTGCACAAGATCGTAATGCATTTATCGCTGTCTCCGATCTAACAAGTGTTGTTGATCTTAATACTATTCAAGATTTTGATACTGCAAGAGAAAAGGCAATTAATGTAAACAATAAGTTAGTCTCCAATGAGATTCTTTTTGGATTACCATTCTTAGCAAAATATCAAGAATTTATTGGTAATAGGGTTCTACCTATTGATGACTTTAGTGATGATTTTGATGGTGATAGTAGAAGTTTTGGATTATTCTGTCAGAAGCAACCAATATTTGATATTACCTTTGACGGTAGTGATGCCAATATTGTAAACGTAAGTGAAGAGTCAGTTAATCTGCAGAATCATTACTTTGTGTCTGGTGAACAAATTGATTATATTCCACCTGGAAATGACTTTGCTAATGCAATTACTATTGATGCTACAGACTTTGGTCCTGGTATTGGAACTACTACTAAATTACCTGGGTCATTCCATGTTGTTAAATTAGATAATCAGAAGATACAGGTTGCAATATCTGCTACAGATTCTCTTAGATTTAATCCTGTAGTTGTTAGTTTAAGTGGAGTTGGTATTGGTACTACTCATAGATTTAGAGGAAGACAACCGAATAATAGATTGCTTATAACCGTTAATGGTACAATTCAATCCCCAATTGTGTCTACTGCGGTAACAACTGCTGTATCATCAGTTGCTGTTGGTATTGGATCTACAGTAGTTAATGTTAGTGGTATAACTTCAGTCTTCAGTGGTGATTTAGTTAAGGTAGAAGACGAGTTAATGCTTGTTGCTGGAGTTGATAAACCAAACAATGTATTGACTGTTAGAAGAGCATGGATGGGTAGTGTAGCAGCAACTCATGCTGGATTCTCAACTATTACCAAATATACTGGTAATTACAATATAATTGATAATGACATTCATTTCTCTGAAGCATTATGGGGTGATATTCCAGTTGGAATGGGAACAACTGGTACAAGCAATAATATTGATTATACAGGACTTACAACTAGCAGTAGATTTAGTGGTAGGGTATTCTTAAGATCTTCAATTAACGAAGCATTTACTACTAGTTTTGTTAAGGCATATGATAATAATATTGTGTTTGATGACTTATCTACAAAATTCAATGGTATTACAACATCATTTATTTTACAAGATAAGGGACAAGATATTGATACCATTACTGCTGGTAATGCAATTATACTAATAAACGATATATTCCAAGGTCCACAAAGACTTGGTAACCAGATTACAACTATTCCTGGTGACTACAAGATTGAACAACATAATGGCAATACACAGACGCTTCTAGGGTTCAATGGTGTAGTATCTGATTACAATAAGAATGAAGATATTAATGTCAATGATGTTCCAAGAGGTGGAATTATCGTCAGTGTTGGATCAACTGATGGTTATGGATTCCAACCACTAGTTGCTGCAGGTGGTACTGCTGTAGTCTCTACTGCAGGTACTATTACTGCTATTGGTATTGGTTTAACTGGATCTGGATATAGATCTGGATTACAGACAGTTGGTGTTGCTATTCAAACTAGAAGTGTAGGAATAGCAAGTTACACTTATGTTGGTAATGCAAGTATAACTGATGGACACGTTACTGATGTAACTGTTGATAAGGTTGCAAGGTTCTACAAACCAAGAAATATCATTAATGTTGGTTATAGTTCAATTACTGGAATAACCACTGTACAAACAACACAAAAGCATGGATTAAGTCTTGGTGAAGAGATTACTATTGTTGGTGCAGCATTTACTTGTGATTACT
>CESM01209922.1_pt1 | contig 13604 bp, 7 predicted proteins | sample 361421 | NCBI WGS metagenome assembly CESM01 (sample SAMEA2622219, study PRJEB7988) | marine metagenome | isolation source: saline water (ENVO:00002010), including | reverse complement strand
GAGTACATCACTGTTAATGGTGGTGATGCACAGGATCGCCCAAGCACATTCAACTCACCAGTTGTTATCAACGTTCTTGGTAGAGTTAGAGATTATGCACTACAAGTCATCTCTAACGTATCACCTAGCGATGGTGATGATCCACTACTTGATAAGACTCAGCAGTTCCTTAATCAGGATACTAGTGGTGACATTGTTATCGCTAGAAACAGAGTTGCTGCTTCTATCTTCCAATTCAATCCACGTGGATCTAGTGGTTCTGCACAAGGATATAAGATTCAGAACCATGCTGTAGGTGCTATTGGTTCTAATATCACTCCAAATCAGTCTCCTCTTTATGGAACTGGACTTGGAACTGCATTGAACGCTACTCAAAACGTTCTATATGGAACTAACGTTCCTCTCTCAGGAGATATTCTCCTTAAGGGTTCGCAGGTAGGTAGAACAGGATCTCTTGGATGGATCTATGCATCCTTCTTCCAGACAGTTCCTTCTGCTAACATTCTCAACTTCACGATGAATGGAAGCACTGTTATCACCATTAACTGGGGTAACAACCTATCCAACGAACAGATTGGTGTTACATCTGGTTCACAGATTAGAATTGCTAACTTCAGTGATAACGCATTCAATGGTCTCTGGCAGGTTATTTCTTCTGGATTCTCCAATACTGCAACCTCTTGTCAGATTGCAATCATTGAGAACAGAGGTAATGTTAACAATGAAAACCCAAGACTTTGGGCAACTGAAGTTGCAATTGGTACTGGTGTCTCCCTAGAGTTCTCTAACTCTGCATGGAAAGAAGTTGGTGTTCTTGGCGCTGAAGCACTTAGAACTGAGACTGATAACATCGGTGATTACAGACTTGGAATCAACACTGTTGCAAGATCTGCACACGATGCATATAAAACTGCATTTACTGATACTGCAACTGATCCTCGTGCAAACCTTGACGTTGTTGGTACAGCATTCATCAGTGGTAAGACTATCGCTGATTACCTAGATCATGATACATTCGCTGCTAGAAGTGAGGATGCAGAAGATAATGCATTACTCGTCGGTGGTGACAGTGCTAATCCAAATAATGAGGCAACCTTCAGAGTTGCTACAACAAACAACGGTCGTGTTGGTATTAACGTAACTAATACTGAACTAGACAGAGCATTGGTTGTTGATGGCGAGTCTAGATTCACTGGTGATGCTAGATTCCAAGAGGATATTGAGATTCATGGTGGTGGTGGAACAAATACCGCACAGGTAAGAACTGACATCACAACTGGAACATTTGAATTCCTACCTGATACTACATTTACTGGCACTCTTAAGATTGCTCCTAAGGGAACAACTCTAGAGGTTCTAAATGATCAGACTGCTGATCAATTCATCAGAATTGGTGAAGATTGCTTACACAGCAATATCTTCCTTGGTACTACACCAGATGCAGCAACCAACATCTCCAAGGTTGAGCTTGGTGGTGCATATAACAACAACGAATCACTATCATATACTCTAGTTAAGAACAAAGCGTTTAAGACTGCTGGTGACTTCCAGTTGGGTACAGTTAGAGGTCTTACTGATACTGTTAAGTTGAGTTCTACCGCTGGTAAGGTTGAATTCTTCTCTGGAAATAGTGCCACTGCAAGTCTTGATCTTGCGACTAACGCTTCTACAATCAGAATCGGTGGTCAGGGTGGTAGTACAACAGTTAGAAACAATCTAATTGTTGATTCTACTCTAAGAGTCAATTCAGATATTACTCTTTGTGGTGGTTATGCTTCTTACTCATTCTCTGCTTTCAGAGCACAGATGGGTTCACCTGCATTCCAACATGCTACTGGAGAACTTGGTAACAACCTCTTTAATTCTAATGTTGATATCATTGATGTCCTCAGAGTTGCTACTACCAGTGATGTATACAATGCTCTTGATACCGCTGGTTCTGGAGAGTGGGGTAGCACTGATTATCAGGAATTAATTACTCAGATTCCTGGAACTGTTGAACCACTTGAATTACCTGCTCTAACTGGTAAGCAATACTACTTGCCACTCAAGAGAAGTCCATATGATTCAAATGGTGATCAGTATTTCAATGAGAATGATATTCTTCTCCTTGATACTCCCGAAACTGGATCAAGACATGCTGAATTCTTGAAAATTATTTCTCTGCCAAGAATCAGTACAGCACCTTACTACATTGTTGTTGAAAGACAACCATTTGGTACATTTACCGCTATTAGATCAGATCATACTGATACTGCTGCAATTTACAAGTGTACCGTACAGTTTGATGCTACATGGACAACTGAACTAATTGATGGTACTGGAACTAGTGCAGATAAAGAGAATGTCTACCTATCACAGTTTGGCGGAACACTTGACGTTAATGATTATCTAATCATTGACAGAGCAGATGGCACTCCTGCTGGAGATGGTATTGATGATCAAGGTGAAGTATTTAAGATTGACACTGTTCTTGATCAGGTTGCTAAGAAGTTTAGAGTTAAGAATGGTTGCGACACTAACAATGAAATTACAGTATTTGAAATTGATTCTGTAACTGGTGATGTCAATATTAATTCTAACAATACATTTATCAAGGGAACTTTAAGTCTTGAGGGTGCTTGTGGTGGAACTACAGGTGAATATCCAAGTCCTGATCCTTCTCTTGATGATAAGTTAGAGATTAAGAACTCTGAATCTACAGTATGGGATGTCAACATGTGTAATGGTGACATGTCTGTTGGTAGCACTGTTGGTACAGTCTTCGCTATCGGTGGATATTGGAGTGGAACACCAATTGCACACACCAAGGGAACAAGTGTTGTTCATGGTTATAGATTTGATAAGCAGACACTTAACGCTGTTAATGGTCCTATTTCAACAGTTTCTGTTGGATTCACTGTTGATGACTGGAATATTCCAGTTGATGATAAGACTGCATTCCAGAAGGGTGATCTAGTTCTTATCTACTCAAATACTCAGGCAGAGATTATTCTCTTGACCGATGATCCATTCACTACTAGTGGTCAGGATTATCTACCAACAATTTACAATGCTGAGTATCCTGCTTCTACATATCCAGATGGTGGTAGAGGTGCTGAGGGATCTGGCAAGCAAAATTGGTCTGCTGGTGCAACAGTAATTAAACTTAGAAAGTATGGATATACAACAACTCTAGTTGATGATATTCCTGCTACTGGAAGAACTGCAGTTGAGTCTCCAAATACAGATGCTAACAAGATTCGCCTAAGACTGGCAGATTCTAGAATTGTTGGTAACAAACTTGATACCTCACACTTCTTGAGAATCGTAACAGGTAATTCACAAGAATGGTTCTGGGCAGATTCTATTGATGGCAACAATTCATCTTATGGTGTTCGTATTGCTAAGGGTACACAGTCTGCTGCACAAGCAGTTACTGGAGAACTCACTAACTTCTTCGGTGGTGGTTCAACTACCATCTTTGATGAAGTTAACATCTACAGTGGTGAATTTAGAATCTGGGGTTCTGATGGTGAGACACTACTATTCAACATCTCTAACGATGATGATCACCCTGCTGACGGTGCAGTTCTTGATCCTAAGACTGGCAAGAACGGTCTATGGATCAAGGGTGGTGGTACATTCCTAGATGACCTTAGAGTTCAGACTGATACTTGCGAAGCAAACGGTGTATGCTCTAATGATGATGTATTCCGTGTCTTCAATGAGCAAGGAAACGTCAACATGGGTGAGCAACTTTACATTAAAGGTAAGGTTGTTCCAACAGATGTTGGTGACTCCGATCTTGCTGTTCTCCATATTGATAATATGGGAGGAGCAGGTACAGGTGGAACTGTTGGTCCTAGAGACTTTAAGATCTATCAGGATTGTTCAATTGATGCATTCGGCATTAGTCGTTACTTTACCAGAAATGGTGGACGTAGATACACATATGTTGAGCAATCTTTGACTGGAGTTGGACAGACTCAGACTAACCCACTACAACCAAATAACAACTATCTACTCAATAACCCAGCAGGAACCAATATGGTTCTATATCTACCAGATTATGCTGAAACTGGTGACATGATTAGATTTGTTGAGGTTAGTGGTAATTTGACTTACAACACCAACCTAGTCTTGAGAGCACTTAAGACTAATAATCAGGCAACTGCAATTCAAGGTGACCTTTCAGGTAGTAAGATTCAAGGTGGTAGTGGAACACTAACCACTGCTTGGGATAGTGGTGAACTTATCGTTCAAACTAGAAACGCATCATTCGGACTAATTTATGTTGGACCTACTGATGCTGCTGGTGATCCAAATGCAACTTCAATTCCATCCAACTTACGTGGATGGTGGTTAACAGAACTCTGATAACAAATGGCTCAATACTACAATTCTATCAAGACAATGAAGACCGCCCGCATTGGCACTATTATGCCATGGGGCGGGAACGGATTTGAAGGTTTTTCTCCTGACAACATTCCTAGAGGATGGAGAGTTTGTGATGGTAGTGAAGTTGATGCATTAGATTATCCAGTTCTAGCATCTGAACTAGGAACTACTTACGGTGGTACAATTGCTGGTGATTTTCCAAATTACACTGCAACTGATAAATTTGTTCTACCAGATATCTCTAACAGAGCTATGATGGACTTAGAACCAGAGTATCTTGCTGATCCAAAATATCAAATGGGGCAGGGAGATGTATTAAATACAATATTTGACTCTAATGGTACAAAAGTATCTGATCTTATCTTAGACTTTGGTACTACTGCTGTAATTAAGACAGTATATTCTGCGAATGCAGACATTGATTTTGTTCTTCCCGTTGGTACAAATTTATCTGGTAAATTTACCAACATGAGTATTACTGATCCAGATTTTACGGCATCAATTACTACGTTGAATAGAAAATTAGGTATTAACCATACACCAGGACACTCACATCCAGGTACTTTCCCTTCAGCACAAGCAAACTTTTACGGTCCACAAATTTTTTCGTCTACAAATATTGAGGTTAGTGGAAACACTCAACACCCAAACTGTTCACCAATTGCATCAACAAATCATACATGTGCTCTTTTACCTAGTGACTCTGCCGCACCATCTTGGCAACAGGGTAGAACATTAATGGCATTTTATGGTGACAATACTTATGAACACACTCTACCTGTTTGTGATAGATTCCATGATTTTGTAAATGATTCTGGAAAAGATTATTGGTCTCAAGTTCCTGCACCAGATTGGCATGATGGAACACCAACTAGAAATAGTCCTATTGCTGCTAGTCAGTCAGTTAACTTTGCTGGAACACAATATACTGGTCAGTTCCCATATGATCCTGTGACAACTCATGCGAACTATGCATGGACAGGATTATTCCCTAAACCAACTTTGTTTGGTAACAGAAGAAACTTTTATGGTCATAGCAAGGGACCATATCTAAACGTTGAAGATAATCCAGAAAACCCAGCAAATACATTTAGTGTATCTGGAGTTAACATTGCTAATGGTGTTACTGAGTTTAATCTTCCTGCAGGAACTGATATTAGAAATACATTAACATCTGGTGTGGCACCTAATGTTGTTACATGGTATCAATACGATAAAATTCATCCATGGCAATTAATTGATGGTGATGTATTTGCAAAAGGAACATATATCACAGAGATTGAACGAGATTCTGGAACTAATGACTCTAACTATGTTTATAAAATTTCAATATCTCTACCAACAATTGCTGCCAACTCAAGTGCAACAGTTGATTTTAGAGAAGGTACTTGGCCAACATCATTGAGTAATTTTGGTACTAATAATCCTAACGATTCATCATTTACATCACATAATCATGGATCATTTGATATTGGAATGTCACGTGGATCTCTAAATCCACCAGCAACATTTCCTCTAAATGATATCAGTATTGGAGATGTAAACCCAGATAATCTTAATGACGCTCTAAATATTATTGTGAATACTGACCAAGCGTCAATGAATATCGTATATCTAATTAAGGCATTCTGATGACCAGAATTTACGCATCCGAAAGAGCAAAATATGGTAATCTGACTGGTCAAATAATTATTTGGCCAACTCAAATTAATCCAGATATTAATAGTAATGATAATAAAGATAAATTACCATCAGGATATTTGAGATGTGATGGTACAGTTTACAATGTTGTTGATTACCCACAACTAGCAGCTATTTGTGGAGTTGGTGAAACAGGAAAATTTGTAAGGAGAAATATTGCAGGAGAAGCACTACAGACTTTGACAGATAATCAGTTTGTAGTCCCAGATTTAGGATCTAAGTATCCTAAACCAGTTGATGGACCTGATGCTGGTCAGTATAAATCTATTCGTGTAGAAAATCAAGCAGGTAATGAGATTAGTAGGTCTGGTATTGGTATTGAAGCGACTGCTACTCTCGGAACATCAATTAAATTAACATACTCAGGAACATTTATTGTTCCCTCACAAACAATTGAATTAAAAGGAAAACCATCTTGGACAATTGGAACTCAAGCGGGTAAAATTACTGACACTGAAAGTGTTCCTGATAGTGGAATTCATGGTCATGCTCACTTTTTCCAAGGTGTTAGAACAAGATTAAGAGCAGTAAATGAAATTGATGCCGCTGCTCCAGAAAACTTACAAGATCCACAAGCAGTAGGACAGGTTGCATTCTGGAATGCATCAACTATTCCAATTGATGATTGGTTGGATGAAACGAAAGCGAGTGGTGCTAGTAATTTTCCAGGCAATAATCAACCTCCATGTAAAGCAATGGCATCAAACTCATATGCTCGTGGATATGAATTTTACTTCGGTGCATTTTCTGGAACATTTGACCCAACCACATATAGTAATGGTTGCTACAATGGTGGTGCTATCTTGGAAGATCAGTGGAGATATTTTTGTTTATTGACTGATGATTGGAACAACTATCCAATTTCTCAAGGTGCGTATCAGTTAAACGGATTACAACCGAAGAGTGACTCTGGTACTACAGTTCCGTTTTTACCATGTATTACAGATGCTACAAACGTATCTATCAACACCTCACAAGATGTTAATGCAACATATGACAGTGGTACTGCACCAGTTGACTGGAGAGATGTTTCTTTAGTAGATGTTGTTCCTCTAAATGGTAATCTAAATAGTGATACCAGCAGAATTTTTGCGTCATTATTCAACGAGTTTAGTGAGTCAACGGAATTAGATCAAGAGGGAGATCCTACGAACCACTTCCATAAAGTAAAAATTGATAAAGGGGATCATAATTTTGCATTAAAAACAGATCCTTTAGAAATTTCTCCTGATGCTTTGAACACGGTATTAAACCTCTCTGTTGATCAAGCTGCATCAGTTGATAGTGTTTCTGCTCCATTTATTGTTTTAGAATATCTGATCAAGATCTAACATGGTATCGTCCGCTCCCACATATAGAAATACAAGACCCTTATACTATACTGATAAGGGTTGCGATTCCACTGAGATTGGTTCTATTGTAACCACTTTCAAGGCAATTGATAGTGTCTATGATAATGAATATATTCCTGGAAATGGATTGTATAAAAGATATACTACCCAATCTGGTGATGCTGCAACGGAAATTAACCCAGAGTATCAATATCCTGGATATTTGTACTGTGATGGAGCAGAGTATAATATTAGTGATTTTCCTGCACTTTATAGAATCATTGGAAATGAGTATGGTGGTACATCAAGACCAGAAATTTCTGTAACTAACGGTGGAGCTAACTACAACGCAGGAACTACAATTACTTTTGCAAATCCACCAAACTATGATGCTAATAATCCTGGTGATTTAAAAGTAATTTCTGCTCAACTTGTTATTGTTGGTGGAATTGTATCAAGTGTAACTGTAACTAACCTAGGTTATGGTTATGATCCTTCAAATCCTCCTTCATGGACATTGAGTGGTGCTGGATCTGGAGCTGGTCTTGCTTTACAATTAAATTTTAATGCTCAAGGACAGTTACAAGCGATTTCTACTCAGAATATTCTATCATATTATGGTGAATCTGACCTAGGAACGTTTCAAGTTCCCGATTTAAAAGCAAGAAAAATTGTAGGATATGGTAACGTATATGGACCAGGATCTCCTTCTGCTGGTCTTCTAACATTAGGTGTTGGTGCTAACTATACTGGTGGAAAATGGGTATTTGATAAAGCATCTCAGGAAGGATATTTTTCTCTTGGTAGTTTGACCACTACAGGATATACTGATGTAACAGATAGTGCTTCTTGTTCTATTATTGGAACTCAAACTGTAGAAGTTGAGATGGTCAATAGGAGACTACAAGATGTTCCACAACACACTCACTTTGTTTATCATACTACTGCAGGAAATGATTTACAAGCTCTCGCTGGATATTCAGGTGATAGATATCTAGCAGAATACACAGATACTAATAAATCTTTATTTGCATTTTTCCCAGTTGGTGGTGTTGCTTTTGAGCATAAACATGCTCTACTAAAACAACCTCTTGCAGACCCAACAGTTGCAACATATGACATCTTTGATTATGTTCCTGGCGCTCAAGGAACAGGATCTACCAAATTTGGATATGAAAATGATCAATATTATCTGGCATCTGGTTCGCAGGGTGCAGGAACATATGAGATTCAAACATATATTCCACCAACAGTATTCAAAACTCTATCAAGCACATCTGTGATTGGGGGAAGAACTGTATTTACTGGTGGTGTTCCTATTGTAGAATACACATCAGTTAATAACTATCCAAACGCTGGTAACTACAATTTAACAATTCCTACATCTTGGGAAACAATGTTGATTGTTTGTGCAGGTGGCGGCGGTGCTGGTGGTTCCAGTAATTCAAACGGTGGTAATGGTGGTACTTCTTCAGTTCAAATTGATGATGGATCTGCTCTAAAAGTTGTGTGTGGAGGTGGAACTGGTGGAAAATCAAATACTACTGGTGGTCCTGGTGGAGCGGTAACAGTTACTGGTAGTGCATCTGGATTTGCAAGTATTTTACAAAATAAATCTGTTGCTGGAACTAATGGTACTGGTGGTCCATTTTATATCAGTGACTACCCATCTAATCCAAACCAAGCAGGTTCGGGTGGCGATGTTACTGGAGTTTTAGGCACAAATGATGGTACTGATGGTATTCATAGTTACGTATCTGATATACCAAGTCCTGTTAATTCTGGCAATCTGACAGGTAGTGGAAGTGTTAATATTTCCTCTTCATATAAACTTACGTCTATTTCACTTACTCTTGCTGGCGCACAAGGTGTCCAAAAAGGTAATGGCAATGGTGGAAATGGTACTGTTGGTGGACAGGGAGGAAAAGGTTCTACATTAGTATTGTCTGTTAACAGTCCTAATAGTGGTCTGGCATTTAACTATGTTTGTGGAAGTCAAGGTAGTGGTAAGAGCGGCGGCGGTGGTGCTTATGGTGCTCAAGGTGGATCTGGTGGTAACAAGAATGGTAACGGACAAAATGGTGGCGGTGGCGGTGGTGCTACCTCTATCAAGAACAATGCTGGTTCTATCTTAGCAGGCGCTGGTGGAGGCGGCGGTGGCGGTGGTTACGATGGTGGTAACTCTGCTGCAGGTTTTGCTGGACAAAGTAACAACACTCCTGGTTGGAATTCAAATACTCCACTTCAAACTAGTAGCAACCTATTCGGTGGTGGTGGTGCTAATGGTGGTAACGCTGGATGCAACGGCGGTGGTGGAGGAGGCGGAGGCGGCGGTATCGCTACTTCTTCATATACTGCTAATGGTGGTGGTATTGGTGGTGGCGGTGGCGGTCCTGCTGGTCACGGTGGTGGTAAAGGTGGTGGTCGTGGTATGACATCATTTAAGACCAGTCTCTTTAATCAAACTAGTCACTCTTCTAATAATAGTGGTAATGGATATGTAAAATACACATATCAAGAAGATAGAAGTTATTGGGGAAATGGCGGTGGTGGCGGTGGATCAGGTGGATTCATCTATATGTTAATTGATAAAGATGAAATTGGAACAGCAGGAGCTGCTACAATCACCGTTGGTAGTGGAGGTTCTGCTCCCTCTGGTGTAACTTCACCGAACAAAGGATTTGCTCAAGTTGCATTTGGTGTTGTTACTGGATATGAGGGCGGAACAACAAATACCACTGTAGGTGATATTATTATTGCTGCAGATGAAAAGAGTGATATTTACAGTAACGGATCTGGAACAGGAACTGGCGGATTTAAACTACCAGTTACACAAGTTCCTGAAGTAGAATTTGTTGGTGGAGGTGGTGGTACAGGTGCTACTGCAACTGTTTCTATATCTGGTGGAGCTGTTGCATCAATTACCTTAGGATCTGGTGGAAATAACTATACAGCTGTTCCAGAAGTTCGTATCAAGCATGGTGCTGGTTCAAAAGCATATGCGACAGCAACTGTTGATCAAGTAACTAAAGTTGTTACTAGTGTTGATCTATCTCCTGCTGTTGTTCCTGCACCATATACACATTATGTCAGATTAGAAGGTGATCCTACCGAGAGATTCTTAATCATTAAGGAGCATGATTGTAGTAATTGTAGTAGATTTACTTTGAAAGTTGCACGTGGAAATAATATTAATGGTGGCGATCTCCCAGAGCATGGTGGAGACGAGTTGAAAGTTTATTATAATGATGATCTAACACTGAACTTTAGTGATTTCTTGGGAGTTATGGTTCCTATTCCAACTTCAAACGAAGTTAGTTCTAATTATGATGGAACTGGTACTGGAACAAATCCAACAAATTGGTATTGGTATAGTGTAGATCTTCCTGAAGATGCACAAAAACCAAATGTGAGATTTAAAATTGTTCAGTCAAGAAATTCAGGATCTACATTTGATAGTCCTGGTGATACTGATCATTATGGTATTTGTGATTTCATCTATGAAAATAAAGAAGTAACAGAATTAGTATTTGTTCCTGCTGATGGTGCTATTCCAAAATCTGCTGATAAACTAACATATGTTGTTGAAGGAAAAGAAGATAGTTTATACACAGCTGGTTCTACTGCATTGGATGCAACATTTACATTGAATTCTCAGAATCCATTACTACCAGATGCTGCAATTGATCCAGATTTTCCTATACCGTTGGTTGAACCTTACCACCTGTGTAAGTACCTAATCAAAGCATTCTAAATACATCTGGGAACGTTTATCAAAGATATGTCTATCTCTAGTAATTCAACAGTTCCAGAGTTACTTCTGGAAGTGAACGCTATCAAAAAAACCGTGAGGTATAGGAGTGTCACTAAGACAATTCCAGATTCTCACTGGGATAATGATATTGTTCCATTTCTCTATCCCACGTGGGATTCAGATAAAGATAAGTTAGTATTGTTTGGGTGGTATAGTAATAGCACTTTCATTGCTCAACGTCGTAAGTACACAAAGAACTTTAAGACTGGTGAGTTCTATTGGAAAGATTATGAGATGGAGCAGTTGGATGACTCTGCATCTAGTGTATTTGAGAAGTTTAAAGAAACGTTTTTCCTAGTTGATTCCCTAGAGACAGAAGAATATCAAGCAGTATTTGCTAAAATGCACGCTGCATCTAGTCAGGTCAGTTGGTTGACTGTTAGATTGGCAAGAAACTTCCTGCTTGACGAGACAGATCATGTATTTGTTTCTGATTCACCTTATTCTGATGAAGATAAGGAGATGTATAGACTATACAGACAGAAACTTAGAGATCTACCATCTGATGTAGCATCTAGTGATGCGATTGATGTTAAGTTCCCCATCAGTCCACGTTATTTCAAGAGCATTTGGTTAGATAAAAATCCAAGTGCAACATATCTTACATCAGATGATCAATATGTAGAATTAGCATCTCATTATCTCACTACATTTAGAGAGAAGATTGCATCATATCTAATTTCTAGAAGTATTACTGAGGGTGTGTTCTTTAATTCATTCTATGATGCTTTAAGAAAAGCAGGTGTAGTATATGAGAATCCTAATCCAGATCTTCAAACTGATGTTACCATGACTGCAGATGAGAGAGCAAAAGCAACAGAAATTTTGGAAGACCTTCTAAGAAAAGTAGAGGAGGAAGGAAATGCTTGAAGTTATTAATGAATGGGAATTGGTAGAAGTTTACTGCCAATCTAAAAATAAATCTGTAGTGTATTTTAGAAATCCTCGTATTGCTGCAGCAAGTGCTACAAAGCAACAGCAAGTATGGGATTGGTATGCAGATTTTGCAGAAGATCAGGTTTTAGATGCTATGAAGACCATGGGAACATGGGACATGGTTACGTTTAGTAATGTAGATACTGCAATTGCAAACGCTTCTGCATGGTTTCCACCTAACGAAGATTGTCCTGATGCAGACTATTACTGGGAATGTCATGTAATCGGTCCTGATGGCGATTTTGAGTGGAGAAACAAAGATTCTAACGCTTGACAACGCTTGAGATAAATGCTAGTGTAATAAGACACGAGTAAAGCTCCATGCTTGAATTTTGTTATGAACTTCCCTATGAAGACCTTGATTTCACAGATCCTAACACTCGCTCGCTCTATCGGATCGGAAGAGGGGAGCAAGGGGTTCTATTGGTGCGCCCTTATACTAACGATATTTGCGCTCATTGGAGGTTTGTAGATGAGGATGTCGCTAGCAAATCTGCTGATAAAATATACTCCATGTTCTGTGACTATAAGGACTCTGGAGACTTCATTGGAATGGACATGGCGAGGAAATTCCTTGAAATGGGGTTTACTCGCTCCCGTAGGTATGCAAATCATTCTAGTGGACAAAAGTATACTGAAGACGGTTCAATTAGACCCCAGCAGGCAGACGCATTACACAGTGTCAAAGCAAGATCGGCAAGAATTTTTAAAAAGAAAAGAGATTTAGCAGCATACGATGCAGAATACCAACGACAACGCAAAGAATGGAGATCCAATGAAAGTACCTATGCAGTACGAGTTGACGCACTTGCAAATGCAAGCAATGTTAAGAGACAACGATATTCCAGAAAGCGAACTAAAGTATCTGGGTGATAAAGAATATCCTGCAAATTTCCAAGCACATCCAGAGTATCACGGTGTAGTGATGCCATGGTATTTGGTTGGTGGTGAGCATGAAGTGCCAGTTTGTGATATTGCATCTGTTGATCAAGTAGATGATGATGACTGTGTACCTGAAAATGATGGATGGGGGTTACAAAAATGACTGAGAGAAATATATCAAGAGGAACTAGTATTGTAGATCCTAATGGAAGTGTAATTAAATACGCAAACGATCAGTTTTTTAAATATAAGAGAGCAACTCTTCCTAGAGGAGCAGTTGATGGTATTAATGAGTATCTTTCCCAGCAAGATTTAAAGTGGGAAGATGCTAGGTATGGTGGTAATTTAGAAGTTGATGACAATACTCGTAAATCACAAATTGCTTGGATTTCTGATGATGGATTGAAATCTTACATTTACTCTCAATTTGATAGTGCTAATTCAGATCCAGATTGGCAATTTGAATTGGATGCTATGGAAGACATTCAATACACCACATATGAAGGACATCCTGATAATCAGTTCAATGGGCATTATGATTGGCATTATGATTATTTGAT
>CESM01087009.1_pt1 | contig 13609 bp, 10 predicted proteins | sample 361421 | NCBI WGS metagenome assembly CESM01 (sample SAMEA2622219, study PRJEB7988) | marine metagenome | isolation source: saline water (ENVO:00002010), including | reverse complement strand
CTATTTTGAAGTCTGAGATGCAAGATCTTGGGGGTAATATCCGTGCTGTTATTGTTACAGATTTTGAGAAGACATCCTCGATGGCTCTAGTTGAGGGAGTTCTCGATGAGGAGGCGGGAGGAGCAGTTGCAGTTTTCCGTAATCTCGTTGAGGATGAATCAACCGATTTACTGAATCCGATACTGATGACTGGTAGCACAGTCCTCGTTGATGATGATCTTGCTCCAGTATTCATTGAAATGGCTGAGAAATGGGTTGAATCTAGGGGGCTAGACATCAAAATATTCGAGGTTATGGAAGGCAAGTACCATGATATCCGTGGTTCAGGGCCGGATTGGGTGCCGCGCAATTATATCGAGATGATTACAGAGATGTTTCAGCACGGTATTACCAATTGTATTGTTGGTACACGTGGCCTACTTGGAGAGGGTTGGGACGCTTCAAGAATCAATGTCTTGATCGATTTGACTAACGTTACAACAGATATGAGTATCAACCAACTCCGAGGCCGTTCAATTAGGTTGGATAAGCATTGGCCGGAAAAGGTTGCAAACAACTGGGACATCATCTGTATAGCCGAAGAGTTCGCAAAGGGTTTCGATGATTATGATCGGTTCAAGAAAAAGCATTCCAACCTTTACGGAGTATGTGATGATAGTGCGATAGAGAAGGGTGTGGGGCATGTCCATCCTGCGTTCAAGGATATTCCTGAATTAGGTATTAGCGAGGGCATGACGATCTTCAACGATGACATGTTTGACCGCGCGAGAAATCGTCAAAAAGCTCGAGATGCGTGGAAGATTGGTACACCTTTCGATGCTGAGCCTCGTAGTGCAATCGAACTTCTTCCTCCTCCCAATAGCAAAGAATTCCCTTTGACGGGAGATGTGGCTTGGACAGAAGCTACCTTAGTTCATGCAATAGGGACAGTTGTCCTAAAGTCCCTCCAGAAGGCGGGTCATCTGCCCGATTCTGCCGAAGTTGATGGAGGTGACAGGGGGGGTGGATGGGTTAGGTTCCATCTGGAGAACTGTACTGAGGATGAATCAGAAATCTTCTGCACTGCAATGAAAGAGGTCCTTGGCCCGTTGGACCGTCCACGATATGTAATTCCAAGATCCAGTCGGTTCCTTGATCCGATTCTTATCCAGACATTCCTTTCGAAGTACTTTCCCTTCCTCTTTGATCCTAAAGAGGGAGTATCCGAGCGAATCGAGCATGTGATGCTCCATGCTGTGCCCAAAATAATGTCTAGTCAGCGAGTATATGCGGATATCTTCCAGATTTACTGGAATATGCATGTAAGTCCAGGGGAGGTCATGTATGGCCATACTAAAGCAGCGAAGGAAGAGATTGCTGCAGCAAAGGCTGCTGGCCTTTCACCTGATTGGGGTGTCCAAGAGAAGAGCGTTTACCTCTGATTAGGAACATTCAGGGCAGACGACCGAGGTCCCTTTGTGGTCATAGCAGAAAGTTCGTCGACACTTGAAGCAACGAAAATCTGTATTGTTAACCGTCACGTTGCATCCTGGATGTTCACACTTTGGCATGCTTGATGGAAGCGGCTCAGATTCTAATGAATCAGGAGATGAAACTCCTAGGTTTTCTTCCATCGCGTTTGCGAATACTGCCATCATATCCATCTGGTTAATGTTGACTCGTTCCTCGTTTTGTACGGGACTTTGCATCATAGTATCAGATAGTGGTGGCATCGGCGGCATTGGGGTTACATCCAACTGCAAAGTTAGGCGAACATGTTCTGATTGAATGAATGACTGTGCCTGTGTAGGCGTGAGGCCGAACACGTGCGTGATACGATCTTTGATTGCATTTTCATCTTTCTGGAGCGAGTGTAGATTGAGTCGGTCAATGACCGAATTGTAGCTCCTTTCACGAGATGTTCCCCCAGCAGTTCTTCTAGCCCTAGATTGGACATAGTTTGTCCCAGAACTCCCCATTCCTCCCTGTATTTCTTTAGCAGTTTGAGCCAATCTTTTGAATTCATTTAATGCCTCAGAAAAAGTTCCTTTCTTTCTAGCAGTAATTAGGAGAACTGAGGGGCCAATAATTGCAAAAAATAGAATTATAAAATCGCCAAATTCAATTCCATCCCATCCTGGTATTAGAACGGATTTTTGTGGGTCATATTGGTCATAATAAACAACGGCTTGGTCACCATCTTCGGGCTCTGAATACTCATAGACTACTCCCTGGGAGTAGCCATACTCATCCAATGCTACGTCGAGCACGCATTGTGCTACGTGATTGTCGATATTGTCCTCGTCTGCATTACAGGCACTCATGAAGTAGTCTACCGTGAATTCATGTTCTTCACCCCACCCGCTATTGTAGTTGAACCAGTCAACAATTTGCTGCAAATCGTTAGTACTGTCCCAATTGGTGACATCGAATAATTCCAATGTAATTTCCCGATTCACATACCATCGGTATTCTACATTAGTCCATCCTAAGTTGGTCACATCATTCTGATAGGTGTCGCCTTCAACGATGTATGTGTATACAACATCTTCCTGACAATGGGTTTCTTCGCCATTATAATCACAGAAGTTATCGTAATCTACGATAATTCCCGTTGTGCTATCCCAATCTGATGTAGATAATTGAGCCATTGAGCTGGTTACAATTATGACGATAAAGACCATTCCAATTATTGACGAAATGATTGCGCCAGGCCAATGTAACCAAATTGGCATTTCCTCGCCATCATCACTCATCTTTCCCACTTCTTAGATTGCGCCGGCGTGGACTCCTCACGCCGACGCGGCCGGTTTCACGGGCCACGCAATCGTAGATTGCTGCCGTCATCACCCGTAGGTTCCGGTGGAGCCAAATCATGTTCTTGAACGGAGCAAAATGAATGTTTCACCGTATTTTCACCGCTCGAATGGGAAGGTCCGGCGTTCCAGAGATGTCGCCGTCGGCTTCAATTTTGAATCCTAGCCGTTCTGCTAGCAGCAGATGCCCGTGTGACCACGGATGCTTGCACCGTCCACCTGCCTCCTTAGCATGGATGCCTCGAGCCTCTAATGGATCTCCCCAGCCTTCAGTATCGTCGAATTGTGGTGAAAATCTGACCCATGCATGGCCTTTGCTTGTGACATTTTGCCCTAATCTAACAGCACCAATTCGTCTTGATAATTTAGGGAAGGCCGCAGCAGGAATTGCTCGGGGCACCATCAACAGTGCTCCTGTATCGTCACTCCATATCGCACACGGTCCTATGTCTGCTTGGTCCATTGCATCGATAATATGTCCTATACGTTCAACGAGTTTGTCCGGTTTTGCTTTTATCCAGAATAGGAGCACGTTGCGATCTCTCGTTCCAGGAACTTGGGAACTGACCTCTAAATGGATACTAGTAGGTCCATCGTTGTCATTTCTCTTTTCACGATGATTTCTGCTTGATTTCATTTGGGGGAATCTTGGCATTGTGAAGCCCCATCTTGGGAGGCGGGCGGACTTTTTGTGACGAGGTATAGTGTTAGCCCAGTTCCTCAATGGTTGTCGTAACTGTGTATCATCAATTCGCGTGCAAACCCATCCGGTGCTGCCGTGTAGCGTTTTAGGAAGTCGTATGATTCGGCGTGTGTCAGCTGTAACTAGTGGATCTACGGGATGGCCTGCTTCTATTACGCGATTCAAGAGTTCTTTGCGGTCGGCACGAACACTTTCCTCGCGTAACTTAGGTTCAGGTATGGAAAACAACCCTCTGTTTCCGTCTCTATAGAATATATGGAACCCCTTGCCTCCGGAAAAAGATACGTGTGAGAAGATTCGTTCAGGTTCTTTTTCTGTCATCCAATCCATCAATTCACAAGCCGCTTTCCTTGCTGCTTCAAGACGTCGTTGGGAGAATGGTCTCATGTCTATGTCGAATACAATCCAGTGATCTAATAGAATTGGATGAGGTCTTGATTTGTCACGAATTCTTGGTAGTTTTGTCGGGTCAAGCCAGGCTGCTGTGGATACATACATGTCCATAGGGTATCGTTTTCCACATGCTTTCAGATATGTTCTGTGATCTTTAACCCGTCTTTTTGCAGTCATCCAACGTCCAGTCATTGTACGCCACCGGTATTGGTGTCGTCCCGGTTTGTCTAACCATTCGAAGTCCGGTGCCGTTTGTTCCGCGAACTCCTTGAGGTCTTCCCAGTCCCATTCTGGACGGGCCCCCATGGCTCCGCATTCTCTCCTCCCAATTTGATTCATCGCCGGTGTGCTCAAATCAGAAAACAGACACGCATTACCAGATGGAACCGTTAGTCGTTGTGAATCACAAGACCTACGAGACGGCGCAAGCCGATGCAGCGGTCGAACTTGCGAAGGCGATACGTAATGCTCAACGGGCAGGTGTACACATGATTTCAGCTGTCTCTGCCTTCGATCTTAGTGCTGTGGTTGCAGGTTCACCTGGGCTCGCCGTATGGTCTCAGCATCTTGACCCTGTAGGATTCGGTTCAAACACAGGTCATCTCGCACCTGCTACGGCCATCGCTAGAGGTGCTGTTGGTTCATTGCTCAACCATTCTGAATGTCGTGTGTCCATTGAACACATCGAGAGTGTTATCTCCATGCTACCGGATGACTTCACAATCTGTGTCTGTGCAGCAACCGTCGAAGAAGCAACCCGCATCGCCCATTTTAGTCCGGATTTCATTGCGATTGAGCCACCTGAGCTTATCGGTGGTGACATCAGTGTCACTACTGCTGACCCATCTATCGTTTCTGATACTGTTGAGGCAGTTTATGCAGTTAATCCAGAAGTTCGAGTTCTCTGCGGAGCCGGTGTGAAGAACGGAGATGATGTTGCTGCAGCTATCGATTTAGGTGCGCATGGAGTGTTGCTCGCGAGCGGCGTTACTAAGGCGAGCGATCCTACAGCGGTTCTACAAGATTTGATCCAATCTTTGTGATATCTACTCTGATCTCAGGAAAATCGCCCGAGGATGGGTCCGAGGAGGGTGTAAATCAGAATCCAGAGGGCGAGGACCAGTACCGTTGCACCCCAGAGACGTGGCCGTGCACCCGTGCTTAATCGGCCAAGAAGGACAGAGAAGCGACCTCCTATGCTTGCCAGGCTTCTCAGAATCAGGACGATGATTCCTGCAAGGAGAAGATGCAACAGAAGCATACCGATGCCGATGCCGATGCCAACTATTCCTGTCCAGATCGGTGCCGCCACTGTTTGTGGGATGAGGAGCGGTTGAATCATCCAAGCAATCCAACCGAACCAAGCACCGATGTGAGCGTCCTCAGTGAAGGTGTCTATGTCTCGCCACGCAGTGTATGAATCCGGCAGCTTTTCGTGGATGAATGAAGATATTCTGCGGATTTCGAATACTTCTCCGGATTTGAGCATCTGGATAGCCATGCTAACCATCCAGATTGCTAATACTGCCTCGACAAAGGGCCACGGGCCTCCACGTAAGGCAGTAGCGCTGAGTGCTACCGGAGTAGCAATTATTGCAAATCCGAGGCTTCCCGCCCCCATCGTCCCGAACAGTCCAGCACCAGGGATCTGTGGGGTCTCCGGGGGTTCGACACGTCTCCTTGGAAGAGCGAAGAATACGAGTGGAATGACGGCACCAGTGGCGAATAATAGGCCCAGTAAGTCGAGTGGATTTCGGCCTCCTCCAGTGGCTGCACTTTCAACCTCTGAGACGATACCATCAGCGTCGAGAGCACCTGGATTCCAATGAGAAATGAAGCCGGCTTTATCAATCACAAGAACTGCATCAGATGCTCCTGATGGCAGCATAGATGCTACCGCAGCTCCAGATTCGTCGATTAGGATTGGCCAAGAACCGTTGACGTTTCCTGAATGTTCATCAAGATCTACTGCCCGTACTCCTTCTCCGGTTGCGAGTTGCGCGTATGCAACATCCGTAGTCCTGCCCATTGCATCGAGGAAGTCTTTTCGTTGCTGGTCAGCATTGGGTGAATCTACCTCAAATACCCCGAGAACAAGTGCGTCGTTACCTGCTAGTAGATCGTTTAATCGGATTGAATCTCCTCCATGTGTGAGTAGATTGAACGCAGGTGCAGGGGCCTCGTCTCGAGTATCTCCAATCTCAATCCCCGGGAGGTGAGTTGCGGGTGCAGCGAGGGCTATGGCCATGATTAACATCGCCAGATACGCGGGCCATGGTAGTAGGCCTATGCGAAGTGATGCGCCGAGCCATCCGATAGTGGCCAGAGGGATTAGGAGTAGGAGGAATCCTGTGCCGGCGAGAGGTTCAGGTGGACCTTCTACCATTGTTCGGTGAACAATTACAACATGACATTCTTCGTTGGGATCAATGTCTGTCATCGTCATGCATATGCTTACCATGTGAATGCCGGGTTCTAGGGTCCCGTTGACAGACCAAACCCATACTGATTGGTTCCCTTCTCCAACTCGCATGCTCTGTGGGTCCTCAAAATGGCTCAATCGCTGTTCCTCCTGCCAGTTTCCATGGACTGTTTCTGCCCAAGAGTTGTAGACGCCAGCGACTTCGACCACTGTAAGATCAATGCTTGAGTCCCCCCATACGGTTCCAGGGATGAATTCCACTCTTGCAGCACTATTCTGATCCACTTTTAGGTCCAGTTCAGGGGTCAACGTCTGCCCATTCAATTCGATTCTGGATGCGGTATCATATCGGTCAAAGTAGAGTTGTCCATCGATTATACAGTTATGTTCGACATCAATCTCGAGCGTGATGACGTCTCCTTGGCTTAATGTGAAGTTCACATTCCAACCTGAGGTGACGAACTCCTCAGGTTGCGTCCAGTCGAACTCCATTGCAACCCGTTTCGTCGTGTTTTCGAATACCTGTGCTCCGCCCGCAAGGACTCGGACTGTGAACTGTGTCTGCGCATCGGCAGGGGTGCCCGGAACTGGATTAGTCAGTCGACAGGTTGGTCCATCGAGGCTTAATCCTGCGAATAGACGGACAGTTAGGTTTCCTTCGAACTTTGTCGCATGTTCGACAGGAGCGGAATTTACGCTCAGAAGCTGATTCGTCAGTCGGTTAAATCCGAAGGCAGGAGGTTGGCCCGAGTCCAGCGGGTAGATGAGATCCATCGAGGTCTCGTTTTGTAGGAACAGGTTTCGGTTAAGTGGGTGGAAAATACTTGTCCCTTCGCCTTCCGGGATTTCCATTGTGTTTGGCTTGGCGGTGACGGAACCTGCAAGCATAGTTAGAACGAGCACGACGAGCAGAATCGCCGATACACGAGAGTGTCTCGCGTCGTTCATGCACCGTTCATGTGGACCGAGTTGTTCAATCCCTCGCAGAATTATCAGGCGAGGAGGAGAAGCACGTAGGTTGCTAACGAGCCAAGAAGAGTCGATGCGAGATTGACCTGTCCCTTGGTCATCAAGCCTTGGTTTTCGAACATGGCGCCAAGGATTGAATCGATCTGACAACCAAACCATCCTATCAGAACTATCACGAGGAAAACTCTCCATGCCTGGTCGGAGAATCCACTTCCGAAGAATCCGATTAGTGGGACTGCAGTCATTGCAATCAGAAGTGATCCCCCAAGTGCTGCAACTTGACCAGTAGGTGAAATCCCTCCGTTAGTCCCCGCAGGTACGATGCGACCGTTGATGATCATACGTACGCGTGGGTCTAGGACTCCAAACTCTGAAGCCATCGTGTCTGAGGATGCGACAGCAACTGCTGCAACAAAGGGTGCTGCTAACATTACTGGCTCGCCTGTAAGTAAAGCAAGTAGGGCAATCATTCCCGGAGCGCCTCCGTTTGCAATCACATTAGTCCAGTTTCTCGCTCCATCCCTTGCTTCAGCCAGTCCCATCAACGCTTTCTCATCATATGAGAATCGGGTTGCAAGAGAACCGGTTACAAGAAAAATTAGCAATATGGCGAGCCAAGTCCAATGGCCGCCAATACCAACGATGATGCCGAGAACGCCTGCTGCAAGAATACCACTCTTGTCGAGAAAACCGCGTGCTCCGGCGATGCTGCCGAGGAATAGGACTAGGCCCATAGTCACAAGGCCATTAGAGTCCGTGAGCGCCTCAATCATGTGTCCTCGACATGAACGGTTCCTGTTAGCCGCATCAAGCCATCGCTCAATTAAGGACTGGAATTGTAGTTCCTTCCTTACCTTTGTTTTCGTCGTTTACACCCCTCATCAGTGCATCTCCAAGGAGTAGAACCCCGATCACAAGTAGGAGTGTCGCACATATACTTGCAAGGATAGCGTGACCTTCTGAGCCACCAAGATGCAGGACTATCGTTGGCACGAATACGGCTGTTCCGTTCCATAAACCGTGACTAAGTATCGCACACATTAGTGCGATTCCAATACTCGATGGTGGCCGAATCCCACCAGTAATTTCCTCCATCTTTGGTATGGCGATTTGTTGCACACGCGCCTCCAATGTCTGGTGGAAGGTGGAAGCGAGTGTAGTTGATTCAGTAGGAGTTACTTCACGAGGGTGAATTTCCTGCCCTGTGTTCGGATCAAATAGCAACCATGTCTGGCCAGGGTCATCTGGTTTTTCATCTTCGGATTCTCCGGCTTCGCGCCGTTCCCCTGCAAGGGAACCGATGGCATAACCAGTCAGCCCAGTCCAGAATGCATGTCCGGGGATAGATCCGATTCCTCTAATCAGAACTGTGAGGGCGAATCCAGTGAATCCAGCTTCAAATGAGAGTAGAATATACTGTAGGTTTTCGATGAGTGCGAAGCCTAAACCCACCGTGAATCCAATCTGAAATCCTCGCTTACCTCCATCCATTTGGTGCATGAATAGGGCTACGGCAAGGCCCTTACAGATCTCTTCTCCGATTGGTGCACTGATGACTGCAGTGAGGTTCAGCATTGCTTCTTGATTTGAGACATCGAATCCAAGGATACTGGCTATCAGGGGGAATGCGAAACTATTGATCACAATTGCAGGGAATCCAGCCATCATTCCTAGAAAGAGCCAAGATTCTGCATCGCGTTGTCGAGTCAAAATTCCAAGTCGTTCCTTCGAGATGGCCCACCATGCCATTACTGGAATTGAGAAACCAAGTATGAAGAAGGGAATTCCGATGATGATTGCAACTAAGAATAGAATTTCCGTGGCTATACCTGTCCAGAGTCCAATAGATATTGTCAGCGAGGTGGTGATTAGGACTGCGAAGATTGCCCAAAGTGATCTGGATCGAGGGATGTCCAATGAAGAGGCATCTCTCACAATGTGGCGCCGAAATCGTGTTGGCTCAGGAGTCCATAATGTCTCATTGGGTCCAATGGCATGATAATGTCCTCCATTGGGGTCATGGATTGCGACGCGTACATCGACAATTTTCGGCCTTTGGATATGTGCGATTAATGCGAGGAAAGGGACGCTGAAAATGATTCCACAAGCGGTGAGATACGGTTCACCTTCTATCACGCCCATCACCCCAATTGTCAGGAATTGGACGAGGAGGAAGGCGAGTATGACGATGCCAAGAGTTCGCCCGTATACTGACCAAGGCTTGGAAATACGACCAATTCGCAGATCTTCTTGGGGCTTGGTAATCCTCGTTACAGGCATGGGCCTGTATATTCGACCATCAGGGCCCTGGATGGGTTGCATCAATTGAAACTCCTGATGCCGCTCAGTCCGCCCATCAATCCGTACGGCTGAGGACCTTCATCATCGCGGCAAGCCCCTCTCAGGGTTGCCGGTTCATGGCTCTGACGCTTAGATTAGGCCCATTCAAGGTGTGCATCTACATACTTCGGTACGGCTTTCTTGCCCCAGAATAGGTAGTAAATTCCGATCGTGATTATTGTCAAAAGAAATACCTTGACCCAGACGCCAAAGAGTCCCATCCCGGTACCAGTGTATCGAATTGGTCGCCCGTCTATTCGGACGTTTCTCGCCCACTTGCTGAATACCATTGTCTTCGCCCAAGGATATCCAAATCCAACGGTAATTGCCGTTAATAGGAAGGCTAAGATCTTGGTGAAGAATAGTCCAAAGCTTGCAGTTTGAATTGCCCACCCGCCGGTAGAGGGTGCAACTGGTGTCACATTGGCAACCACCGGTGCAGCGGGTGCTACGGCCATCGGTTGAGGCATGGGTTCAGGTACAGGCATTACTGCAGTGAAATCTGGGTAATGCTGTTGCGTGTACGAGAGTGCCATCGCCGCATCATGGCCTTGTTGGACTAATCCGTCATAGTACTGTTGTGCGCTAGTCATGAGTTCAGGTTGGGGCTACATCGTATAGCAGTTTTCCACCTTATTCCTGATGTCGAAAGTGGCGATTAGAGTCCCACATTATTTTCGTTACGAGCCGAGAAATATTCAGTCATATCTACACACGCAAGCATCTTCTTTTCTCTCTGCTAAGTATTCGTTTGAATCGTCTTAGGTTATTTAATTATTCAAATGTATAGAATATGGGTATTATAGTGATTTATCAATCAATTTACTAGCGAATCATTGATACACTTGTTTGCTAGGACGAGTTAACATGGACGACTACAGCAAACTCGAGTACATCTGGTTAGATGGATACGAACCTACCCAGAACATGCGTAGCAAAACAATGGTCAGGAAAAACTTCGGCGGCACAGTTGAAGAATGCCCTATTTGGATGTTTGATGGTTCTTCAACTCGACAGGCAGATGGCAGTGACTCCGATTGCTTGCTCAAACCAGTGAACATATTCCCTGATCCACAGCGAATAAATGGCTACTTGGTCATGTGTGAAGTGATGAATCCGGATGGAACTCCTCACGAAAGTAATGGCCGAGCTACCATAGATGATGATGACAACGATTTCTGGTTTGGATATGAGCAAGAATATTTCATCATGGATGTAGAAACTCAACTCCCTCTCGGTTTCCCGGTGGGAGGCTATCCTGGGCCTCAGGGGCTGTATTATTGCTCAGTGGGCGGTAAGAATACACATGGTCGTTCTTTAGTTGAAGATCATGCAGATTTGTGCCTTCAGGCCGGCATCAATTTTGAAGGTATCAATCAGGAAGTTGCTTGTGGCCAGTGGGAATTTCAGATATTTGCTAAGGGTGCCAAGCAGGCTGGTGACGAGCTGTGGGTTGCAAGGTACTTGCTTGATCGCCTAACAGAAAGTTATGGTTACTACATTGAGTACCATCCTAAGCCAATCAAAGGCGATTGGAATGGTTCAGGTATGCATGCTAACTTCTCTAATGGTGCTATGAGGGAAACGGGTGGCAAGGAATTGTTTGACAGTATCTGTGAAGCCTTTGGTCAAAATATCGAGAAGCATATGTCTGTATATGGTGCTTACAATGAGGAGCGATTGACAGGCCTTCATGAGACTCAGTCCATCGATCAGTTCTCGTATGGCGTTTCTGATCGGGGAGCCTCCATCCGTGTTCCGGCTTCAGTGCCAAATGATGGCTGGATCGGTCGTCTGGAGGACCGTCGTCCGGCCTCTAATGGTGACCCCTACAAGATTGGTGCTGTGATTATATCAACTACAAAATCGGCTTGTTAATCGATTTCAGCGATTTTTCGATAAATCATACATCATTGATTCTGGAGTAGATTAGTCTACAATTGTTTGTGTGGATGGTGGACGTGCCGAGATTTGAACTCGGGGCCTCTTCCATGCCAAGGAAGCGCGCTTCCAAGCTGCGCCACACGCCCAATGAGTAACCGACAAGTCGGCCCGATTTAAGGATGCCCGGCACTCCCACAGGCTATGGTGGGCCGGACTCCGAGGGTACCTCACCGTGTGATTTCAGTTGATGCCGCTCCAACAGACCAACCTCCACCTGATCCTAAAGAATGGTTGGATATCATTCGTAATCAGGTAGATGGAAACGAGGCACCATTCCTCAATGGATTGAATCGTTGGCTCAAGGTTTCTTGGTCAGATCCATCTTCGGATTTACTCGGAGTTACGCGATTTGAAATGGACCCAAATGAACTGATGCGGAGGAGACGTATGCAGGCTCCAAGCGGACCAGTATGTATCGAACTACACCCTATTCTCGTAGATGATCCCGCTTTGCTAGCGCATACCTTCGTTCACGAGTTGCTTCATGCAGTAGGATTAACAGATCACGATAATCGGCACGCTTCTCTGACTGAAATGATTGCACCTGCTCCATCTCTGGCGGATTCTCCAGTTCTAATGCGCTTACGTTCTGAGGTATTAGATGGCCAGGAGATACAAGGCTGGACATGTACCAATTGTGCTACTTCATGGAAGCGAACGACTGTATCTCGTCCTAAGCGGTGCCCTCGATGTGCAAGGTCTACTGTAATACCTCACGAGGCTTCATCAGATGACGATATTGAGAAGCGGAGTTGATGCCTTATGGCTCGATTAGTTGATCTCGAAGGTTATGACCGAACATGGATCTCTAGATCTCTAATATTGTTGGTTCTGCTTCTTTCTGTGGGATTTTACATCCGTTTCCATAGCCGTGGAGGTGATCTCGACATCTTCCTTTTACATGGTACCGGTGGGTTGGATAGCCTCATTCGAGCATTGTACCGGATTGGAGCAGGATATCTTGCTTTTCACACAGCATTTTTCTGGATGGTTAGAAATCCAGTGCCTGGTTCGATGTCACCTCTTTTCAGAGATGAGTTGGTGATCAAACCTCACCCCTCGATTGGTTTTGAGCGGCTCGTCCCATTCAGCTCTTGGACCCTGATCATTTTCGGCTTATCTATGTGGATTAATGGTCTAATTTCCCTCTCTATTCTGTTTGGAGCGATTCCTCCAGATATTCTTGTCAAAGTCGGTGTCGCATTTTTCTCTACAGCATTCAGTGCAGCTGCTCTCACTGCAGTGATAGTTCGTTATGTGATTCTTCCATCTATGATCCAAAACGGAGCGCCTGTCGATCATATGTTCTTACCGCATGAACAGGTTATGCATAATTGGGCATTGATTCTTCTCGCCATCGAATTAGGGCTTGGGTGGATGGTAGTGCAGACACCTATGGTTAGCCTTGGCCTCACTTATGGCGCCCTCTACCTTATTTTCGCTGAGTTATGGGCGCTCTGGGGCGGTGGATACTATGTCTACCAATTCATTGATCCTCGGCCACGGTTTGCACCTTATCTTCTTCTAGGGCTTACTCTTGTTTGTGCTCTGTCGTTCGGTGTGGGGCTTTTGGTCAGTTTGATTCGTGCACAGAATCCCTTCTTGGCAGTATTTTTGTTGTTTCTTCTTGTAATTGGTTCGACGCGCTTCAAGAATCCCGCCGCATTGGGTGACTCAACATCGAATTGAGTGCACAATTGAAATGTGTCCGCACCTCGGATTGAATTGGGCGATTGGTGTAGTCTGGATATCATGGTGGCCTTCTAAGCCGCTGACACGGGTTCGAATCCTGTATCGCCCACTCCTAAAATCCGTATGATTGGCAATTTGTATCCGTCTTTCTCTTCCGTAGCGCTGATATACAGGGGGCAGGTCGGGAAAGCGCATGAAGCGCGGTTCACGAGCTTGGAAGAAGCGCGGCAATCAGCGCTGGAAGTGGCGTAAGAAGAAGCTCCGTCGCCGTAAGCGGGCTCGACGTCAGGCTCGGCAGTAGACCGTCGGAATCATAAGCGGTTCTTTCTTCGCCGAACTTACCTTCGGGGG
>CESM01164100.1_pt1 | contig 13613 bp, 22 predicted proteins | sample 361421 | NCBI WGS metagenome assembly CESM01 (sample SAMEA2622219, study PRJEB7988) | marine metagenome | isolation source: saline water (ENVO:00002010), including | reverse complement strand
GTTACATAATGCAATTAGTGTGTGATTCAAGCAAACATAACACTATGCAAACTCATAATTAACGTTAAAGAAAGAGAACATATGATATACTTAAAGAGATTCGAGTCTAAAACGGAGATATTAATCTATGGCTAATAGAAAATTTTTAATTCGTGTAGTTACAAGTGCTGGTGATACGACCGGATTTGCTGAGTTTGCAGATGGATCTGTAGACGGTGGACCAGTCGTTCCTAGTTATACAACTACACAAAGAAACGCAATTACCAGCGCTTCTACTGGTGAAGTTATATATAACTCAACAGATTCAAGACTACAAATTTATAATGGTTCATCTTGGCAAGCTTTAGAAGCTGGAGATGTTACTGGAGTGACAACAGCAACTACTTCTGGTCTTAACGGAGGAGCAGATTCTGGTGCAGTCACACTAGTAGTTGACGCATCAAGACTTACAGACGGAACATCAATAGATGTTGACGAAGAGAACGATTTAGTAATGTTATACGATAATTCCGCTACAGCTATGGTTAAAGTGAAAGCATCACAGCTTCACACTACCGAAGCTTTACAGTGGATGGGACTATAGGAGAGTAAATGGCTACATATACAGCAAGTGAATTACTAGCAACTACCGCTTTAGGTACCAGTGCTGGTGCAACTATATTTACTGCATCTAACAAAACAATAATAAAACAAATACTAATTGCTAATGTAACAGCAACTGATAGGACATTTAATTTACATATTGTTCCTAACGGTGGTACAGCTGCTGCTAGCAATAAAGTTTTTGGTGATGTTACTGTTCAAGCTAATACAACAACAAGTATTGACTTAGCAACAGTTATAGATGCTAGTGATTTTATAGCGGGAGATGCTTCTGCAGCTTCAGCACTTAACGTACATATATCTGGTGTAGAGGTTAGTTAATGCCCGACATACAGATACCTGAAAGGTTATTCCTTGATAGGTTGGGGGGTGACGAAGTATTTGGCTTCGGTCAAGATGGTGATGTCACTATTGCTTCTAGCACTATCCTTACAAGGGATATGTATTATAACAATTTAACAATAAACTCTAGTTGTGATTTAGATACCAACGGATATAGAGTATTTGTTAAAGATACTCTCACTTTCACTGATGCTACTTCACGTATAGGTAGGTTTACAAACAAATCAGTAGCAGGAACACTTAAAGGTGGTTCTCCAAAAGGAACGGATGCAACAGATACTTTAGGTGGTAGATCATCTTCACAAACAACTTTTGCTGTTACTTATGAGTCAAATGTTCTTGCAATGGATGGTACAGGGCAAGATACATTAACTTTGTATGTTGGCAACACATATACTTTTTTACAAGAAGATGCAACAAACGTAGGTCATAGAATTAAATTTTCAGAAACAAGTGATGGAACACATAACTCTGGTTCAGAATATACAACAGGTGTAACAGAATCTGGAACACTTGCTGTAGATGGAGATGCTAAAACAGTTATAGAAGTTACAGGTAGCACTGCTACTACTTTATATTATTATGACGAATCTAATGCAAGCAAAGGTGGAACTATTAATGTAGTTGCTACAGATCCTAATTTATTCTTTTCTGGTGAAGAAGAGTTATTTAATTTAAGTGTGGCTGTTGCAGGTAGAACTTTTGATATGTCCAGTGGTACTTATAAGTTTTTAGAAGGTGGTTCGGGAACTGCAGATTCTACGTCAGTCAGTGCAGCTCAAGACGGTCAAGCAGGTGGAAATAACAACTGGGCTAACCGAAATACAGTAGGTGCTGATGGAGGTAAAGGGTATTCAGGTAATGCTGCAACTTCAGGAACTGGTGCTATAGGTGGCGGAGTCGTAATTGTTGTAGCTAAAACAATATCTGGAGATGGAACTGTTAGAGCAGATGGAGATGATGCAGTTGATGCAGCACAAGGAACTGCAGGTAATGATGCACCTGATTATTATCAATCTGGTAACAACTATAGTTATGGTTACAGTTATGGTTATTCATATACTAATAACGGTGCAAACTATGGTTCAAATCCAACTAACTATGGTTCAAACCCAACTAACTATGGATCTAACCCGGCATACACTCATTATCACAATGCACACTATCATCCAACTGTATATATAAATAACTATACACAACCCGGTTATAGCCATACTCATTATCACTTACATCCGGGTAACACAAACACACATCCGGGTAATACAAATACACATCCGGGAAATAATTATAGCTATGGTTATTCCTATACAAATTATGGAGCTAACTATGGTAACAATAATGCTTCTAACCCAAATGTATATCACGCAGGTGGGGCAGGTGGTGCTGGTGAAAAAGTTAGTGAAGCTTTTAATGCAGGTGGCGGAACAGTCATACTAGTATCAGGCAGTAAGCCTTTACCTTCAGGACTAACAACTTCAGCTGCTGCAGGTACTTCAGGTGCAGGAACAGCAACAGCTGGTACAATATTAACAATATTCAATATAGCAGCAACAGATACGGCACCGTAGGAAGATTATGGCAATAGTAGAAATAGGCGTAACACCAACAGACTTTGAAGCATTCGATGTAATACCTGATAGTATTTATGGATCGGGTGCAGATGGTAATGTAACGATATCAAGTAACACAACACTTGCTAGAGATATGCATTACAACAACTTAACTATTAATGATGATATACATTTAGACACAGCAGGTTACAGAGTATTTGTTAGAAACTCTTTAATGCTCTCAAATACAGCATCAGAACAAGCTACTTGTTCTTTAGGAAGAAAAGGTGCTTCATCTTCAGTTGGAACACTTAAAGGTGGTACAACAGGAAATGCTACTGATAGTGTTGGTGGTGCAGGAAACGGTACAACAGCTACTGCTCCTACAGAAGGAATAGAATACTTTAATCATCCAGATTTAGCAATACAAGGATTTATAGTTCACGGTGGAGATACAACACCTGCTCCTATATTTGGTGGTTCAGGCGATACAGTTAGCGCAGGTGGTGGTATAGTAGTTTTATGTGCAAGAAATATTAGTGGTTACGGGACTGTTTATGCAACAGGAGAATCTACTACAGGCGGGGGAGCAATATTTTTAGTCAGCCAAGACATACCTCTAACAGGTTTAGCAACTGATGTCACAGGACATAGTGATGGTAATGTCAAAACCTTTAAGGTTTAAGAATGGCTACTGTAAGAATCTACTATAGTAGAGCAGATCAAGATTATTCTAACTGGAATTTATATCTTTGTCCCGGCTGGTTTTCTGGTGATGTAGAGCTTAATGCAGGTAAATTATTTCCAGACTTTACTGAAACAGAATTAGGAATTTATGCAGTAGATTATCCGAGAGTTAAAAAAGATTTTACAGTAGAACAAGGTTTAGGATATGTAGATATAGAAACCAATAATGCAAAAAATTTTGGTGTATTTATAAAAAGAACAGATTATCAACACGACTATGACTGGAACGATCAAGGTGGTATGCCAGTAAACGTTTGCTATTATAGAAATCAAGTAGGATACTTTTGGCATATAGAAACAGCTGCATCAAGTAATTTTTATATTAAAGACAATTCAAAACTTGTATATAAAGATAATACCTACACAACAATACTTCCTCAAAGAATAACATTTAAATATGACACAAATCAAGAAGATTATGATGCAATTGCTATAACAAATAACAATGTGAATGACGATGATAGTGGAAATCTAATACTTAACGAACACAAGTTGCTAAGAAATAATTTTCAATGTATAGTAGATATAGATACAGATCAAGGATACGACATAGATATACCTGATTCTTATCACAAAGTACATCAAACTTTGACTGAAAGTTCAACAGAACTAAGTTTTGATGATATATATATGCTATACTTGAAAAGTAAAACGTTTGACATAGGAGAAAATATGCAATTATCTATAGATCAAGCTGCTTTAGACGAAGCAAAAGCAAGTGCTGTAAAAGATTTAGAATCTTCAATAGCAGGCTGTTTGTATAAGTTAGCTGAAGACATAGATGCTTTTGATGCAGCAGCCTTTTTATCAGATTTTGATAATTGGAAAGCTAATAAATCTGTAACACAAAGTGGAACTGTAGACTCATTAAAAGTATATATTGAAGCAAAAAACGCACTAGACTAAAACTTTCACTAGGAGGAATATGAGAGTAGTATACTACATACCAAGTCATCTAAACATAGATGATTATAAAGATGAGTGGTATGGTCGTGCAACTGAAATCTATACAACTGCATCCGAAAGTATAAAAGATTACATACTTAAAGGAGAAGAATACGCTCAATGGTTAAAAATACCTGAATATACTATTGGTTTAGCGCCAGAAAAAAGTCCTCACAATAAAGCAATCTCTTTTAAATTAATTGACGAATTTTATCTTGATGATTTAGAAAAAGTATATACCTTAAAGATTTGGGATTATGATTTAGAGACTAACGAAGATCCTGTATTGTTTAAAACAATAAATATGGAATATGATAGAGGTAAAGAGCAATTTCAGACAAAGCATACTCGGTTACCTGTAGGTTGGTATAAAATCGAGTGGTATAGAAATGATGAACTTATAGATGATAGACCAATAAGCATATACGAAGAACACGATGATCACGAAATACCAGTTTCTGATGGTGCTATGTAATGTGGATTCCGGGTGAACCTAAAGAAGTAATAAAAGGCGTTCTTGCTTGGGAAAACTGTATGGAAGTTCCAGAAGGCATTATAGACTCTATGAATGAAGAAGTAGACGAGTGGAAAGAAAATGTAAAAAAAGATGAAATGGGAGTTGGTAATAATTATACAATAAGCCATACAAATGGTCCTATAAGATTTGATCCTGAACTACATTTTAAAAAAGAAGAATCTAAAAATTATTTAAAAAACATTGCTGATAACACTGCTGATAAAGTAGCACAATATTTAGAAATATTTCCAGATTTGCAACAAGAAATACACTGGAATGAAACTTGGCAATATATAAGTTATAGACCACCAAAAAATATGAATTACCATAGTGATAACCACTCTACAAGAAAAGACAATAATACTTTTTTTGTTACTCCTTTCTTAAGGAGAATAACTTCTTTAACATATTTGAATGATGATTTTAAAGGTGGTGCATTAGATTTTAGGTATTGGGATTCTCCACCTTATAAACCTCCAGCAGGAACTACTGTAATTATGCCTAGTAACTTTATGTATAGTCACGCAACTACACCTTTGTTAAATGGTAGAAAAGTAGCTTTCTTGTTAGCCTTTTCATCTGGAACTTGTTACGATGATATGTTCGATGGAATATACCATCCAGAAAGAGAAAGAAACATAAAATGAAAAAAGTAATGGGATGTGTTGAAATATATGACGATTTTATATCAAAAGAAGAATCAGATTTAATAATTGAACAATGCGAAGAACTTGGAAATAATACAATAATTTCTGATTGGAACTGGGGTGTAGCACATCACGGAACAGAAGAAACAGATGGAAAGGAATCAAAATATAGAACTAATGATATGTTAAATATATCATCTTTAGCTTGTATGCCAAACGGTACAGCTCCGCATAAAGCTTTAGATCAAAAACAATCCTTACACTTAAAAGATAATATGGTCAGTGTACATAATATGATTTCTTCAAGACTTCAAAGTTTTGTAGGAGATTATTGTGAAAAATATAAATTTAACATTACTTTTGATGAAGGATACTCTATATTACGATATGGAGTAGGTCAAGAATATAAACCTCACGCTGACTACGCAGAGAATTTACCAAGATACTTATCTGCACTAATACTTTTAAATCCTTCGGAATATGAAGGTGGTGGAACTTATTTTAATCATTTTGATGAAGAAATAAAACCAGATAAACCTTCTTTAGCTTTATTTCCTGCAAATTATGCTTATACTCATCAAGCATTACCTGTTATTTCTGGAACTAAATATGCAATAGTAACTTGGCTTGGTCATCAGTTAGATACTGACAATATGCCATCTATGTGGCTACCAGAACATTTGAAAGGTGGTAGTATACCTGTATGAGTATCACAACAAGAAGTGGAATAGACCTTGACTATGACACTAATGACGCAAAAGAACATTTTAAACTAACAACACACAATGAATTAAATAGAAGTATTGAATTTTATTTAAAAGATAATCTAAGTAACTATACTTCTCAAGCATTGATTGTAGGTGCTGGAGTTGGACTATATAGTGCAATACTAGATAGTGCAAGTATTACAACTGTAAACATAGAGCCCGTACAAAGCAGATTTGATTTACTTGAGCAAAACACAGGTAGTAGCGCTACTAATATAAATAAAGCTTGTGGGGCTGCATCTGGGACAGGAGATATGTATTACTTCTCAGACAACAAATCTGGAGCTCAGTTAGATACAAATATAGGCAATGCTAATGAAGAAGTGGATATTATTACAATAGATAGTTTAGATTTAGAAAATGTAGATGTTATGGTCATTGTTGCTAATGGTCAAGAAGTAGAAATTCTTAAAGGAGCTACTCAAACAATAATAGATAATCCAAGTATGAAAATAGTTATCTATTGGAATAGTGTGTTGTCAAGTGAAGATGATTATACATACATAGTAGAAAATTTTACACCTAAAATTATTCACTGTGAGGCAGACGAAACAACAGTTACTATAAGGGAGATAGGAAACGAAACATATCCGCTTACGGCATTAAAAGCAGTTATGGAGAGTACCTTGTTGCTAAATTAATGTTTTGGAAAAAGGAGAAAAAAACATATAGCAGATTTTTAGAAGATAAAGAATATCCTGTAACTGATGGCAATATTCGTTTTTTAACTAACAAACCTGAATATGTAGATTTAGCACCACCTAGACCAGCTAAAGAATTTGTTCCTCCTTGGTATAAAAAATTATCTAGAGAGTGGACAGAAATGCGTGATGGTGAAGACGGAGGCTATCGTGATGATACTTGGAATAAAGTTCCTTACAAAGATCACTCTATAAAAAAATGTCCAGCTACAAACGATTTAATGTTTGATGGATTTATCATTCCTTTATGGCTAGATCTTAAAATAAATTATTCAAAAGAAAATGGTTTTAATTGGTACAACAAACACGCAATGGATAATACTATTACAGAACATTCTCCTTTATCTATAGGAACTATGCCTATACCTGAAAAAAGTTCTCAGACTGCTTATAAATTTTCTAATCCTTGGGACATTATGACACCTCCGGGTTGGTCTGTGTTAATATGTCAACCTTGGTATCATAGAAACTTAGAAATAGAGATTATGCCAGCAGTTGTAGAAACAGACAGCTATCATCAAATGAATTTACCTTTTTTATATCACGGATATGGAGAGAAAATATTTAGACAAGGTATGCCATTAGTTCAAGTAATACCTTTCAAAAGAACAGAAAAGTTAGATTTAATTGTTGATGCATTCGATATTCAAGATGGAAGATACTATGATAAGAGTAGAGCTGCTGAAAGAACTAGGCAAAATGGTTATTACAGATGGTTAACTAAAAAAAATAAAGAAATATGGAAAGATGAAGGAGTATTATGAGTATGTGTCCAGTTCCACATAATAAAGCTAAGTTCCCTAATATAGCTAAATTATGGTCAAAACCTATAAAAAAAATGAGACAAAGTGCTTCTAGGGTAGCATTCACAGTAGCTCCTGATGAAAATGCAAGTATACCTGAAGTAGCTTATAGAGTTCCTAAAAAATTCTTAAAAGCACCAAATGGTTGTGTATCTACACAATATCAAAGAGAAAGATTATATGAAGCATTGTTTCCTGCAAGTTATGTAAAGATAAGAATGTGGAAAGATGAAAGAGCACCTGAAGATGATCTATACGGAGGTTATAGAGCTGAAGCAAATTATTATGGATTAGTTAAGCATTATGGTCCTTTTACAGACTTTATATTAGAACAAAAATCTGCTTGGGCTCATCCTGATAGACCAGTATGTCAGATATCACTACCTTATTTGTTTTTTACAGATGATCCTGAAGTATGGTTAGATGTAGTTCCTAGTGATAGAAATGTAGGTAAAAATCTACCTATATCAACTGTTGGTGGTTTTATGCCTATACATAGTTGGTCAAGAGGTTTGTCTTGGGCTTTTGAGTGGATGGATACTAGTGTCACAGAATTTACATTGAATGAAGATATCGTTATGTTTAATATTCTTTTTTCTAAACCTGTAAAAATAGAGTATCAAGATTGGAATGATGATTTTCATAGACACTGGAATAGAATTATGCAAGTAGGTATGGTAAGAAGAAATACTAATCAATTATACCCTGAAGCATTAGCAAGAAGAGATAAGAAGGTATTAAAGAATAAATGGTTTTCTCGTCTAAAAAAATAGTAAACAAAATGGAGATGTGGACTAATCACAAACCACTACTAGAAATAGCTCCACCTGTAAAAGCATCTCGTATGATGCCTGAATGGTTTGAAAAATTACATAGTGACATAGACGTACTAGATCCAGAGTTTCCGAAGACTGCACCTATATCTAAAGATTTTATGTCTCACACTATAAAGAAGTGTCCAGCTATTGTAGATTACGTAGCAGAAGGATTTATTATACCTTATTGGACTGATACGATAGTACAAAGAATAGATAACAAGTTTCAATTTGAACATAATCAAACTTCTCTTAATGATGGTTTTGGTCAAATAGAATTTCATAGTTTTGAACAATTACCTACATTTCCTTTCAAAGAAGGAGACTTTAATGAAGGTGTAAAGTTTATTAGTCCTTGGTTCTTTAGAACACCACCGGGCTGGTCTACTTTATTTTTACCACCTTTGCTTCATAATGAAGATAGATTTACTTTATTACCCGGAATTGTTGAAACTGATGTATTCCATCAAGTAAACTTTCCTTCCATTTTTCATTTGGAAGGACAGACTATAATAAAAAGAGGAGAACCTTTCTTACAAGTGATACCTTTTAAGAGAGAATCCATTAATCTTGAGATAAGACTATCTACAGATGAAGATAGACAACTTATAGATAATCAAGGTATGGAACTCCGCAGTAAGTTTACAAATGGTTATAGAGATATAACTAGAAGGAATAGAAGAAAGAATGGTAAATAATTATAACTTGGAGTATCAGCTTTTAAAGAAAAGCGGTGTTGTTAATCGTGCTCCTTCATCCATAACCACAGATTATAAAATGCATCTAGATGACTATGATGAATGCAAGTGTGGATGTAAAGATACTCAATAACTTCTTAGCTTTGAAGTTGTTGTGATATAGTACTTAATATGAGTAAAGAATATAAAAAGGAAAATTACCCAGAAGGCACCTCTAGAGAGAACGTTCTAGATGACATCATTGATCACGATGATATTAGATTAATTGTTCTAAAACAATTCAACTATATGAGAATCAATGGAATAAACCTTGTCCAAGACGCGGATGATCTGGTTAATTTATACTTAAAAGTAAGCAAAGATTTCAAGTAAGAAATACCCTGATATCGTAAGGTAATGTGCTATACTGTTTAAAGTAACACATTTGTAAGAGGAGAGATATGGTTGAAGAGAGCCAAGAGAAGCAATACTCTACTGAAGAACTTGTTGCTATTGCTAATGATGCTTTAATGAAGAATAGACAACTTCAAGGTATGGTTAACGATTTAGCAGATAAAGTAAAAGCTAGAGAAATAGAAAATTCATCACTTAGAACAACACTAGGATTGATGCAGAACCAAACAGCAGGAGGAGAAAATGCCGAAGCAAGCACAGAAGAAGAATAGTTTACAGAATTTCGCAAAGAAAGATCCTACAACAGTAGGCTACACTCCTTGGCGTAAGAAAAATGCTCAAAATGAGAAATTGTGGAATGAAGCTGTTACTGGATATATGGAAGGCATAACTGCTTCCACAATAGCTAGGTGGCTACAAAACGAACATAAATGTCCTTTATCAACAGATCACATAAGACACGCGTTAAAAGAAGCGAAAAAGCGTGAAGAATCTTAGTGATTACGCAAAGATAGAATCTGAAAATAATTTAAAAACAACTAGAAAATCAGATAAAGTTCACCCTAAAGGGTGGGAACCAAAGTTTGAGCACGATGGTCAAAGAGGAGAGATAGTCTCTTATCCTCAAGATTCTCAAAAGATTAATGACTGGAATCAAATACTTACAGAATTAAACTTAGATCCTAATAAGTTTGATGTAGTGGAACCTGTACAAGTAAGAAGTTGGGACTCAGCTATTGATGGTGGAAAAAGGATGTACTATTATAAGGCTACAATAGTATCAAAGGAACTTAGACGAGACGATTTAGATTATAAACAATTAGTCTCCGATATTAAAAAACATAAGAAGAATCATAAACCCAAGACAACAACTAATAAAGATTCTATAGTTGTCTGCTTATCTGACTGGCAAATGGGAAAACCCGATGGAGACGGAACAGTAGGCATTGTGGAAAGAGCAAGTAAAATGATTCCTCAAGTGTTGGAATATGCTAACAACATAAACAAATTAGGTGCTAAAGTAAAGAATTTATATGTATTATCTCTTGGAGATATGATTGAAAATTGTGATGGTCATTACCCAAGTCAAACTTTTGGTGTACAGCTTAACAAGAGAGATCAATCAAAAGTAGTAAGACGTATAGTTACAGAAGCACTTATAGAATGGGCTCCACACTTTGAAAACATAGTTGTAGCTGCAGTTCCCGGAAATCACGGAGAGAACAGAAATAACGGTAAATCTTATACTGATTTAGCAGATAATGAAGATGTGGCTATATTTGAGCGTATTGCAGACGCTTTTAAACTAAATAAGAAGTCATTTGGTCATATTAAGTTTGTTTTACCAGATAATGAGTTAACTTTAACATTAGATATATCTGGTCATCCTGTAGGTTTGGTACACGGACATCAGTTCAGAACAGGTGGAAAACATAGCTTTCAAAAAGCATTAGCTTGGTTAAGTGGACAAGCAATGGGTAAATCTGACATAGGAGACGTAGATTTGCTTATATCTGGTCACTTTCATCATTATTTTTGCCAACCTAGAGGTGGCAGATGGTTTATGCAATGTCCATCACTAGATGGTGGTTCTGGTTGGTATACTGATGTTACAGGAGACCATAGTGGTCCCGGAACTCTTGTATTCTTAGCTTCTGCAGAAAAAAAAGAATACTTTTGGGAATATCCAAAAATCATTGAATAACACCTGTTAGAATGTTCTTATGAAATTAGATGTAATTAGATTCCAATTTGGAAAAGATGCTACTAATGGTCTTTTATTTATTGATGATGTCTTTGAATGTTATACATTAGAAGATGAGCATAGAGATGTAAAAGTAATGCACGAAACTTGTATCCCTGAAGGTGAATATAAGATAGAGTACAGAACTGTTGGTGGCTTTCATTCAAAATATACTGCTAGATATGGATCATTCCATAGAGGTATGCTTTGGATAAAAGAAGTACCGGGCTTTGAGTATATTTTAGTGCATACGGGTAATACCGATGAGCACACATCCGGATGTTTGATTGTTGGTGAATCACAAAGTGATCTTGATGTAAAGAAAGATGGTTTTATTGGTTCTAGCGGTACAGCATATAAGAAACTATATCCTAAAGTAGCTGATGCTTTAGATAAAGGTGAGGACGTTACGATTAAATATCATAACGTAAAAGACTTACTAGAGTCTGATGAAAAGATTTCAGACCTTCGAGGACAAGTAAAAATCCTTGAAGCTGAAAAACAAGGACATAACATAATCTAAGTTAGGAGTAGATATGCCTAAAGGTAGAGGTTACGGAATGAGTTCCGGCAAGCCTAAGAAGAAAAAACCAAAGAAGAGAGGAAAGTAATGGCGAAAGCTAAGAAAAAAGCAGATGCTAATTATTGGAAGAATGCTGCTATCAGAGGTGGTAGAACAGCTGTCCAAGCATTCGTAGCAGTTATGGTTGCAAACCAAGCTGGTATGTTTGAAGCAGATGTACTTATGGCTGCACTAGTTGCAGCAGCTTCAGCAATAGTTGCTGTAGCTCAGAATGCATTAGAAGATGCACCTTTTGACTTTATGTCTAAGATTCCGAAAGGTTAATGCTTAGAAAGATCAAAAGATCAGCGTATGCTCGTTATAAAAGTGGCGAGCTTATACTTGATATTATTAAAAGTTATCCAGAGTGGGCACACATACCCATTCTGGATTACATAGAAAAAAAAATAGGCAAAGCAGTTAACATATAAGTTAACAATTCAGAAACAATAAACTCAACAACAACTAGCTCTTTATGCTAATATTGTGAAAATGGATTATATAGTTGGATTTTTAATAGGATACTCTTTTAGAGAAGTATGTATATCGCTTAATAAGTTAAGTAAGTGGGACTATGATAATCGTTTTAAATCTGATTATGACTATCGCCCCCTAACAGAAGACGATTTGCCTTAAGATATATACCTGCTATAATTTATAGTGGGCTTGATAGGTAAGACTTATTGAATTGCGGGACAGCATTACAAGAAGTAACTTGGGTTCGACTCCCAACAGGTCCACTAGGGGTAGCATAAACTTATTATTTAAATAATGATTAAATAAGATGTCTAAAAGTCTACTCCTTTTATTTAAGGAGGAAAATGAAAATAAAAGCAGGAGTATATCCTTTTTCACATCATAACGTGTTCATACCTGAACACCTTAAGATTATGATAGAAGAAGAAGTTAAAAGAACAGGGTATAAGAATGTTAACAGTTGGCTTAACGCAAGATATAAAGGTGACTGGTCTGTACAAGCGATAAAGCAAGTGTTGAATGGAAGAACAGGAAGTCCCTCTGTCGACTTGTTAGAAGATGTAAGAAGGATGTGTACAAAGACGCAGTTAGCTGCAAAGTATTCTTTTCCACAACTACCTTTGATCAGAACATCTGAGATAAGAAGAATAGTGGATCAAGACAAAGGTCTTTCTTATAAGTATATCTCTGAGAAGCTTGGTATTAATCAAGTTACATTAAGCAATAACATAAACGATAAAGTTCAATATAGATATGAGACTGCTTGGAGTCTTACTCACTTTTTTATAGAATACTTTAAAAACCCTTGGGAGAATAGACAACCAGTTGTTACTTGGGATTTCTATGGTTGGGTAAGAGAGCGTAATGCTAAAGAAAGTTCTATGACTAGAGAAGAACAATCTAAGTGGAGAGATGAATATAGCAGACGTACTGGTGGAAAACCATATGATCGCTACATTAAAAAAGGGTAACTAAACAATTCTTATCGGTTGCGTGTACACACTATAATATAGAGTAGGTGTGCGCGCTAGCTGGTTTCCACCTATGGGTTTTGCCTCCTTTCCCCTAGGTTTTTTCAGCTAGCGCATCTTTAGAGAAAGATACGCAATGAAAGTTAATATATATCAAAACCTTTATGAAACGCATAATGAAGGCGTGCATTTTGGAAGAAAAGAATATTGTGAGCTATGCAATAGCTTAGAAGAAGATCAAACCTTTATACGATTTAAAAAATAAAGCTAAACATAATAGAACAGCAGCATCCTCCTGATAATAACCCAATTTCAACCAATTACTGATATT
>CESM01201549.1_pt1 | contig 13634 bp, 14 predicted proteins | sample 361421 | NCBI WGS metagenome assembly CESM01 (sample SAMEA2622219, study PRJEB7988) | marine metagenome | isolation source: saline water (ENVO:00002010), including | reverse complement strand
TGAAAATGATGAAGTAGGTTTTGAGCACGCAATGGTAACTTTTAATGATGGCAATAAAGAAGCTGTAATGTCTTACTATAAATTTAAAGATGGTAAGGTTCTTCATCAAGAAACAGGGGCTACTAAATTACCAAAATAAAGTGTAAGCTTTGTCATGGGAAATTTTACTGCTTATATTGTTTTAATAATTGCAGTTATATTAGGCACTGCAGCAAATGGTTTTGCTAAGAGTGCTCAAGGTTTTACAATGTTTATTCCTAGTATTTTAACGGCAATAACAATTGTTGGGTGCATGTATAGTCTTTCAATTGTAATGAAATCAATTCCTGTCGGTGTAACTTATGCTTCATTTGCAGGACTATGTATTATAGCAACTACTTTAGTTGGTATTTATAAATTTAATCAGATGCCAGATATTTTTACTACTCTGGGTCTTGTTTTAATTATCTCAGGTGTGTTAATTGTTAATCTCTTAGGAAAAACAAATTAAGGCTACTGTTTCTATGTTTGATAAAAAATATTCCAATATATTGTTCATTTTTTTTATGGGTTTAGGTATGAGTCTTTTGATGACATTAATTATTACTTACATAAACACTGGGTATGATGAACTTTATTATAAAAGATTTCTAAAAGCTTGGTCTATAAGCTTACCTGTGGCATTATTAGCTACAACCATTGTAGCTCCAATAGTACAAAAATTTGTAAATAAAATTACTAAATAATCATGATTAATAAAAAATATTCACAACCTTTGTTTATGATTATTATGTCATTTGGAATGAGCGTTATTATTGGAGCTGTTGTAACGGTCGTGCATACAGGAACGAGTGCTGGTTTTTTGGATCGTTTCTTAGATGCTTTAATTTTTTCATTTCCAGTTGCAATTATTGCTGCTTTCACAATGGCACCACTAGTAAGATCTTTGCTAAATAAAATTGCCTCTAAAGAATAAAATTTGGTTACTTAGAGACAGGTTTTAAAATTTTAATTAACTTATTGTGAATACTTTTGTTTGATGAACAAATTATGTTTCCTGCTTTTTCAGGCTCTTTATTGCTCCAAGTTGTAACTATTCCTCCAGCAGCTTTTATAATTGGGATTAAAGGATGAATATCCCAAATCTTATTTGAACATTGTAATACAACATCTAATTTACCCTCGGTAAAATGCGAATAACTTAAAGCATCTGAACAAGGAAATTGCATTCGTTTTAAGATTTGAGGAATCTTTTTTTGTTGTTTTAATGATAAATTCCCGTGAAAAGCAGCTGACAATTTCATATCTGATATAGTTGCTTTATGATTCACTTTAAGTTTTAATTTTTTTCCATTTTCCGAAACATAAGCATTCTTATGAGAGCTATTAAAATAAAATTTTTTTAATATTGGAAAATTTGCCAATCCTAAAACAGGATATCCTTTATAGTTCAGTGAAATTAAATTGCTCCAAGTAGGATTACCTATAACAAATGATCTAGTTCCATCAATTGGATCGATTACCCATGAAAATTCACTTTTTGATTTCTTATGACCAAATTCCTCACCTATAATTTGATGATTAGGAAATCGTTTATTAATTTCCTTTCTAATAAATTTTTCAAATGCTTTATCAGCAGTTGTAACTGGGTCATAACCCTTTCCTTTAAGCTTATTAGTTACTGTGAATGATTTATTTAATTTAGAATAGTAAAATTTAGTCAATTTATAAGCTAAACTTTCTATGAATTTGGAATAAGCTTTGTAATCTAAAGATTTTAATATTGGCACAAGGGACTAATACTATTTTATTCCTATTGATTAAAGCTAAATTTTAAATAATGATTTAAATAATTTATGAAAATTGAGCTAGAAAATAACAAGGTATTTTTTGAAAATCAGGGTTCAAAAAAAGAAATACATCCCTTTTGGCTAAGAGAAAGAGTTGATGGAGATAATTTTATTGATAAAGCAACCCAACAAAGATTATTTGATCCAACAAGACTTCAGAAAAATATTCAAATAAATTATTTAAATCTTTCAAATGACTATTTGGAAATTACTTTTAACGATGGAGTTCATACAAAATTAGTAATTCAAGATATTCTTAAAGAATTTTCTAATATAAACGTTGTAAAACATATCAAAAAAATTAAATGGGACTCTTCATTTAAAAATTTTTGTAATTTTGAATTTAAAGATAACTTTTTTGAAGAAAAAGAAATGTATAATGCTTTGATAAGTTTCTATCAATACGGTTTTGTTATTTTTAAAAAAGTTCCAATAAAAAGTAATTTTATTGTAAACTTTGCAAATTCAATAGGTAGTATTAGAAGAACAAACTTTGGAGAATTTTTCAATGTCAAATCTAAGCCAAACCCTAATGATTTAGCTTACACTTCCCTACCATTAGCTCCTCATACAGATAATCCTTACAGAAATCCTGTACCATGTATCCAAATGTTACATTGTATAGAAAATGGAGTGAGTGGTGGTTTGTCAACTTTAGTTGATGGATTTACTGTTACTGAAAAGTTAAAAAAAGAATTTTATGATTATTTTAAAATTTTGACACAAATCAAAGTAAGATTTCAATTCATAGATCAAAGTGTAGTTTTAGAAGATTGGGCAGAAATGATACAATTAGATGAACATGGCGAGTTTAAACAAGTAAGATTTAGTCCAAGGTTAGATTTTGTGCCTTTAATGGATAAAGAAAAATTAGAATTATACTATTCAGCAAGAAAAAAAATATCTGAAATTTATAATTCCGATAATTATAAAATTGAATTTAAGCTTCAACCTGGGGATTTACTAATGATGGATAATCACAGATTACTTCATGGTAGAACTACTTATGATGCAAATGAGGGAAATCGTTTTCTACAAGGATGTTATATTGATTATGATAGTACAGAGGGAAAACTAAAACATCTTAAAAGAAAGTTTAATCTTTAAACAATTTTTCAATTTGATCCTCTGCATCTTTTATTGACTTTTCATAATCTAGTGCCATTTGATCGGCGCTGATTATGTCTACTTTTTCAATTCCAAAAAAATTTAAAATAAATTTTAACCAAGGAGTTAAAAAATCTTCTGAGCTATTCAGTTTAGTACCACCAGATGTGACAACTAAATAAGCATGTTTATTTTTTAATAAGCCTTCTCTTCTTCCGTTTGGTTTAAATCTAAATGTCTCTCCAACACGAGCAGCAAGATCTGACCATGCCTTTAAAGTTGCTGGAGGACCATAATTGTAAATTGGTGCAGAAATTATTATTATATCACTTTCTTTTAACTCTTTAACAAGCTTGTCAGATAGTTCAAACATTTTTTTATGATGTTCAGTTTGATCTTTTTCATCGATATTCATTCCTGATTCTGTAAGTCCACTCACAAAAAGCATTTCATCATCTAAATCCCGATAAATAACTTCATCCCCTAGTTTTTTAATTTTATTTAAAAGTTTTTTAGCCAATGCTCTAGATGTTGAACCTTTTTTTCTAGCACTTGAATCAATTTGATAAATTTTCATAAACTACTTTTATCCAAATTTTTGCATAAAAGGAAATATTTCAATAATATAAAAGCCAATTACCTGTAGTTGATTTGTTAAAATCAAAATACCTGTAATTAATAAAGTTATTCCTCCGATTTTTGAGATAAGACTAATATTCCTCTTATAATTTTTAGATAATAATAAAAATCTTTGAATTAAATAACCTGAAAAAACAAATGGTATTGCTAAACCCAATGAGTATAACATTAATAATAATATAGCTCTAATTAGTGTTTCTTCGATTGAAGCCAAAGCTAAAATAGAACCTAATATAGGTCCAATACAAGGTGTCCATCCAAAACCAAAAGCAAGACCTATTACATATGGAAACAAAATATTTTTAGACTCTTTTGCTTCAAATCTTTTTTCATAATTTAAATATGGAATATTAATTATCCCAATTAATTGTAGTGAAAAAATTACAATTATAATTCCTGCAAATAATCTTAATATTTCTGAATTTTGTAATAAAATTTGACCCAGCAAAGATGCAGATGCTCCAAAAATAATGAAAACAGTTGAAAAACCTAAGCAAAATAAAATTAAAGGTAATAAATTTATTTTTTTTGAATTTATAATTTCTTCCAGAGATTGACCAGATATGTATGAGATATAACCAGGTATTAAAGGTAAAACACATGGAGATAAAAAACTAATAAATCCTGCTCCAAAAGCAACAAAAAATTCTATCATTTAACCTGTATTTTTCATCGCAGCAGAAATGCCTGCTATTGAGGTCAATAATGCATCATTTAAAAATTTTTTATTTTGAACATTTTTATTATTCTTCAATTTTTTTATTACAATAGGCTGGATAATATTTAATACTTCTGAGTAAATATTTCTTACAATCACAGATGTTCTGAACTGTTTTCTTGAGTTTACTATTTCTTTAGGTGTAATCTTTTTATTCAAATCTTTAATAACGTCAAATTGAAATCTTAATTTTTTACCCACTCTTTTTAAACTTTCATCTGCTAAGTATTCTTCATATATCTTTGATATCTCTGGATCAGCTTTTGAAATAACCATATCTAACATATCAAGCATAGAATTAAAAAACGGCCAATTTCTCTCCATATCATATAAAGTTTTCCTAAACTGTTTAATATATGAATATCTTAATGCTTCGGCACTCCCTAACCAGGCAGGTAACATTAGTCTAATCTGTGTCCAAGCGAAAACCCAAGGAATGGCCCTTAAACTTTTTATATTATCAACATTTTTTCTTTTGGACGGTCTAGATCCAATCGAAAGTTTTCCTAATGCTCTATGAGGGGTTACAGTTTTAAAATATTTTATAAAATCTGAGCTTTGATTAATATTTTTTCTATATGAACTTTTTGATATATCTGACATTTTTTCTATCAGTGATCTCCAGTCTTTTTTTGGGTTAGGGGGCGGATCTAAAGTTGCTTCAGTTACAGCACCAATATAACTACACAAATTATATTTGGCTAATGGCTCATAGCCATATTTTTGCTGAATTACCTCACCTTGATCTGTAATTCTTATCTTACCATTAACTGAATTTGGAGGTTGAGATCTTAATGTTGCTTGAATTGGGCCTCCACCACGGCCTGCTGAACCTCCTCTGCCATGAAAAAAAGTGACATTAATATTATATTTCCTGCCTAATTTAATTATATCTTCTTGAGCTTTATACTGATGCCAACTAGCACAGATTTTTCCCGCATCTTTGCTTGAATCTGAATACCCAATCATGACTTCTTGATTATTCTTGATTAGTTTTCTGTACCATGGTTTAGAGAATAAACTTTTCATAATTTCTCTGGCATTAATTAAGTCATCTAAAGTTTCAAATAATGGGACAACTCTTAACTTATTTTTTATATTTGCTTCTTTTTGTAAAAAGGAAACTGAAAGGATATCAGAGGCTGAAGTGGTCATTGAAATTACATAAGCACCCAGACATTCTGAGGGTTCATTAGATAATATTTTAAATGTTGACCAAACTTCATTATTTTCTTTATTTTTGAATTTAAATTTACTGATTTGATTTTTTTTAGAAAGTAATTGAGATTTTAAAAATTCTATTTTTTCTTTTTCGCTCATTTTTAAATAATTTTTTTTAAATCTATTTTTAACAAATTCTGAGATTAATTGACTATGCCTTGATGACTCTTGTCTAATATCTAATCTTGCTAAATTAATTCCAAAACACTTAGCTCTTCTCATTAAATCTAATAAATCTCCACTTGCAATATTTTCATTTTGATTTTGTTCAAGAGACTCTCTTACTACTCTTAAAGGTTTTAATATTTCTTCTCTTGAACTAAGTAATTTTTTTTGATCAAGTGGTTTTTTATTTTTCAAATGTTGTTCTATGGACCTATGAGTTGTTCTCATCTTGTCTCTTAATGGTCTCAAAAAAACTCTGTAAGGTTCATATGATTTACCAACAATTTTTTGAATTTTTTTTGAACATTTTTCCATTGAATATGATCTAATTATTTTTGTTAAAGCTTTTTCATAAAGCTTAGCAGCTTCCCATCTTGACAATAATATTACTTCTCTTGTTACTTTGGAAGTAACATTAGGATTGCCGTCTCTATCTCCTCCCATCCATGATCCAAATTCTATAGGATTGAAATTTTTTGGAAGTCCTTTATTCATATTTTGTAAAAAAATTGAATTTAGCCTTCGATAAACTTTTGGAATTGTATCCCATAAACTATCTTCGATAATTGCTAACCCCCATCTGGCTTCATCATATGGTGAAGGTTTAAATCTTTTTAAATCATCTGTATTCCAAATAATTGTTAGTTCATCAAAAAGTTTTTTATCTAATATTTTTAATTTTGAAGGGAAAGCTTTTAAAAGTTCTCTTTGTTCAAGAATTTCTATAATCTTATGATACTTTTGTATTAAGGTTCTTCTTTTTACCTCTGTTGGATGAGCAGTTAAAACAATTCCTATATTAAGGTTTTTAGCAGTGTTATAAATTTTATTTTCTGAAATATTCTTATTATCAAAAAGATTTTCAAAAATTTCCTCTATAAATAAATTATTTTTTGAAATTTTTTTTTTATTATTTTCATATTCATTTAAACTTCTAGAAGCATCAATTAACTCTGCTAAATTAATAAAATTCATAAAGTGTGTGAATGCTCTAGTTAGTTTAAATGTATTTTTAGGACTAAGATTTTTGATTGCACGTATTACGGTTCTATTAGTTTGAATGATGTTTGGATTTGTTTTATTTGCTTTTGATAATTTTCTTACTTTTTCAACTAATTCAAAAAATTTTTGACCTTCTTGAATCCTTATTACTTTTCCGAGAATATTCCCTAAATACCTAACATCTTCTCTTAGAAGTTTTGTAGGAATTCTCTCGTAATATAAGTCTCTTTTTTGCATAGCTTAAAATAAATCTTTTTTGAATAAATCCTCTCATATTAGATTTTACACTAAATAGTGACCCAGAAAATACATATTTTTGTAATTCAAGTTTACTCATTGATTTTTTAGCTGAAGTAATAAAAATTTCTGAATGATTTTTTCCTCCAAAAGTACAATTTGTTATGTTTTTAGCTGGCAAATTTACAGAATGTTTTAATTTACCCTTTTTATTAAATACTGATAATTTTGATCCACCAAAATGAGCAACCCACAAATTGTGACTTCTATCTAAAGTCATTCCATCAGGAGATCCATCTTTAGAGTTAAATTTAATAAAAATTTTTTTTTTGATAATTTTAAATTTCTTGTTAATTTTAATTTTATAGATTTTCTTTTCTCTGCTATCAGTATGAAAAAAAATATTTTCATTAATAAAAGCTGGTCCATTTGTAATTGAATAATTCTTATCCACTAAATGAAGTTTTAAATCTCTATCTAAACAATATAATGAACCAGTTTTAATATTTCTTTCTAGATTGTCCATTGTTCCAAACCAAAGTCTACCTTTTGGATCTGTTTTTCCGTCATTAATTCTATTATTTAATAATTTTTTTTCTATAGTTATTGTTTTGATAGTTCTTTTTGTTTTAAGATTTATGATTCTCAATTCTCCCTGAAGACCTAAAATAAATATATTTTGTTTTATATGAGCCAAAAATCCAATTTGTTTTTCCAACTTAATATTTCTTTTTTTCTTACTTTTGATATTTAAAATATGAATATTCTTTTTTTTTATATCAACAAAATATATTGAATTGTGTTCTTTTACCCATAAACTTCCTTCACCTAAAGTGCAATTTGATTTCCAAAGAACCTTAGGCTCAGAGGTTTTTATTTTTTGCATCAAAAAATTTAAAGTAATACAACTTTAGAGTTTTGCTCACCCAAATTATCGATTGATAATCTCATCTTATCACCAGATTTTAAAAATAATTGTGGTTTCATTCCCATGCCAACACCAGGAGGAGTTCCCGTAGTAATTATATCTCCTGGCTGTAATGACATAAATTTACTTACATATGATACAACTATATTTACATTGAAAATCATGGTATTTGTATTTCCTGTTTGCATTCTTTTACCGTTTAAATCTAATGACATGTTTAAATTGTTAACATCTTTAATATCATCTTTAGTAACTAAATACGGTCCAATAGGTCCGTAAGTATCGTGAGATTTTCCTTTTACCCATTGACCCATTTTTTCTATTTGCCACTCTCTTTCACTAACATCATTTACTAAACAATAGCCTAATATATGATCTTGAGATTGATTTTCTTTAATATGTTTTGTCTCTTTTCCAATTATGATTCCAAGTTCAACTTCCCAATCCAGCTTTTTTGAATTTGGTACCATTTCGATATTATCGTTTGGTCCATTTATACAGCTTGTAGCCTTCATAAACATGATTGGTTCTGAAGGCACTGGTAAACCTGACTCTGCTGCGTGGTCAGAAAAGTTAAGGCCAATTGCAACAAATTTTCCTGGCTGCGTAATACAAGAACCAATTCTTTCATTTGAAGAGAGTTCTGGTAATGAAGATAAATTAATACCTTGCAATTTAGAAATTGTATTAAAATTTAGGTTATCAGGGTTTAAGTCTTTTACTTGAGAACTAATGTCTCTTATTTTACCATCTTTATCTAAAACAGCTGGTTTTTCTTTTCCTTTTTGTCCTACTCTTAATAATTTCATAAATCTCCTTTATTACTAACTAATTATATTGAAATTCCTCCATCAACAGAAATTGTTGTTCCTGTAGTAAATGATGAGTCGTCACTAGCTAAATATACTGCAACTGTAGCAATTTCTTCCGCTGTGCCCAATCTTCCCATTGGTTGTCTTGCTATAAAATCTTTTTTTGCTTGGATTGGATCTGGACTTTGATTAACTCTATCTTGCCATGAAGGTGAAAAAACTGTTCCTGGTGCAATAGAGTTACACCTTATATTTTGTTTGACAAAATCTGCTGCTATAGATTTGGTTAATCCAATTACTGCCCCTTTTGTTGTTCCATAGACAAATCTATTTGGAAAACCTTTTAAACTAGATGCGCATGAGGAAACATTAATTATACTTCCTCCATTTTGTTTTATCATAATTGGCAAAGCCGCCTTACACATAAAATACATTGACTTCACATTTACATTCGAGGAAAAATCCCAATCTTTTTCATCACATTCTAAAACTGTTCCATGATGAACGAAGCCGACAGCATTAAATAAAATATCTAATTTGTTTATTGAGCTTATAAAATTTTTTATAGATTCATTATTAGTTGAATCTAAAATTTTAATCTCAATTTTAGGATACTCTTTATTTAACTCATTAAGAGTTTCATTATTAATATCAGTTGCTATAACATTAGCTCCTTCGTTATGAAATGCTATTGCAGTTGCTTTCCCTATTCCTTGCCCTGCTGCTGTCACTAAAGCAACTTTATCTTTTAATTTATTATTCATTTTTTTATCTTCGCTTGTATTAACAAATATATCAATATTTTTTTCATATTTAATGTGAATGCCTTGGTGTTCCTTTTTTTTCAACAATGTTTGTATAATCTGTTCTTGTTCTAATACACGCACCATCCTCGAGTTGACCAACTGTTAATCTTGACAATTCTTGCCATGGTGTTTGATTGATAAGTGGCTTAATTTTTCTTTTTGATCTTCTTTTTTTAAATTCTGAATTAGAAATTAAAACATCTACTCTCCTTTTATTAAGATTTATTTTAATCTTATCTCCTGTTTTTATAATTCCTAAATCACCACCAGCAGCTGATTCTGGTGAAACATGTAATATTGAGGGGCTTTCTGATGTTCCACTTTGCCTTCCATCTCCTAGAGTTGGAAGTGCATTGATACCTTTTTTTAAAAGTCTATCTGGTGGCTGCATATTGACAACTTCTGCAGAACCAGGGTATCCTATCGGACCACATCCCCTGATTATTAAAATTGAATTTTCATCTATTTTTAATTTTTTACTATTAACTCTTTTATGATAATCCTCAGGTCCTTCAAATACAACTGCTCTACATGTAAATGAATTAAGACTTTTTGGATTAGTTAAATATCTTTTTTTAAATTCATCACTTATTACTGAGGTTTTCATTATTGCAGAACTAAAAAAATTTCCTTTTAAAACTAAAAAACCTGCATGCTCTGAAAGATTATTTTTAAAATCTTTTATTACATCTTTATTAACTTTAATTTTACTATTCAGGTTTTCAGCTAGTTTTTTTCCAGTTACCGTTAAAACTTTAGTGTTAAGTTTTTTATTTTTAATTAATTCTTTCATAACCGCCGGTACTCCCCCTGCTTTATAAAATCCTTCCATTAAATATTCTCCCGCTGGCTGACAATTTACTAGTAAAGGTATTTTGTGACCTATTTTCTGCCAATTAGATAAATCAAATTTTATCCCTACCTGTTTTGCTATAGCAATTAAATGTGTAGTAGCATTGCTAGAACCGCCTATAGCACTAGCAACAACAACTGCATTTTCAAAAGCTTTTTTTGTCATTATTTTTGAAGGTGTAAGATTTTCCTTAACCATACCAACAATCCTTTTTCCAGTATTGTATGAAATTTTTTTTCTTTCTGGGTAGGGAGCAGGAATTATAGCAGAACCAGGTAAAGACATACCTAGAGCTTCAGCAATTGAATTCATTGTAGAGGCAGTACCCATTGTATTACAATGACCTACGCTGGGTGATGAAGCTGTTGCCATATCCATAAATTCATCATAATTAATCTTTCCTTTTGAATATAATTTTCTTGCTTCCCAAATTATTGTCCCCGAACCAGCTTTTTTTCCTTTATAATGTCCATCTAACATAGGGCCGCCAGATAAAACTATTGCTGGTATATTTACAGTTGCAGCTGCCATTAATGCAGCTGGTGTAGTTTTATCACAGCCTGTTGTTAGAACAACGCCATCTAAAGGATAACCATATAAAACTTCTACAAGCGATAAATAAGATAAATTTCTATCTAATGCAGCAGTTGGTCTTTTACCTGTTTCTTGAATTGGATGAGTAGGAAACTCCATTGGAACTCCACCAGCTTTTTTTATTCCTTTTCTAATGTCTTTACTTAATTTTAAAAAATGTCTATTACAAGGAGATAAGTCACTTCCCGATTGAGCTATTCCAATTATTGGTTTACCAGATTGTAAATCTTTTCTAGTTAATCCATAATTTAAGTATCTTTCTAAATATAATGCTGTAAGTCCTGGATCTTTTGGATTGTCAAACCAATCTTTGCTTCTTAATTTTTTTTTCATCAATACCAACCATTATCAACAATGTAAGATTGATTTGTACAACCTGATGATTGATCAGAAGAAAAAAATAAAATTGCTTTAGCTATTTCAGATGGCATTAATCTTCTTTTAAGGCATTGCTTTTTCATCATATCAGCTTCAGCTTCTGCAGTTAGCCATTTTTCAATTTGTCTTTCTGTAATTGTCCACCCAGGTACAACTGAATTAACTCTTATATTGTACTCACCAAGGTCTCTCGCAAATGATCTTGTTAATCCAACAACTGCAGATTTAGCTGCTGTGTATATAGCCATTCCACCTTGTCCTATCATCCATGATATTGATCCTACATTAACGATTACTCCACTTTTGTTTTTGGTCATTATTTCTCTAACAGACTGAACAGAAAAAAAATAATGTCTTAAGTTTACATTTATTCGTTCATTCCAATATTCTTCTGTTACATCTTCTATATTGTGTCTTTCATCATTTGCGGCATTATTGATTAAAATATCTATAGTGCCTTTTTTATTAATGATATCCTTAATGCTTTCTTGTAGATTTTTTATATTTAATAAATCACAATTAACATAATTTGGAACAGAAATTTTTTTACTTTTGCAATCTGAAACCAATTTTTTTGATGCTTCTTCATTTATATCAATAAAATAAACAATCGAACCTTGTTCACAAAAATGTTCAACTATTGAAGAACCAATACCAGAACCACCACCAGTTACTAAAACTACCTTGTCTTTTAAATCATGATAAATTGCATTCATATTAAATTCTATTTTTAGTATTTTTATCAAACAAAGAAATTTGTTTTAAATCAATATATAAATTAAGTTCCTTGTCCATTTGAATATCAATTGTTGATGAAAATTTACCTAAAAACTGTTGGCCTGAAAAGTTAAAAGTAATTATTTGCTCATGCCCAGTATATTCTATGATTTCAGATTTTAATTTAATACCAAAACAATCCTCATTAATTTTCTCAAAATAAACGTGTTCTGGCCTAATACCAAGGCATATAGAATTATTATCAATATTTTTATTAAGAAAATTATATGTATCTAAAGGGATTTTTACGTTACTAGAACCATTAGGGGAGAATGATTCATTGTTCATAGCACCTTCTAATAAATTCATAGACGGGGAGCCAATAAAATCTGCCACAAACATGTTCTGTGGTTTGTTGTAAATATTTTTTGGAGTATCACATTGTTGGATCTTTCCTTGATCCATTATTGCAATATTAGTTCCTAAACTCATGGCTTCTGTTTGATCGTGTGTCACATAAACAATGGTTGTTTTTAATCTTTTATGAAGTTTTTTAATTTCTCTTCTCATTTCAACTCTTAATTTTGCATCTAAATTTGATAGCGGTTCGTCAAATAGAAAAACCTTAGGGTGTCGAACTAATGCTCGACCCATTGCAACTCTTTGTCTTTGACCACCAGATAATTGGGATGGTTTTCTATCTAAAAGCTCATTGATTTGAAGCAAATTTGAAACTTCATTTAAAGCTTCAATTATTTTATCTTTTGGAGTTTTTCTCTGTTCTAAACCAAAAGTTACATTTTTTCTTACTGTCATTGCTGGATACAAAGCATAAGATTGAAAAACTAATGCAATATCTCTATCACTTGGTTCCATATTGTTTACTACGTGATTATCAATTAAAATTTCTCCGCTATTAGAGGTTTCTAATCCAGCAATTGTATTCAACAGAGTAGATTTCCCACATCCTGATGGTCCAAGCAAAACTAAAAAATCTCCATCATTAATATCTAGGTTAATCCCTTTAAGTACTTCTGTGCTTCCAAAGTTTTTATTGATGTCATTAATTTTTAGGTTTGCCATTTTATCCTTTCACTGATCCTGCTGTTAATCCTCTTATAAAATATTTACCTGCTAACACATAAACAATTAAAGTTGGAAAGCCAGCTATAATAGCAGCTGCCATATCAACATTGTATCTTTTAACACTTGAGCTAGTTAACACCATATTGTTTAGAGCTACTTGAATAGGAGCCTCATTACCAAAAGTAAAAGTTGCTCCAAATAAAAAATCATTCCATATCATTGTAAATTGCCAAATAACTGTAACTACTAAAATAGGAGCTGAAATTGGTAGTATAATTCTAAAAAATATTTTAAAAAAACCTGCACCATCTATTCTTGCGGCCTTAACAATTTCATTTGAAATTGAAATATAATAGTTTCTACAAAATAGAGTTGTAAAACATAAACCATAAACAACATGTACTAAAATAAGACCATATATCGAATTAGAAATACCTAAGGTTCCAAGTGTTCTTGACATTGGCAATAGAATTGCTTGATAAGGAATAAATGTCCCAAATAAGAAAAGTAAAAATATATAACTATCTCCTTTAAATCTCCAT
>CESM01062443.1_pt1 | contig 13639 bp, 4 predicted proteins | sample 361421 | NCBI WGS metagenome assembly CESM01 (sample SAMEA2622219, study PRJEB7988) | marine metagenome | isolation source: saline water (ENVO:00002010), including | reverse complement strand
GAAGTAGCACTTCTGAATATGTGCTTATAACCAATACACTCTAATTGCATATCTTCTACTTTAACTGGATCTTCTAAATTAAGTCCATGAGGTCCAACTGTAGTGACCTCCATGATTCCAGTCTTCTCGTTATACCAAGCAGTCTGGATACCAGTCTTTCTTCCTGCTGTAGGAACACCAACTATACTTGTTATCTGTCCAGCAGTATTAGTAATTGCTCTTACATCTGCACCAATGAAAGGAGCATATCCTCTACCTGGAGTAGATGCAACAGAAATTATGATACCACCTCTAGGTAATTGGTTTTCATTAATATCCCCAACATCTATTATCGGCGTGTCATATCCAAAGGAACTAATACCAGTAAATACAACGCTACTAATTCCTGCAGTTTCTTCAATCTTAAAGTTTGAATCTACATTATTCTCACTATATGGTGCTTGGAAAATATTATTAATGAATAGTACACCATTACCACCAGTTGAACCAATACCAGTTACCGCTACTCCGATAGATGTTAATGGGTAAGCAGTCTCCAGTCCATCAAACTGTTCTGATAAATCATCAAATACTTGGTTCTTAGAGTAATCCTGTCTTAGGAATGTTCTACCGCCAAATGATGCTCTAGCATATGGTAAGTTAGCTTCATTGATAATACCTAAGTCACCACCAAGAGGTGCTTGAGAGAAATGAATCTTACTATCTAAGATTTGGAATGATCCTCTAAAGAGTCTAGCTGTCTCTCCTGCAGCGTGTGCAGTAGCAGCACTACCAATTGCTCCTCTTTCTACTTCTACTAATGTCCAAGTACCAATACCAACAGCAGGACCAATAGTAGTTGTACCAAATCCAACAGTTCTTACAATAGAATACTCATCTTCTATCTTAAGGAAATCACCAGATTGGATAGATGAAATACCACTAAGGACAAATGCTGTTACAAAACCAGCAACAGGAACCTCAAGATCATAACTCATTGCGGTGTAAGAAATTGGTTTCTGTACAAGACCGCTAATAGAGATCATAGACTTAGAATCTCTCTTTCTCATCGAGAACCGATGCTTGTTACCAGCACCAGATCCAGCAAGGAATGTTACCGCAAAACCTGCTTTTGCATCACTTTCAGTCAATGCAATCCTGTATTGTTGGTTATTATCCTTAATAGTATAAACTTCTGAAGGAAGATATCCAGTTGCACCTGCACCAGTACGATAAACAAGAGCAGTTCCACCAATACCTATTAAGTTGGAATCTGGTTTGTATGTTAGTTGCTCATAGTTTGAGAAGAAATGTCTCTGATTGAATACACCAGTAGAACGAGTTAATTCTGTAGGATTAGAAATATTAGTCTCACGAGCATAAACTGGTACTCCTCTATAAGTTAAATCAAAGGATTTAATATTTCTGTTATTAATACCAAGATATACATTCTGAGCAACATTTTCATATACCTGACCATAATTAATTTCACCAATACCATCTATAGTACCATTGTTATCAAGTATCTTATATAATACTTCGTTATATGAAGTTATACTAACTATACCTGAAACTGATGGATGGAATTCAATTCCATAAGTACCATCAGATCTATAAGTTGTTCCAAATGAACCTATTCCAGCTGTAGTACCAACAGCAGCTATAGGAGTCTCACTGATCCAACTCATACTCTTCTCTGGATCAGATAGTAAGTATACCTGATGTAAAGATTGTGTTGCTCCGTAAGAAACATGAACTGTTGATTTACATGAAAGATCAGTAAGACTAGTTAATCCAACAACAGTAGCAATACCAGCTTTAGATTGACTTGTTGTCTCTAATCTTCCAGATCTTTCAGTACCATCTGGTGTAAATGGTATCTTAAACCTATAAGTAGAAGTATTTCCAAGAGTAGCAGGATCAACAATAATAGACTTATACTTAATATCTACTGTATTAGAACGACCATTTTCAAAGTCAAATTTAACCAATCCACCTTCAATCTTAGATGTGACTGTACCAATAAAGTTAGGATTAGAAAGACCACTCAAATTCTGTTTTGAGTTAAATGCGGCTAGTTCAGTCAAATATGTATCGACACCATCATGCATCACTGCATATTCTAGATAATCAACTTGTTTCGCTAAATTTGATCCAGGATTATCAATAACTACCATTTGAACAAAAGCAGCTTTTGAAGATGAAGTGGATATCCCAAAAACATTAGTTGTTACAGAACCTGTAATTGTACTTCCTGCAGCAACCTGTGACATTCCACCTTCCAACCTAACATGACCAAATGCAGTTGTACCAACACCTACAGAATCAGCAAAATTAGTCTGTAAAGATTTAACATCGTAATTAGTGTCAAATGGCTCATTAGGACGGAATATTAATTGCGTCTTAGATAATCCAAGTGAATAAGCAGTATCAAATGTTCCATATCCAGTTCCAAGACCAACGACTCCATTCCAATTATACATTTCCTGCTTTTGAAGCATATATGTGTCATTATCAACTGTTACAGATATAATGTCATTTAACTGATAATGGTTCTTAGCAGGGTCTTCTGCTTGATGAACAGTTTGTACTAACCATCTTTGCCAGAATCTACCTGCAGGATATTGAGCAACTGCTCTAAAGTCACTCAAATCGTTAGACTCATTAGAAACAAATTTATTACTAATATCATCAAGATTCAAAACTCTATTCGTCTTGTTTAAGATAAAGTCAGAAAGTCTAGTAGTTCTTAATTCTACAAACTTAGAAATACTTCCTTGTGATTCAAAATCTCTTGCTAAGTCGAAAGGATATATTGAATCAACCCTAAGTGGATCTCCTTGGAAATCAAGAACTAAACCACCAGCATCTTCTGCAGGACTATTAGTTTCACCAGGATTACCTTTTGCAATAACTTCTGTATTGGCAAAGTTCTTAAGTCCAGATGGGTGTACGATATCGTTGATATATGTTACTAATTCAGCATAAGTCTTTTCACTCTCAATAGCATAAGACATATTCTGGAAATAGTCATTATCAGCGATTACTTGATTAGTATCGTTAATAAGTCCAATATTATCTCTCCAACCAACTAATGTCTTAACAGAAGACGCAATATCAAAACTACCATTAAATTCAGTTATATCAATGACTCTACATGATGAACCACTTAATTTACCAGTCAATACATCAGTTACTTCAATAGGTTCAGCACCACTAATAATAATTTTAGCTGCATTAGCATCTATGAAATCTAACCTAATATCTGCGGTAGCATCGTCATTTTTTCTAAATGGTTCGTTTTGGATAAACGCTGAAGCACCTTTAACAACTTCAAACTGAGCTAGGTATTGTGCTTGTGTTAGTTGACCAAATCCAAAAGTAACAGTTGCTCCAGTACCAGGATTTGTAGAAACACCAGATAAATCGAATGTAACTTGTCTTGGGTTAACAGCATCATTATAATCAGAAACTACAAATGGTTGGAATTTATAGTCACCTGAGTTAAATCCATCACCATCTCCATTAGAATTAATACCTTCAACTAAAAGAGAATCACCAACTTGAATTGGTTCAACTGTATACCCCAAAACAGGAGTAGTTATTTTACATGTAAGTGAAGTACCAGTATTATCAGCACTTATTATACTAAGACCATTACTATTCCTAATAGGAGCAACTCCATAGTCATTATTAGAAAGACCAATAGGAGGAACAGAGACAATTGCACTAGTAACAGCAGAGTCACTCAATTCACAAGTTATAAGTCCATTATCTACAATTTCGCCCGTTGATTTATCATATAGTGCTAATGCAGGTGCATTGATATAGAACTTACCACCATTAATAACTTTAACCTCATCGATAGTCGCAAAACTGTCTATTTGAACAACTCTAGGTACAAAAGCGTCTGGTTTAAGAGTATTGTCAGATGGATATCCATAAACATCATCTGGCACGGTCATAGCCGCTAATTTATTAATTTTAACCGAATTAGCAATTAATACGCCATTTTCACCATTACCAGAAATACTTGTTATTCCAGGAAGTCTGTCATATCCAACTCCAGGATTAGCAACCCTTACAGAGGCAATTCCTCCTGTAGCATTAGCGGAATTTGTAGTATATGCTAATTCACTACAATCAGCACTAGTATAGATTAAAGTCTCTGGCTTATACTTTAAATTGATTTGGAAGGTTGTAGATCCAGTACTTGTAATAGTATAGTCATCAGTAAACAAACTATCGACAGGTTTAATCTGATTACCATTAAATACCGTAGTATCAGCAGTAGTAACCCCTGTTTTGCTAAAGAGGTTATAATAGATGATTGCAGGTTTAGTATCAGAATGTTTTAGAGTAATCTTAGGATGATAGATGGAATCAAATAAAGTTGACCCAATACCAACAGTTGCCTCTGTATGAACACCAACAACTTCAAATCCAAGACTTGTACCTGATCCAACGAACTCATTAAAGAAATTATTGTCATAATAGAACTTGATATCGTAATTCGTCATTGTCGAATCACTCATATCCAAAACAAGGTCATTATTCTTAAATGGCCTTAATTGTGGATTTATTGGATTAAGAGTTTGTCCAGAACCGCCCTGACTGAGAATATTAACTACATTTGGAGTTCCTATAGTCTCTTTAAAGGTATTTGCAAGTTGTAGAGTATTATCATCAATTTTTACAACATAATACTCTCTTTGACTGATTCCCTGAGGTAAATTGCTTCCATAATACAAAACTCTATCACCAGTAATTAATCCATGCAAAGAAGCAGTTATTCTGTCACTAGTGGTATTAATTCCAGCAGAATCCAAAGAAATTGGGTTAGCAATCAAATAATCATTAATAACCTTTAGAGAAACATAAGTTGTTGATCCAATACCAGTAGCAAGTCCAGGTTTAACGATAAGATTGATTTTATCTTCATTTCCCAATTCATGATCAGATGCAGTCTGAATTGTTCCTGTTATTTTCTGTATAGTTCCAGTTACTTGCTTATCTGGTTGTGTCTCGAATAAAAAGTCCTTTGCACTAGTAGGATAACTAACAAACCAAAGATCCTTTGAAGTTTTAGTGGTTTTTATACCAATAGTATCATTTGTCTTCTTAGTTATATAAACCGTGGTATTATTCGTTATATTGAATGTTCCAGTCCACGCATCAGTAGTAGCAACAGAAATATTGGTTCCTGCAGGAGGACTAACAAATTTAATAGCATCATTTGTATTCAGACCATGCTCAGGCCAATAAATCGTTTGAACTAACTGTGATCTGGTAGTAGTAATACCAAGATACTGATAATTGTTGGATACTGATTGTCCTGGAGTTGTACCAACACCCACTACCTCATGAGGGTCAAAGAAGTACTTTTTATTTGAATCTGACTTAAATTTAGTCGTTTCTACTGGAATTTCAATTTGACTTGCAAAATATGTTATTCCAAGTCCGATAAGACCAGAAGTAGATACCCCAAGTGATCTACGAATTCTTAATACTCCGTCATCTCTGAAAACATCGAGAATTTTAGCAGTTTCTGTTCCAATTCCAACAGTTGTCCCAATTCCAACATTACTTGGAGTGACAGTTGAAAATCCAATCGTATTACCAACAGAAACAGTGTGTGGGATGTACTGTACTCTAATATCAGTAACAAGTCCGACAAATCCATCATCTAAAAGTCTAGTTGTGATATTTAAAGAACTTATCTGATGAGAATCGTTTAATTTAACAACACTTGTCGATAAACCAGTAATTTCAACATAATTATCTAAATTCAATGAATGTGATGGGTCAAAATAACCAGTAACTGACTTATCACCCCATTCAAAGACAACATCATCATATTTCTGAAATTCTGTCTCTATTTTATTTACAGATTTACCAGTTATCCTGTTTATATAAGCAGTTACACCATTTCCACCAGTACCGTCATTATTAAAGTTAATTTTAGCACCTGTAGTATATCCTGATCCAGGATTGGATATGGTAAACCCATCAACTTCCCCTGACTCAATTCTGTCTGGATATGCTACATTAGGAATCTTTTTATATGGTTGATATACAAAATCATATCCAATTCCATCCCCAAACATACCATATGGGAATGTATTACGAACTAATTTAGAATTTTCAAAATCAAAATCCTGCTGCCTTATCTTTTTACCTAAAATAGTATTTTCTTGTACTGGAATTCCTCTATAAGTATCTCCAATATAATAAGGGAACTGTGGATCGTTTAATTCATCTACAGCAGCAAAATAAGCATAGACACCTTCTTCAAATTCAGGTGTTTTGCAGAATCTACCATTATGCTCATCTAAATCACCACTTGAATCATAAGAATAGTCCTCAATAAAATATCCTGGTTGATATAAGCTTGTGGGTGGTCTATTTACAACTTTAGTAGTATCAAGCTTATAAGAAGTTTTCAATCTAACAGAAGCTGACTGAATATCATCAATATCTGCTAAACCAAAAGGTCCATAAATCGGACAACCATCATAAGCCCATCCAATGATAGGTGAATGTCCACCACCATTATCGTTAAAGTAATTTCTAACAGTTGCACCATAGGCAACAGATTCTACTGATAACCCACCTTCAACTGGAGCAAGATAATCTCCATTAGTTGTTGTACTTGTGAAATATTTGTTACTTACTAGTCTTCTAACCTTAGTATTGAATGTCGCAGAATCACCAACAGATTTTACTACTACAGATGTTGTAGAAGAAGCATATCCTGTTCCTTGAGTAAGAACCTTAACAGATGATATTGATCTGCCACTCATTACAGCACGAAGTTTAGAACCAGTTGCACTACCAACACCTACTACCTCTAAATCAGGAGGTCCATCATAATCAACACCAGAACTTTGTACAAAAGCATCTATAACTCTTCCATTTACAATGGATAAACCTATCTGCCCAAATTTACCATAATTTACAGAAACTGAAGGTGCTTTTTCAAAATTAATAATATCCGAACCATAATTAAGACCTTTATCATAAAGAATAGTGTCTATTACTTCACCACGAACAATAGGATTAGATACTAGAGTTACAGGTGTATCAGAATCAGTAATAACATTAATATCAACAGTTACAGGTGGATAATAGAAGTCTTGGTATCCAACTCCATGATTTGCTATTCTTACATATTCCTTATTAACAAAATTAGCTCTATTTGGAGTTCTTGTCGTAGCAATACCAGAATAACAAAGTCTAAAAGAATTTTCATCAATCGTTAATACTTGATACTGTGCAGTAGTGCTTAAACCACTAATAGCAGCAGCATTAGTTGAAGTTGATATGCCGTAATGAACTACCTCACCATCTTTAAATCCATGCTTCTCAAACTCAAAAAGATCTCTTAATGTGCTAACTCCTACAGTTGAAATAGATACTCTTCTATTTGTATAGTTACTACCACCATCAATTATATTAACCCTAGAAATTCTTCTCTTAGTATAATAATCCCTAAATGCATGAATACCAGAATTAGAACTCATCGCAGTTGAACCAAATCCAACTGTGTTAACTCCTGCAATAGAATCAGATTTACTCCTAAAAAGTTGGAAAATTGTAGAACTAGTAATACCGATATAGTAAGATTGACCCTCTACTAAACAAGTATCAATACCAGCAGATGTTGCAGTATAAAGACCAACTACATTATTATTATTTGAAGTATAAAGTACCCTATCACCACTCTTAAAGTAGTGATCTCTGTCCATTATAAACCTATCATCCAATTCATCAATATTTCCACCGCTATAGAAAGACTTCGCATTAAATTCAAATTGTCTATAAGATAACTCAGTTATTGCTTGACATTTAGCTCCTCCACCATTTCCACCATGAACATCAACAGATACTACCTTTTTAATCTCAAATTCAACTGGATCGATTAAAACATCAGTAATAGTACCTCCAATTGACAATCTACCAAATGCAGTATTAACTCCACTGGCATTATTCTCAATTACAATTTGTGGAGGATTAAGAACATCATAATTATTACCAGAATTAACAATATCTAATGATTTTAAAGGTCCATAGTAAATATACTTGTCAGACTTGTAATTAGTGATTTCTACACCATTTACAAGCATTCCAGTATTTCCATCAAGAGTTTGCTCAGAAGTAGTCCTTAAATCAGACCCTCTATCTAAATCTTGACCTAAATTGAACTGTTTGAGTGTTCTAGCTGGGAAAATTGATCTTCTTGCTTGTTCTACACGAACAAAGTCATGATATCCAGTAGGAAGGTTTGGTGGACTAAATTCAATCGAAATTCCTGAAGGAATAAAGGATCTTGAAGGATATAACTTAATTTTGTTATCTGGTGATAAAACTTCTACAAAATAAGAGTTTTTATCTAACCCACCAATAGGAGTAGTTCCATCTGCCATGACATATACTACTTCTTCTCCAGTTTTAAATGGAACTGACTGTGGGAAGGAAATAACAGTAAATTTATCAGTTAATGTATTATATCCACTATATGAACCACTAGAAACACTTGGATTTACTAAAGCCGCATGAATCTTATCGGTATATATTGGATATGAAGGAATAGAGTTAGATGCAACATATGCCTGATTATAAAGAATATTAGTATTCTTTTTATCGAGCATATAGGTGTTAGTGACATCAGATAGTATCTGATTTTGTCCACCAACTATGGGAACTATCGTACTTTCTGCTTTTTTCTGTTTTCTTCTTATATCATAGCTAAGTCCAGGAATAGTTGTGAATGTTCCAGACACACTAATTGAATTATTAGTACCATTAACATAAGTTACCTCTAAAGAAGCCGCAGCAACCGTTTCTGTGTTTCTAACAAGCAATTCTATGGTATCACCGACTCTTAAGCTAGAATCATCGATATTTCCTTTTAAAGTGAAGGTAGAACCACTTAAATCTTCAACTTCATACCTAACACTTGTATTATAGACAAAAGAATTGAAAAATACCTGTTCCCAAGTTTTATTAATAAGAGGATTTGTTATAAACCGCCCTAAGTTTTTAACATTAACTCTAGAGGAGTAAGATAGACCATATAAATCTTCAGCAGACTCAAAATTACGCAAAACACCTGTAATCCTCATCTGCACAGGTTTACTCAAATCATTATTCTCATATCCATAGACTTTAGTTGGTGTATATACAGTTTTAGCAGATGGAATATCTTTTAAAGCAGTTGTAACACCAATAAATTGGTTTACTGTCTTCTCTGCGTAATCTAAAGTCTGAAAAGTACTTTCAGTAGACACACCAACTTCAATAGTACCAGTTTGACCAAATCCTATCGTAGAATCAACTGTAAGAACAGTTGCACCTATACCAATATCACCAATAACCTGTGTTCTACCTGGTACAACGAATGTACCCTGAATTAGATCTCTATCATCATATCCAATAAACACAGAAAGACGATAATAGTCATCTCTAATCTGAACAACCTCAGAAATAGGTCCACTTGCCTCATTTACTAATGAGTTATTGGGAACATTGTTCTGAAAGAGTGTTTGACCTACTAATTTTGCAGGATCTCCTGAAACTGCTTGCACAGCAAAGGATTCTCGTCTTAAATAGTTGGCATAAGACGGTTTAATCAGATATTTCTCAAGATCGTTAATTTTTGGTTCTAAACCAAAGAGTGCTTTAAATAATATTTTAAAAGATTCGTCAGTACCCTTAGCTTCATATAAACTTCTTGCTTCTTTTACAAAATTATTAACATCTAGAGTAGGACTTAGCGGTACACCTTCCAAACCAGGTGAATACATCGCTTTTAATTTATCATATATCTCTGTAAGGAATAATGCACTTAAATTTTGGATTTTAGTACCATTTGCATGTTCTGAAGCAATACTATCAGTCCACTGTAAATTTTTTAAATCACCAGGTGCATGATATGAAGTAATACCACAAAAACCTCTTGTACAACCAGTAAAACTATTAGTTGTTACACCAGTATATGTAATAATCTCATCATCAACCTTTAATAAACCCCACTGCCCAGGAAAACCTTTAGTATTACCATTAATTTCAATTGTCGTATCAGTAATTGATACACTAGACCCAAGTGATACCTCACCAGATATAACTTCTCTTGTTAAATTATCAATTCTAATATATTTGTCAATATTCTCCGAAATATCTACAGGACCACCCTGATATTCTTGGGAAACATAGTATTGCTTTAAAAAGGTTTCCAGTAAAGGGTTCTCAGCAACAGCAAACTCTGGTGCTTGATTACCAACTATCTGATAGGTTTTAACCCTGGATTCTAAAGGCTTATAGGTTTCGATCATTCTTTTTTACTGTCGAACAATTGTGCCATTTGAGTAACTAGAAGTCACTTTATATCCAATTCCAGAAATTTGTTGTCCAGAGGATATTGTGTCTCTGACGATATTTATCTTAGTATTTGACATGTCCAATTGAAGGTATAAATCCTTCAACCCAATGATATCATTGGATTCTGGATATGCTTGAACTTCAACAACACCAGAAGCAAGTGTTGTTTCTACTATATTAATAGTATTGATGATAACTTCACCTTTTACATAGTCTACAGTACCAGCAGAAGGAATAATAACAGGTGGTATTTCGTTATCACCTAAAGCAGACAACTCAACTACTGCAATAGTACCTGTCTTCAAGTCTGCATTTGGAAGATCTGTGAAATATAGAGTCTTGTCAACACCAGAAATCTTAAATCCAGTACTTTTGATGTTTTTACCACCAGCAACTACATGAAAAGAATTACCAAAACATAATTCATATTGAGTAGATGAATTAAAGATAGGTTTCAAGTCTCTTCTTATCTTCAGTTTAGTGATGTTGGAAGTAATTGCACTATTAGTCTCATCAACAATTCTTCCTGCTTCAGAATACTTAAATCTACCACCAAATGCATTCAGATTAGTAGACTTACCGTAAATACTTAATGCATTAGTAACTTGAGACTTCAATCCATCAATATCACTGAAGACGGTTGAGTTATAATAAGCAGTTACATCCATTTCGATGAATAGTATCTTAAGATCAACTATTCTTTGATTAATTCCTGCAATAGAATAACTTTTTAAAGAATCCAATATCTGCACTTTACTAAAGTCAGACAAATAGGTAGAATTTCGAGGTTTAATACTTAGTACAACAGTACCAAACTCAGGTGGATCCAATTCTTCACCACCAATAACAGAAACTGACTCTGCATCTGGGAATATGCTCTGTATGATAGCCTCGTAATCCTTTGCTGTAACCGCCCTGTACTGCGATGAATAGATTCTAGGTGCAATATACTTAATAGAGTCTACACCCTCTATATCACCGCCTCCCTTAGCGTTTGAGATAGTTGTTATACTAGGTGTTGCACTAGCATCAAGAGGATTTCCAGCATCATCTAAAGCATTTCCACTATAAGTGAAGAATTTTCCATCATTCCCCTGCTTTCCATCAGTAACAATATATGTTACTTCGATAATATCATTATTTCCAAGCTTTTTACCAAACAATCCATCACCAAACATCAATTCATACTTCTCATCCTTAATTTCTTGAATAAGATAGATGTTTGACTTCTCATTTATACCTGTAATATTATCAACTGCTGAATATTCAAGTCCAGCAGTAGCTCCAGACTTCCTTACAAATACTCTAATTGATGCAGAATCGATATATGAGTTGTTTAATACAAATCTTTGATCTAAACTAGCGTTAACAACAAAAACTTTCTTTAAAAGAGTACCTTGATAGATTGTGACATTTCTAAATGTCGCTGTTCTAGGAGGATTGACTGTAATATTGCTTCCAGCATCAATTGGACTTGATACAACTATGTCATCTGGGATTGAAAAGGTGAAAGAAGTGTTATTTTGAGCTCCTACACATACTAAACCTTTTGCTAATTTAACTGTATTACTATTTCCATTAAATTTAAAGTCAAAATCAACTATTGCTTGTGCTGATTTTCTTGATCTGGGTACATATCCAATATTTCTTGCTAAAGAAACAACATTTTCCCGTAAAGTTGCTGAATCCAAGAAGGATTCATTAACAACCATATTACTATTAAACGCCGTGATGTAAGTATTATATGCCAAGATGTCAATTAGGATCGACATGTTGGATCCTTCAAAGTCAAAATCAGTAAAATCTGAACTTGCTCTAAGATAGGATTTAATTTGAGCCTTAATTTGGTCAAAATCAAGGTTAGTATACTTGGTTACGGGCATTTTTTTACCTAGTCGCTTCTAGAATAAAGTTGTAATTCTGCCTGGGGAAGTCTGCTCCAACTATTTCATATGAAATTTTCACATTAAAGGTATTTTCATCAGGTTTTGGATCAATAAGTACCACAGGATTCGATACTCTTGGTTCAAATATACCAATTACATCATAAATTTCTTGTGCTATTACACCAGCAGTAGCATCATCTACAAAACCAAATAAGGATCCGTAAATATCTGTTCCAATTCTAGCGTAATACCTTTCACTCAGTCCCGTTTGGACTAAATTTCTAATAGATCTATTGATAGCTCTCTCATTTTTAAGTACCATCAAGTCTCCAGTCACAGGATGTGGCTTGAAATCGAGTGTAATATCCTTAAAAGAACGAGATCTTTTATCAGCCATTATATTGGCAGTATCGTCAAAGGTTATTTATACTCGGTTTCTGAAGGTTATATTAAATGATAGACTAATTCTCTCATTATCAGTGGGATTTTCCCTTACACCATGCATTAACCACGCTGGAAATAGCAATAATTTACCCTCAAATGGTGTATGTTCCCATTGATTACCCAAATGCATATAAAAATTACTAGTGTCTAAGAAGGGATTTGGGGTATGAAAGAACAAATTACCATCTTCACCGTTAGTTTTATGGTAATAAACACCTGAAATATCGGAAGCACCGTGATTATGCATGTGAGCATAGTTATCTTTACCGCATTTTGTAAACCAAGAGATCATATCATACTCAGAATACTCAAAATTACTTGAAATTTCGGTTTTATACTTAAATAAGTGCTTTTCTATCTCCTTTTTGAGCGATTTGTCGATAATATCGTCATTAAAATCTGTAGTAGAGAGGTAATGTGTCCTTCCCCACCCAGAAATCATCGAAAAATCGGTCTTTTTTAGCGTTTCTTCAATTTCTTCTTGAATTTTATCAAAATTATCTACTCTAGCAACATAAATTGGTGCAGAAAACAAATTTTCGATCATTTATATTAACATCCCTCTGAAGTGTGATCAAATTCTTCAAGCAATTCCTCTTCTATAGTTACTTCTATTGAATCATCATCCATTTCCCACTCTTCTGAGACCTTACGCCCAAGTTCTTTAACAGTAGTATGCACAGCAGTTCGTACATATTGTTGGGTTGAATTATTATCACTATAAAGCTCCTGTTCATTTACAATACCATCTGACGCAATAGAGAGTTTCATAATCCAAAATAGTAGGGTGGTTTATTTAGACAAAAAAAAGAAGGTTGTTAACCTTCTGGTTTTCCTGTTTTAATAGTAGTCTCTAAGATAGCCTCTTTAATAACAGTCTTTAATTGCCTTAGTTTCTTCTTACCTAATCCTGCCCTTGTATCGATCTTTACCTTTAACCAGTATACAAA
>CESM01019907.1_pt1 | contig 13687 bp, 14 predicted proteins | sample 361421 | NCBI WGS metagenome assembly CESM01 (sample SAMEA2622219, study PRJEB7988) | marine metagenome | isolation source: saline water (ENVO:00002010), including | reverse complement strand
TGTATGTCTAAACATAATTCAAGCCATCTAAATGACTTAACATTAATATTAAACGCCAGTTATTTACCTTTGGGCATTTGTAATTCTAAACGAGCTGTGTGCTTATATTTTTTAAATAAGGTAGATATTCTTATGAATTATGATCATCACATGCATTCTCCTTCAATGAAAATGAGAGTTCCCAGTGTTATTAAATTGAAAAAGTATGTTTCATTTAATAGTCTAGATTTAGTACTTAATAGAAAAAATTTACTTATGAGAGATCATTCTTCCTGCCAATATTGCGGCTCTAAATCTAATCTTACAATTGATCATATTATTCCTAAACAAAAAGGTGGCAATGATTCATGGGAAAATTTAATTATTGCATGTTCTCCATGTAATTCAAGAAAAGGAAATAGAACTTTAGCTGAAGCGCAAATGAAGCTTATGAAGGTTCCAAAAAAACCAAATAGATTTATGTATTTTAATCAATATATTAACCAAAAGAATGAAGGTTGGAAAGAATACCTCTTTCACAATAAAAATTAATATATGAAAAAAAGAATTTTAAGCGGTGCACAGCCTTCTGGGCAGCTTCACATCGGCAATTATTTTGGTATGATTGAAAGAATGGTCCAATTTCAGGAAGATTCTGATCTATTTTGTTTTGTTGCAAATTATCATTCGATGACATCAATTCATGAAAAAATAAAGCTTGAAGAAAATACTAGAGAAGCTTTTATTGACTTATTAGCCCTTGGAATAGACCCAGATAAGTCAACATTATGGATACAGTCTCATGTCCCTGAAGTAACAGAGTTAGCTTGGATTTTATCTAACTTTGCATCTGTAGGATTAATGCAAAGATCTACTTCTTATAAAGATAAAATCGCTAATGGATTGAAGCCAAATATGGGTCTTTTTTCATATCCAATTCTCATGGCATCAGATATTTTATTATTTCAATCTGAAATGGTTCCTGTTGGAAAAGACCAAAAGCAACATCTTGAAATGACCAGAGATATTGCTACAAAATTTAATAATATTTACGGAGATATTTTTACAATACCTGAAATTGAAATTGAAATTCGTTCATATAATAAAGGCGATGTTGTGGTTGGGATAGATGACCAGAAAATGAGTAAATCTTATAATAATACTATACCAATTTTTGCTGAAAATGATATTATTAAAAATCAAGTGATGAATATTGTCACAGATTCTGCTGGACTAAATGAAGCTAAAGATAAAGATACGCCTTTATTTAAGATTTACTCATTATTTTTAAATGATGATTCAAAAAAAGAACTTGCTGATAGGTATGATACTCCTGGCTTAAAATATATGGATATTAAAAAAGAATTAATTGATACTATTATCAATTTTTTTGAATTGAATAAATCCAAGAGAGAGCAATTACTCAAAAATGATGATGAAGTAAATCAAAAAATGATTTTAGGAAGAAATAAAGCTAGGGAAGTTGCTCAAGAAACCCTTAACAAAGTTAAAAATGCAGTCGGTTTACCTTAAATGTTTAATATTAAGTTAGAAAACTTTGAAGGACCCCTTGACTTACTCTTATACTTTATAAAAAGAGATAAAATAGACATCTATGATATTCCGATTACTCAAATTACAAATGAATATATTTCTGTAATAGATGAAGCAAAAAAACTTGATGTTTCTATTGCTGGCGAATTTTTATTTATGGCATCCATGTTATTAAGAATTAAGACTCAAATGCTTTTACCCAGACAAGTTGACAAAGAGTTATTAGATATTGATGATCCGAGAATAGACTTGGTTGCTCAACTAATGGAATATAAAAAATATAAAAATATAGCTAACAAGCTCAAAAACTTACATTTTGAAAATAAAGATACTTTTTTTAGATCTTCTTCAAAAGTTGTCTATGACCAATCACCAGATGTATCTGATTTTTTGGATGAAGTAACTTTATTTGATATTTCTAAGATTTTTAAAGAAGCAATTGACAATGCGCCAACACAGGATTCTTTTGAGATTTACAGAGAAGCCGTTTCTTTGAAAGATCAGAAAGATTTTATCCTTCAAGGATTTAAAACAGAAAAAGTTTTATCTTTAAAAAAACTTGTTAAAAAACTTGAAACAAAAATCGAAATTATTGTTACATTTCTTGCACTGTTAGAAATGATTAAGCAGTCAGAAATTATTTGTTTACAGAAAGAAAACTTTAAAGATATTGAAATTAAATTAATTATTGCTGCAGCATGACCAAAAATCAAAAAATCATAGAATCACTTTTTTTTGTTACCACTGTTCCTTTAGTACAAAAAGATATTATTAAGGTCTTTGGTAAAGATGATACTCCTGATTTAAAAGAAGAAGTATCAAAACTTAATAATTTTTATAAGAAGAGCTCATTTTATATTAAACCAATTGGCGATGGATTTATGATGGTTACCAAGAAAGACTATGAGCCGTACATTTCCAAACTTATTCCATCAAAAAAACTGATGCTTTCAAATGCGGCACTTGAAGTTTTAGCAATTATCGCTTACAAACAACCAATATCTAGAATAAATATTGAAACAATTAGAGGAGTTGATTGTAAGGGTGTATTAAAAAATTTATTATCAAAAAATCTTATAAAGATTCAAGGAAGAGATAATTCAATTGGGAAGGCTCTTTTATATAAAACTACTGATGATTATTTAAAACATTTTGGTATAAGCAATTTAAGTGAAATGCCTACTCCTGATGAAGTTTCTGAGTTGGTTGAATCTGAAGATTTATTATAATGAAGCTCTTTAGAGTTATTTCTTCATCCGGTGAACTTTCTAGAAGAAAATCAATTAATGCAATTCAAGAAGCAATGGTCACTGTAAATGGTAAGCTCATTCTAGATCCTTTTATTGACACTAATCCTGAAGATGACATTAGACTAGATAATAAAAAAATCAAATATAAAGTAGACTTAACTACAATTTTATTAAATAAGCCTTCAGGATATATATCAACTAAATCAGATGAAAAAGGCAGAAAAACCATTTTTGAATTAGTTCCTCAAAATCCTCCATTAAATCATGTAGGTAGATTAGATAAAAATACAAAAGGAGCTATTTTACTCACAAATGATGGTAATCTTTCACAGTTTTTAATGCACCCAAAAAATAAAATTGAAAAAGAGTATATTGCTACTACTGATAAATATTTTTCAGAAAAAAATATCAAAAGAATTCAAAAAGGAATTTTCATAGGATCTAATCAAAAAGGAAGGGCCAAAATAGTTTCACAAGAATTAAGAAAAGGTCGTGTTGAGGTAGTTATGATTCTAAGACAAGGAAAAAAGAATGAAATAAGAAGAATTTTCAAATTTCTTGATCTAAATCTATTATCACTTAAGAGAGTTCGTATAGGAGAAATTAAGCTTTCCAATCTTGCAGAAGGAAGTTGGAGAAACCTATCAAAAAAAGAACTAAATTTTTTAGCTAAAATTCAGTCATAATTTATCAAAACTAAACATCTTGGTATTTCTCCTAAGAAAAACTAACTTTCGTGGCATTTATGGTAATTACTATTGATGGAGCTGCAGGAGTTGGTAAATCATCAACTGCCAAAGAAATAGCAAAAAGGCTAGGATACCAGTACTTTGATACCGGTGCTATGTATCGTGCGGTAACACTCTTTTTTATAAAAATGAGTGTAGACCTGGAATCTATTAGTCAAGTAAATGAGTCATTAGATGCCATAAAATTAAATATAGACTTTTCATCTGAAAGTGAGATGCAAATCTTCTTAGACGAAGAGAATATAAGCTTGAAAATTCGCAGTCAAGAAGTTACTAATAAAGTAAGTGAAGTCAGTGCTTTAAAGGATGTAAGAGAAATGATGGTTAAAATTCAAAGATCTTTTACAGAAAATGGTAATTTTGTTGTTGAAGGTAGGGATATTGGAACTGTTGTTTTCCCAGATGCAAAGTATAAATTTTACCTTCAAGCAGATTATGATATTAGAGCTAAAAGAAGGTTGGCAGATTTTGAAAAAATAAATGAAGCCAAGAATATTAACTTAATAAAAAAGGATTTGGAGAAAAGAGATAAGTACGATAGTTCTCGTAAACTATCTCCATTGAAAAAACCTGAAAATGCTATTGTAATTGATACTACTCTTTGTTCTTTTGAAGAACAGGTTGACCAAATCTTAAAACACATAGAGAAATAAAAATGAATGATAAATTAAGCAAAGAAAATAAAGAAAATGTTAACGATCTAACTTCTGTCGAAACAGAAAACAAAGAAACTGTTGTTGAAGAAAATGAACTTGAAGCTATAGAGCAAAATACTGAAGAAAAAAAATCTTCACAGACAAGTAAAAAAAGTATAAAAGATTATTTAAGTAAAGATTTATTTGCGGATATAAAAAGAATATCTTTTTCAGAAGATGGACCTTCAGGAGACGAAAAACATGAATTCCTTTCAGAAGAATATGCAGGAACATTTAATGATATTTCAGAAAATCAAATTATTTCTGCAAAGGTGATTGGAATTAGTGATAGTGATGTTATGGTAGACATTGGTTTTAAATCTGAGGGTTTAATAAGTCGATCAGAATTTTCTAATAATCTCCCTGAAATTGGAAAGGATATAGAAATTTTCTTAGAGAAATTTGAAGATTCTGATGGAAATATTACTCTTTCAAAATACAAAGCCGATTTTATAAAAAGATGGGATGAGTTAAGACATTTTTGTGATAATGGCGAACCAGTTAATGGAAAGATTTTAAAAAGAGTTAAAGGTGGATTAGTTGTTGATCTTGGAGTAATTCAGGCTTTCTTGCCAGGCTCACAAGCAGACGTGCAACCTATTAAGAATTTTGATGATTTAATTGGAAAAGAATTTGATTTTCAAATTGTTAAAGTTGATGAAGTTCGCAAAAATCTTGTTGTTTCTAGAAAAGCTATATTGGAAGAATCATTAAACGAAAAAAGACAAGAATTAATGTCTTCAATTGCAATAGGAAGTGAGGTTAGCGGAATTGTAAAAAATATTACTGATTTTGGTGCATTTATAGATCTTGGCGGGGTTGATGGCTTAATCCATATAACTGATTTTTCATGGGGAAGGATAAATCATCCGTCTGAAATTGTTTCCGTTGGAGATAAGCTTAATGTTAAGGTAATTGATTTTAACAAAGATAATTCTAGAATTTCTCTTGGTTTGAAACAGTTGGTTGATAATCCTTGGGAATCTATTCCTAAAAAATATTCTATTAGTGATACAGTAAAGGGTAAAATAGTTAGTATCATGAATTATGGAATATTTGTTGAGCTTGAAAAGGGTATTGAAGGTCTCATTCATATTTCTGAGATTTCATGGACGAAAAATGTTCAAAATTTGCAAGATACTTACAAAGTAGGCGATAAAATTGAGGCCAAAGTTTTATCTGTTGATGCTAATGAACAAAAAATTAGTCTGGGAATAAAACAACTTTCAGAAGATCCTTGGGACAATATAGCTAATTTGGTTAAAGTGGGCGACAAAAAGTCAGGGGTCGTAAACAAAGTTACAAAATTTGGAGCTTTTGTATCATTAACAGATGAGCTTGAAGGATTTGTTAGAACTACTGACTTTCATTGGACAAGAAACCCTTTACATCCCAAAGAATTTGTTAATGAGGGTGATAAAATAGAATATATTGTTTTAGAAATACTTGAAAAGGAAAGAAAAGTTTTGTTGAGTATGAAAGATTTATCTGAAAGCCCTTGGGAAGGTATTGAAGCTAAATTTAGTTCTGGAGATAAAATAAATGGTTCATTTGAAAAGATGAATGATTCAGGCATTATCATTAAATTAGATGATGAAATAGAAGGCATTATACCTATGAACAAAGTTTCTAAAGAACAAAAAAAGAATATGGTTAGTTCGCTTAACCAAGGCGATAACTTAGATTTACTCATTGTTGAGGTTAAATCAAAAGATAAACATATTGCCTTAATGCTCGATGAATCAAATGTTGATGATTAATACAACAAAATTCAAAAGGATTGCTTATTCTTTTGTTATTGCTGTCGTTTTTTGGTTTTTTATTAAAAGTGAAGATACATACACCGTTAATTTAGATATCCCATTAGTTGCTAGAAATCTTCAAGAACAAAAGACATACAAGGAAGAGGTTCCCGAAAGTATTTTTGTAACCTTAAAAGGCACAGGAAGATCTTTTATCTGGCTAAAGGTCTTTAATAATTTTTACGGAGATGATTTTAAAGCTGTAATTGATTTAAGTAGCATCACTGATGAATATAATTTTGAATTAGATTCATATTATAAAGAAAATCCTGAAAAAATAGTTTTACCATCCTCTCTTGATTTGCAATTCGTAGAAGTTTTAAACCCTAGAAATGTTCAAATAAAATTACAAAGATATATGGTAAAAAAAGTTCCTATAGAATCGCAAATTTTAGTATCTACTGAACCTGGATATATTGCCCTTGGGGAACAATTTTCTCCAGACTCAATTAGTATTGGGGGACCTGAAGAAGCTGTAAATAAAATTGATTTTATTTTCACAGAAAAAGATACTTTAGTCGGTTTAGTAGCTTCAGTAAATGGAAATTGGTCAATAATAAATCCTAATAAGCTAGTTAGTTTTGATCCAAAAAAAGTTGATGCGTTAATTGATGTACAGCCAATAAGTGAAACAATTATTACTGGAATTCCTGTTGAGTTGATTAACAAGCCTAATGATGTAAATGTTTTTGTTAATCCTGCCACTGTATCATTAACTATCGTTGGTGGTCTGAAGCAAATTACTAATATTCTTCCAGAAGATATTAATGTAATTATTGATTTTGATTTTTGGAATTCAGATAAACAGTTTTATTCTCCTACAATTGAATTACCAGATTACTTAATAGAGTGGAAAGATTTATCTCCGAATAATTTAGAAATTTTAGTAATTAAAGAAATTAATTGATTATCCTTGGCATAGAAACATCATGTGATGAAACTGGAGTTGCTCTTTGCAGTGATTTCAAAATTTTATCTAGTTTCACTAAAACTCAGTCTATTCATCAGCAATACGGAGGGGTTGTTCCTGAAATTGCTTCAAGAGAGCATGAAAAATATTTACCTAGTATTACAAAAAAAGTTCTGGAAGATGCAAATAAATCTTTCAAAGATATCGATGCAATTGCCGTTACAAATGGTCCTGGTTTAATGGGATCGCTTTTATCAGGAATTAGTTTTGCTAAAGGAATTTCTCAAGCATTAAATATTCCAATTATTCCAATTAATCATTTAGAAGCTCATTTAAATTCTGTTTTTATTGAACATGCTGAACTTGAAGCACCGTTTGTTAATCTTTTAGTTTCAGGAGGCCACACTCAACTATGGTTAGTAAAAAATATGTTTGAATATGAACTCCTTGGAGAGACTTTAGATGATGCATGTGGTGAAGCCTTTGACAAAGGTGCAAAAAAAATGAATTTAAATTATCCAGGTGGACCAGAAATTGAAAAACTTGCACAAAATGGTGATATGAATCTAATTAATTTTCCAAGGCCAATGATTAATGATAATACATTTAATTTTAGTTTCAGTGGGTTAAAAACTGCATTAATTAATTGTGTAAATGAAAATAAATATAGTTATGAAGATATAGCCGCTAGTTATCAAGAAGCTATTGTGGATACTTTAATTAGTAAGTTTGAAAAAGCAATGAACCAATACTTTGCAAATTCTGGCATTATTTGTGGAGGTGTTGCTGCAAATAAGAGATTGAGATACAAATTAGATAGATTAGACCAGAAGATTATTTATCCATCAATGAAGTATTGTACTGACAATGCAGATATGATTGCATTTTTAGCATTACATAAAGTCAATAATAATAAAATAGATTTTGATAAAGATTTTAGTGCTTATTCACGAGGAATGATTGTTTAATGAAATATTATACTTTCTTCATTGCAAATTTAATTTTTTTTACCACTTTAGTATCTTGTTCAAAGGACAAAGAAATTACCATTATAGAAAATAATTTATCTATGAGCGTCAATGAATCAATCATAGATGAACCTTTAGACTTATCTATTAAAAATATTCTTATTTATCCGAATCAATTTGATAAAAACTCAATTTATATTGATGTTGAAATTTCAAGCCTTTATGGAGGAGATGGAGAGGTTCAAATAGCGCTTTTAAACGATAAAAGATTAGTTGCTTCCAATCCAATTAAAGTTTTATCAAATGAAAAAAATTATTTTCAATCATTTATGATTGGGGGAGAAGTTGATTACGAAAAAAATTTTGAAATTGGCATTTCAGCTTTAAATGGCGAAACAAATATCTCAAACAACAAACATATTTTTAAAAGTAGTTTAAAGATTGAAAAACCTAAAATTGCTATTTTGTCTGGTAAATTAAATTTTAATACTCCTCACATAATAAATAATTTAATTGCTGATTATGACCATTTTTATCCAAGTCCAATAGATGGAAATCTTGACATAACAGATTTTTGGTTTACTAATTATGATATTATTTTACTTGATAATTTTCCTTCAAAACAAGTTTCAGATAAATGGCTTAAATTATTTTTAAAGAAAATTATCTCTGAGAACAGTTCTTTAGTTATGAATTCTCGATTAGATCAGGATACTAAAGTGTTAAAAGATTTTTTCCCTATCTTTAATATTAAATATGACGATGGTATAGATTTAAATGATTTTAATGACTTCTCTAGAAACCAAAAAGGCTCATTCAAATCATCTTTCGTTGCTATAAATGATATATTTAACATTTCAAAAAATTATATTTCAGAATTAAATGAAGTAATTGCTTGGATTTTACTAGATACTGATATTCAATACTCATTTCATATTGCAAATAAATATAGCAAGCTTAACGAACCTATATTTATTTATGGTTACTCAAATATTGTAAATTCGGAAGTAAAAAATCTTAAAGCTGAAGTTTTAATGAATGATAAAGTAATTAGTACAATTAAGCTATTATACAATCCTACTTCTGGATATTATTTTAGTCAGTTTGAACCTGATACGATAGGTAGTTATGTTTTTAATATTCATAACAATAAGAAATTAATTGATACTATATATGTAAATATATATGATTAAATGAGTAAATTGTCTCATGCTTGACATAAAAAAAATAAGAAACGATTCAGATAAAATTTTAAAATCTTTAGTAAAAAAAGATAATAATATTTCCCTGGATAATATTCTAAAATTAGATGATAGTTTAAAATCACTAACCACAAAACTTAATGAATTGCAAGCAGATCAAAATAGCAAATCTAAAGAAGTTGGAATATTGAAATCGAAAGGAGAAACTGCTGAAAATATTTTTGCTGATTTAAAAATTCTTTCTGACAAAATTAAAGAGCTTGAAAAAGAACAAAGAGAGTTGTCATCATCCTTAAAAGATGCACTATTCGAAATACCTAATTTACCTCATTCATCATGTCCTCAAGGTACTTCTGAAAAAGATAATGTGGTGGTTTATGAAAAAAAGACTAATAAAGAACGTAACTTTAATGTTAAAAATCATATAGAAATTGGCAAACAGTTAGACATACTTGATTTCGAACTAGCTGCAAAAATGTCAGGTAATGGATTTCCTCTGTATAAAGGTAAAGGAGCATTGCTTGAAAGAGCATTAATTAATTTCATGATTGATTATCATCTTAAAAAATTTAACTATACGGAGTTTTTTACTCCTTTCTTAGTAAAACCAGATTCAGCTTTAACTACTGGTCAACTTCCTAAATTTTCAGAAGATATGTATCATATTGAAAAAGATGATCTTTTTTTGATTCCTACTGCAGAAGTTTCATTAACAAATATTCATAAAGATGATATTTTATCTCTTGATAATTTGCCTAAATATTACCTTGGATACTCTGCATGCTTTAGAAGAGAAGCTGGATCTTATGGAAAAGATACCAGAGGTCTTCTAAGAGTTCATCAATTTAATAAAGTTGAATTAGTCAAATTTGTAGAACCAAAAAAATCTTATGATGAACTTGATTCTTTGGTAAAGCAAGCAACAAATATTCTTGATTTGTTGGAGCTTGATTACAGAGTAATTGAATTATGCACTGGCGATTTGAGCTTTGCCGCTGCAAAGTGTTTTGATCTTGAAGTATGGGCTCCTGGAGAAGAAAAATGGTTAGAGGTGTCATCATGCAGTAATTTTGAAGATTTTCAATCAAGGAGAGGAAATATTAGGTTTAAAAATTCTGATGGAAATACTGATTTTATACATACTTTAAATGGATCAGGATTAGCAACACCAAGAATTTTTGCTGCTTTTATTGAAACGCACCAGCAAGAAGATGGAAGTATTCGTATTCCAAAAAGTCTCCAGCCATACATGGAAATTTCGGAGATAAAATAATTGCGAATTATATGGATTTATTTAAATCTTATTTTTTGGACATTATTCTTTGGCCTTAGCTCTTTCTTTACAATTTTACTAACCGGAAAGAAAGAAAATTTTAAGTTTTTTGGAGTCATTTGGGGAAAAACTTTATCATTCATTTTTAACATTAAATTGGTAGTAAAAGGAAAGCATAATCTGCAAGACAGAAATTACATTTTTGCATCAAATCACACTTCATTAATTGATATTCCTCTTTTATTAATTGCTGTAAACAGATATACAGTATTTATCGCAAAAAGTGAACTTAGCAAAATACCTATTTTTAAATCGATTTTAGATAGAGCGGGTTTCATTTTTGTTGATAGAAAAAATAATGATAGCGCTGTGAAATCAATGAATAATCTAATGGATGACATAAAAAAGATACCAAGATCCGTTGCAATTTTTCCAGAAGGAACGAGAACTAGTGATGGGGAGCTTTTACCATTTAAGAAGGGTGCAGCTATTTTTGCAATTAACACAAACGTTCCTGTAATACCTGTTGCAATATCAGGAGCCTACAGCTGGTCCAAAAAAAAATTATTTGATATATCACAAAGTGTCATAATTTTTGAGTTTGGTGAACCAATTACTACTGAAAATTATTCTTTTGATGATAGAGATTATTTGACTGAAAAAATTAAAATAAATATTAAAAATATGAAGATTGATTAAAATGCAATTTCTACTTAAAGATAATATTGAAATTATTAACAGAATTAAGGATGAAAGAAAGAAAATAGTTTTCACAAATGGTTGCTTTGATTTATTGCATGTTGGTCATATAAGATATTTAGCTCAAGCAAAAAAACTTGGAGATTTTTTGATTATTGGTCTTAATTCAGATAGTTCAGTAAAAGAACTAAAGGGAGAAGACAGACCCATAAATTCTTTCGAAGATAGAGCAACTTTATTATCAGAATTAGAATCAGTTGATTTAGTTATAATGTTTGAGGAACAAACTCCAGAAAATTTAATAAAAGACATAGTACCTGATATTCTTGTCAAAGGAGGAGATTATAATATTGAAGATATTGTTGGTTACCAAACAGTAATCCAAAATGGAGGCCAAGTAAAAACCCTAAGTTTTTATGATGGCTATAGTAGTACAAATTATATAAATAAAATAAATAAACACTAACTTGCTTATCCAAACTAATTCAGATAATTTCACAACTTTATGATAATCAAAAGAATAATATTTGCCATAATTATGTCCTCTATAATTTTTGGACAAAATCTTTCAGAAAAACCTAGAAAACCATTCATGAATACCGATGATATTTCTTTTTTAGGTACATCTAATAGGATTACTTCAATTTTAGATGAAGCAAAGCAGTTTTTATCAGATGCAATTATCGCTGATGTCAATTCTGACACTGTTGAAGTTGTGTATAATATTAAAAAGGTTTTTGACTTATTATCTGATGTTGAACAAATAGGTGTTAGAGAAGAATTAGATAAAATTGAATTCGAAAAATTTCAAGATGATTTTGTTAAGATTTATACAACTAGATTAAATACCATTGATAGTTCAACTCAAATATTAACAGCTGATTTGATTCGAAGAGATATCGCTGAAATTACATCAGAGAATGAATCTATTGAAATGGGTTTGACAAAATTTACTATTATTGATGATAGAGAAGGACATATACCATTAGTCACAAATTCACAAGTTGAAAGTTATATTAGATATTTTCAAGGTAAAGGTCGAAAAGGATTTAATATATGGCTTAGAAGATATGTTCAATACAAAGATTTAATGTTACCTATATTAGATCAGTATGATTTACCGGAGGAGCTGATTGTTGTTTCAATGATTGAATCTGGCTTTGATCCTAAAGCTATTTCAAAAGCCAAAGCTGTTGGATTATGGCAATTCATGTATTTAACAGGAAAGCAATATGGATTAAAAAGAAATTGGTATATTGATGAAAGACAAGACCCAATAAAATCAACTCATGCTGCAGCAAAATATTTTAAAGATTTATATGAGGAGTTTGAAGATTGGTATTTAGTTCTTGCCGCATATAATACTGGCCCTGGAAGATTGAATAGAGCTTTAAAGCTACATGAAACTTCTGATTATTGGCAATTATATTCTTTACCCAAAGATACAAAGAATTATATTCCATACTATCTCTCTTCGGCTATTATTTTACAAAATCCAGAAAAATATGGTTTTAAAATTCCTAAAAATAATCCTCTAAAGTTCGACAAAGTTAAAATTGAAAAGAGTTCTGATTTGAACGTAATAGCAAGAGCAGCAGGTACAAAAGTTAGTACAATAAAAAAACTGAATCCTGAGCTGAGACAGCCAGCCACTCCAAATAATGGCTCTTATTTTTTAAATATCCCATTTGGTAAAAAAGAATCTTTTTATAAAAAATTTAATGCTATTCCAGATGATAAAAAGTTTGCAGTCCAAAAAGTGGAACATAGAGTTCAAAAAGGAGAGAACTTAATTTCAATAGCTTCAAAATATAGAGTATTAGTTGCAGACCTGCAGACAATAAATAATATTTCAAATATCAATAAACTTTCTGTTGGACAAAGACTTAAAATTCCGGTTAAAGGTGGTCTATATTCAAACTATCCTGAAAAGAAAATTTATACTGTTAAAAAAGGTGATACTCTTGGGCATATTGCAGAAGACTATAATACAAGAGCTAGTGAAATTAGAAAGTGGAATAATATGGGATCTAGTTCAAATATTTATCCCGGTCAAAAATTAACATTATTTGTTAAAGGTCAACCAGTTAAGGATACTACTAAGAAAAATGTTTATATTGTCAAAGTCGGGGATAATTTGAGTACGATTGCTTTAAATAATAATACTACTGTTTCAAAAATAAAGAGTTGGAATAGTATGAAATCTTCTACAATTTATCCTGGCCAAAAACTGACAATTTACTTTGAGTAATTAAAGAATGATAAAACAAGATATAGTTGATAATGTTGCTAATGCCACTGGCCTAACAAAGGTTGAAGTTGAAGCTGTTTTAAATGAGTCATTTAGCGAAATCATTAGAGCATTGAGCAATAATGAAAAAATAGAATTAAGAGGGTTTGGAACATTTAGTGTAAAACATAGATTGCCAAAGAAAGCAAGAAATCCAAAAACTGGAGATCCTATATTTTTACCTGAACGTTATGTACCTGTTTTTAAACCATCTAAGTTGATGAAAAAAACAGTAAATGAAAAATTAACTGAATATTAAGGAGCCATAAATGCCTTGCGGTAAAAAAAGAAAAAAAAGAAAAATGAATACTCATAA
>CESM01010534.1_pt1 | contig 13706 bp, 8 predicted proteins | sample 361421 | NCBI WGS metagenome assembly CESM01 (sample SAMEA2622219, study PRJEB7988) | marine metagenome | isolation source: saline water (ENVO:00002010), including | reverse complement strand
TCTCCGCCATTCTCAGCAAAGTTAGCATTACCGGCTTCTAAGCCTTCAAAACTTTGATGAAAATTTAGCCATAGGAAATCAAACATAGCATCTTCATCTAGTGCCTCATAAATTCCATAAAAATAAGCTTCGGCAGTTCCATTTTCAGCAACCCAATTATTATATTTTTCAGCAACAGCCATTAAGTCTTCGCTTGACATACCATCATTTAAATTACATGGATATGTTTCTGTAGCAAAATAACTAAAATCAAAGTCAGGAGAGTCTGCTCCAGGTGTTTTAAATGTCCATGATGATACAGCTGAATTATCACATTCTAGAACTGCATCGCTTTCCTTGTCCCAAGCTTGAGCAACATCATCTGCCATCCATGCTTCCCATGCCACATCAGCAGCTTCTTTTGATGGCCACTGAAGTTCCCACCATCCGTTATCTTGTCCATTGCTATCTCCTTTTGGAGCATAACCTCCTGCCCAAACTAAGTCATCCGACATAACTTCAAGACTGTTCCACTCAACAATCATTTGCCTCATATTTTCTGGCGAATAATCTGGTCCAGGTGTGCAAGGTAGGAATTGATTATAGTAGGTCACATCAGCTACTTCTGTAACTGCTTCAGGCTGATCCATTGAGCCATTTGAGCACGCTGTCATTAAAAAGACAGTTGTAAAAGCAAACATTGATGAGTACTTAAATTTATTCATTTTTCTCTCCATATATAAATTATTTATTAAATATAAATATAACAAAGAAATTACACTTAATGAGATTTATTATGAATAATCTTTTGATATAAAAGTGGCGGAGAGTGAGGGATTCGAACCCTCGATACAGTTACCCATATACCTCCTTAGCAGGGAGGCGCTTTCGACCACTCAGCCAACTCTCCGAAATGATGAAAGATTATAACTCTTTGAATCTAAAAAATACCTAATTATCTGTCGAATTCTATCTGCATTCCAAATGGCAGGTCCTTATTTATTTCATTATCTGCAAAAGCGATATGCCCATTGACTAATGTCATGTGTATTGATGAATTGAAAGTTTTTTCTGCAAATGGTGACCAGCCACATTTATACAAAATATTTCCTTCATTTACAGTGTATGGTTTATTAATATCAAGGATTGCTAGATCAGCATAATAACCTTCTCGAATATAACCTCTATCCTTAACTTGAAACCTTTTTGCTACGTTATGACTAGTTTTCTCAACTATAGTTTCAAGGCTTAAGACTCCTTGGCTGTAAAAATCCATTAATATTTGAAGCTCATGTTGGACTAAAGGCAATCCTGCTGGTGCATCTTGGTACTTCATCATTTTTTCATCCCATGTATGAGGAGCGTGATCTGATGCGATGATATCAATTTTATTATCTTTGAGAGCTTTGATTAGAGCCACCCTATCTGATTCTTCTTTAATTGAGGGATTACATTTAATTTGATTGCCTAACTCAGCATAGTAAGACTCGTTAAAATACATATGATGTACACAAACCTCAGCTGTTATTTTTTTTCCATCCACTGGTCCAGCAGTAAATAAATCCATTTCTTTTGCAGTTGTTAAATGAAAAACATGAAGATTAGCATCATATTTTTTTGCTAAATCTACTGCTAAAGAACTTGATAAATAACAGCTCTCAACATCTCTTATTAAATGATGATGCTGGGCTGATAAATCATTGCCATACTTTTCATAAAATATTTTCTCATTATCAATTACTCTTTGAGGGTCTTCACAATGTGTAACTACTGTTAAGGGCGAATAGTGAAAAATATCATCGAGCGAATCAAGATTATCTACAAGCATCTCTCCAGTTGAAGCGCCCATAAAAACTTTTAGCGCAGCAGCTTGGTTAATATCAACCTGTTTAATTTCTTCTATATTTGTGTTGCTTGCTCCAAGATGAAAAGAATAATTTGAAGCTGACTTAGTACTAGCTAACTGAAACTTTTTATTCAGATTTTCATTTGTAGTTGTGGTTGGATTGACATTAGGCATTTCAAAATAACTTGTAACACCGCCGGCAAGACCGGCTTTTGATTCAGTTGCTATGTCACCTTTATGAGTTAGTCCAGGCTCTCTAAAGTGGACCTGATCATCAATCAAACCAGGTATTACAAATCTTCCATTAACATCAACAATTTTTTTTGCTTCAGAATCAATAGAGTTAGCTACTAATTCGATTCTAGTATTTTTAATAGCAATATCTGATTCTATAATTTTATTTTCATTAACAATATTACAATTCTTAAGAATTATGTCGTACATTATTTCTCCAAGTTAAATGCTTTATGTAGAGACCTTACAGCTAACTCAATATATTTTTCTTCTATCACAAGTGTAAGTTTTATTTCAGAAGTACTAATGACCTGAATATTTATTCCCTCCTCTGAGAGAGTTTCAAAGGCTTTACTTGCAATACCTGCATGAGATCTCATACCAGCTCCAACAACTGATACCTTTGCAATATTCGCATCAATTAATAAATCTGCATAATCTAATCCAGATTTCTTATCTTCTAATATAGATTTTACTTTCTCCTCATCTTCTGAATCAACTGTAAAAGTAAAATCAGTTTTACCATTAACGCTAACATTTTGAACGATAACGTCTACACTTATATCTTGCTCATTAACTGGTCCAAGAATTTTGTATGCTATTCCAGGTGTATCAGCAACGCTGTGTAATGTAAATTTTGTTTGATCTTTCTTAAAAGCAATTCCTGATATTAATGCATTTTCCATATTTTCCTCCTCAAGAGATATAAGTGTACCTTTACCTTCTTCAAAACTAGAAAGAACCCTCACAGGAATCTTATATTTCTTAGCAAACTCGACTGCTCTTATTTGGATTACTTTTGCTCCTTGACCTGCCATTTCTAACATTTCTTCCATAGTTATTAAGTCCAACTTTCTTGCCTCTGGAACAACTCGTGGATCGGTTGTATAAACACCATCGACATCAGTATAAATATCACACCTAGCTGCATTAACTTGAGCAGCGATTGCAACGGCAGTGGTATCTGAACCTCCTCTACCTAAAGTTGTAACATCTCCACTCTCTGTAACTCCTTGAAATCCAGTTATAATAGGTACAATACCTTCATCTAATGTTGATATTATTTTTTTTCCGTCAACATCAATAATTCTTGCTTTAGAGTGATTATTTGTTGTCTTCATAGATATTTGAGAAGCTGAGAATGACTTAGCTTTCACTCCAACAGCTTCCAAGGCCATGGCTAGCAATGATGCGCTAACTTTTTCTCCAGTTGAGATTAATGCATCAAATTCTCTTCTATTAGGATTATCGCTAAAACTTTTTGCAAGATTTATTAATCTATTTGTCTCTCCACTCATAGCAGATACAACTACAATTACTTTTGAATATTTTGATGCTTTTTTAATAATATTTGCAACAGCATTAATACGCTGATCCGAACCGACAGAGGTGCCGCCAAATTTTTGAACTATTATTTCTGACATGGGAATAATATTAATTAGCGATTGATTTTACGATATCTGGGATAGAAGTCACGAACTCATTAACATTATTTGTTTGACCTGCTCCCTGAGCAAAATCTGGCCTACCCCCGCCCTTACCACCAAGTAATTCTGTAAGTGCTTTTACAACATCACCAGCGGAAATTTTTGAAGCTACATCTTCTGTAACTCCACAGACAACAGCCACTTTTTCATTTTTTACATTGATGATAATAACAACCCCGCTGTGTAGATCTTTCTTTCTTTTATCTACCAAGCCTCTTAATTGCTTATTGTCATCGACATTAACTTGCTCTATCAGTAAATCATTACCATTTACTTGAAAAGATTCTGAATGAACAACGTCAATAGATGCTGATTGTGCCCCACCTTTTTTTAATTTCTTATTTTCACTTAATAGAGTTTGAATCTTGTGCTCCAAATCCTCTTGAGATGAATTCAATAACTGCTGGATTGAACTATTTATAGATCTTAATTCCTCTAAATACTCTATAGCTCTTTTTCCTGAAAGAGCTTCTACCCTTCTAATACCAGAAGCAACGCTTGATTGATTTATTATAATAAATAGACCCATATCGCCTGTTCTTTTAACATGAGTACCTCCGCAAAGCTCAACTGAAAAAGCTTTAGCTCCCATACTCAGAACTCTTACCTCATCATCATATTTCTCTCCAAATAAAGCCTGCGCTCCAGAGTTTATTGCCTTATCTAAATCCATGATTTCGGTAGTCACTTCAACATTATTTAACATTTCGCGGTTAACAATATTTTCTATTTGTGATATTTCATCTTCTGTTAACGGCTTATCATGCGAAAAATCAAATCTTAACTTATGCTCATCAACTAAAGAGCCTTTTTGTTGAACATGATCACCCAAAACTTCCTTAAGAGCTGCGTGCATCAAGTGTGTTGCAGAATGATGAATAGCAACGGCTTGTCTTTTTTCTTTTTCTACACTCATATCAATAACATCATTTATATTTAGTTTGCCTTCATCAAGCAATGCTTTATGAATAAATACTTTTCCTTGTTTCTTGCAATCTATAATAGCACCACTTGAGGTTTTGGATGAAAAGACTCCCCTGTCTCCAACTTGCCCGCCTGACTCTGCATAGAATGGTGTTTGTTCAGTTGCAAAGAAAATTTCAGTCGCTTTTTCTACAATTTCAACTGATTGAGAACCTTCCCAAAGGGCAATAACTTTACTCTTTGAATTCAATAACTCATAACCTACAAACTTTGTTTCTTGAATTCCTGCAGCAGCAGGAAGCTTTGATGTGAAACTACTTGCAGCTTTTGAACTTTGTTTTTGTTTAGACATAAATTTATTAAAGCCAATCTCATCAACTAATAAATTTTTTTCTCTTGCTATATCTGCAGTAAGATCAAATGGAAATCCAAACGTATCATGCAGCTTAAAAATAACCTCCCCTGGAATTGTCTTGTCTTTAATATTTGCAATGGCATCATCAAGAATTTTTATACCATTCTCTAGGGTTTCAAAAAATTTTAATTCCTCATCATTAATTGTCTTAATAATTATTTTTTCATTTTTTTCTAATATGGGGTAAGCGTCTGCCATTAATTCAATAAGGGTTGGAACCAGCTTGTTTAAAAAAGGCTTTTTAGCGCCCATTTTGTAACCATGACGAATAGCTCGTCTTAAAATTCTTCTTAATACATAGCCTCTTCCTTCATTTTCTGGAATTACGCCATCTGCTATAAGAAAGCTTGTTGAGCGAATATGATCAGCAATTACTTTATGAGATACGTTGCCATCATCTTTTAATAAATTTACTGATGCTTCGATTAAACTTTTAAAAAGGTCAGTTTTATAATTTGAATTTACATCTTGCATGACAGCTGCAATTCTTTCTAAACCCATTCCTGTATCAACTGATGGTTTTGGAAGTTGAGTCATGTTACCTGAACTGTCTCTATTAAACTGCATGAAAACTAAGTTCCATATTTCTACAAATCTGTCGCCTTCATCACCGTCAGAACCCGGAGGAGTCCCAGGTATATGATCTCCATGATCAAAATAAATTTCAGAGCATGGACCGCATGGACCAGTATCTCCCATTGACCAAAAGTTATCTTCATCACCAAGCCTAACTATCCTGTCAGGATTAATGCCTATAGATTCTTCCCATATTTTTGCAGCTTCATCATCATCCTTGTAAACTGAAATCCAAAGTTTATCCTCAGGCAGTTTTAAAACATCAGTAAGAAACTCCCATGCAAATTCAATAGCTTCTTCTTTAAAGTAATCACCAAAGCTAAAATTACCAAGCATTTCAAAGAATGTGTGATGCCTGAGGGTGTAACCAACATTTTCTAAATCGTTATGTTTACCTCCAGCTCTAATACACCTTTGTGACGTCGCAGCGCTAGTGTACTTACGTTTATCTGTTCCAAGAAAAACATCTTTAAACTGAACCATGCCAGCATTTGTAAAAAGTAAAGTTTCATCGTTAATTGGAACTAATGAGCTTGAATCAACAATTGTATGACCTTTAGATTTATAAAAATCTAAAAATGCTTGTCTTAGTTCTTTAGTTTTCATGAGTATGATTATTTTATGTTCTTATACCTTTTATAATTTTCAATATAGTGATGAGCATTAATTGAAGGCATTAACTGCTCTTCTTCAGATAGCTGTTTTTTAATTTTTCCTGGCATACCCAGAACCATAGAGCCATCGGGTATTTCCATATTTTCAGTTACAAGAGCTTTTGCTCCAATAAGACAATTTTTACCTACCTTTGCTCCATTTAATATCACTGAGCCTATACCAATAAGAGTTCCATCCCCTATTTCACAACCATGAAGCATTGCCATATGACCCACGGTAACGAATTTACCAATCTTACATGGAAAACCTGGATCTGTATGAATGATACTCCCATCTTGAATATTTGAACCCTCTCCTATTTTTATTGGTTCATTATCTCCTCTTATAGTGCAATTAAACCAAACGCTAGCATCTTTGGCTAAATAAACATCACCAATAACATTAGCATCTGGCGCTATCCAGAAATCATCATTTTCTGTAGTTAGTTTTTTGCCTTCAAGTTCAGTTATCATCTCTCAATTCCTATAGATATATCAGCATCAAAGCATATATTTAACAAATCTGCAGTAATCATAGCCGTTAAGCCCCATATCTTTTGATTATTATAATACCAAGTGGGCATTTCTAGTTGCATTTTATCTCTCTGAAATGTTTGTGTTTCAATATTTTCTTTATCTAATAAATATGAAATTGGAACTTCAAAAATTTCTTCAATTTCAGCATTAGCAATTAACTTAGGCTCTTCTTTAATAACTCCAACGTATGGGTTAACTTCTATATCAAATCTAGATATTAAAAAATTTAATCCACCTAATGGCTCTACGAGCTTTGGATCTAAATCCATTTCTTCTTGAGATTCTCTGAGCGCAGTGTGAAATAAACTTTGATCTTCATCTTCCATCATTCCCCCAGGGAAACTTACCTCTCCAGAATGTGTTGAAACTTTGGATGATCTTTGTGTATAAATTATTGAAGGAGCTTTTTTGTATTTACCATAATAAAGAATCGCAATTAAAACCCCTGCTTTTTTTAAATTAGTAGGTTCAGTAGGATTTAGTTTTGCAAGCTTTTGCTTTATGCTATCGATCATAATGGTAAGTTTAACTTTTTAAACTTATATAATCTTTTTTTTAGGTACAAAATTGAAATATTGCCCAGACTGCGGAAGCTCCAATTTAGAATTTAAGATTCCTGTTGATGATAATTTAAAAAGGCATGTATGCGCTGATTGTGAAACTATCCACTATACAAATCCTAATATGGTAGTTGGTGCACTTTGTATAAGAAATAATAAAATCCTTATGGCAAAAAGAAATATACATCCTCGAAAAGGTTACTGGACTTTGCCAGCAGGATTTATGGAAAATGCTGAGACAGTTAAAGCTGGCGCATTGCGAGAAACATTTGAGGAAACTGGATCTAAGGCTAAAATTAGAATGCCATATACAATGTTTAGTCTTCCTCATATAAACCAAATTCATTTTTTTTACTTGGCTGAGCTTTTGGATGAGGATTTTGGACCAACATCAGAAAGCGAAGAAGTTAAATTATTTGATGAATCGCAAATACCATGGGATGAATTGGCATTCCCTACTGTTAAAAAAACTTTAGAGTATTATTTAGAAGATAATAAAACTAATAATTTTAGCTTTAGAGAAGAAGATATTACTATATGGTAATTACGAACCGTCGCTAAATAACTTAGCATTAATAAAAATTTGCATCCATGGAGAATATTCTTTCCATCTGCTTGGTCTCCATGAGAATTGAGAAGCTCTAAAGACTCTTTCAGGATGTGGCATCATTATTGTTACCCTGCCATCAGCTGCTGTAATTCCAGTAATGCCGTTAACTGAACCATTTGGATTTAAAGGATATTCTTCTGTAGGCTCTCCTTTTGAATTTATAAAATTCATAGCAATCTGATTTGAAGAAATTAATGATTTAACTTGTTCAGGATTTTGAAATAAAGTTCTACCCTCACCATGCGCAGATGCAATTGGAATCTGCCAACCATTCATAGAGTTTAAAAGAACTGAATTACTATTCTTTATTTCTACCTGCACAAGCCTAGCCTCAAATTGATCTGAATGATTTTTAATAAAACTCGGCCATGCTTCTGCTTGTGGGATTATGTCTTTTAAGTTAGACAACATTTGGCAACCATTACATACACCCAAAGCAAAAGTTGACTTATTTTGAAAAAAATCTTCGAACTGATCTTTTATTTTTAAGTTATGCAAAATTGTTTTTGACCAACCACCGCCGGCACCCAGAACATCACCATATGAAAATCCCCCGCATACAGCCAAACCATTAAAGGTATTTATGTCTATAATTCCATCTAATAAATCTTGCATGTGGACATCAACTGCATCGAAGCCTGCCAAGTGAAAAGCAGCAGCCATCTCCATTTGTCCATTTACCCCCTGCTCTCTTAAGATTGCTACTCTGGGTTTTGTAGATTTAATATTAAAACTATTTATATCTGGTTCAATAAATGAATCCTTTGCAAACAATCCACTATAACCATTTGTAACAAGATCTAACTCTGAATCAGCGGATTTCTTATTATCTCGAATGCTCTGAATGGCATGAGAAACCTCTCTCCATTTCAATTCAAGATTATTAATTGATTCAGAAAAGATTTCTACATTATTAAAGTGTAAGTTAAGTAATTGGTTGGTGTTTATCTTACCGATCCTGCAAGCAAATAAATGTTTATCTTTGTATGAATTCAGTACTGAATCTACATTGGCTTTATCTATTTGAAGAATAAGACCAATCTCTTCATTAAAGAGTATATTATTTACTTCATCTGGATCTTTGCTGAGCGGATCTAAATTAATATTCATGCCCTGTTTTGCAGTAAAGGCTAGTTCGCTTAGGGCGGCAACCAAGCCGCCATCAGACACATCATGTAAAGCATGAATTTTTTTATTAGCTATTAATGATTGCGTTAGAGTAAACATTTCCTTAAACATGGAGACATCATTAACATCAGGCGTTTCTTCAATATCAAGCTTATGAACTTCTGCAAAAATCGAACCGCCTAGGCGAGCATTGTTATTCAATTTTACTAAAATCAATTCTGAGTCAATTTCAAGATCTAAGAGTGTTGTAATAGCTTTACGAACATCATCAACAGGAGCCATAGCTGTAATAACACCAGATAATGGACTTTTTACTGTGTATTGATTCTTATCTTCTTCCCATTTAGTTCTCATAGACAATGAATCTTTACCAACCGGAATAGATATGCCCAAATCAACAGCAAATTTTGATAAAGCCTCGACGCCGTTTCTTAGGGATAAGTCTTCGATATTTTCACCTGATGCTGCCATCCAATTTGCAGAAACCTGAATCTGCTCAAGACCCAAGATTGGAACAGATATCATGTTAGTAAGAGCTTCGGCCATAGCCATTCTCATAGATGCACGAGGATTATTAATAGCCAATGTTGGTTTTTCTCCAATTGTAACTACTTCACCGCAGTGATCTGTAAAAGATCTTAAGCTCATTGAGAAATTAGAAGTTGGAACTTGCCAAGGACCAACAAATTGATCTCTTGCAGTCATTCCTCCAACAGTTCTATCTCCGATAGTAATCAAGAAAGATTTAGATGCCACTGTTGGATGTTTTAAAACATTATCTATAGATTGGTCAACTTTAAAAGTATCAGTATTTACTAACTTCTTTTGTTTTTCTTCAGAGGACACAAAAATATCATTAATAGGCAATTCACCAAAAAGCATACTTAATGGAACATTAACTGGGTATGAGTCTGTAGCGAAATCATAAAGTTTTACGTATTTTTCTTCAGTGGTATATCCAACCAATGCATACGCACATCTTTCTCGCTCACATATTTTTATAAAAGCATCTTTATTATCTGGATGAATTGCTAATACATATCTTTCTTGCGATTCATTTGACCATATTTCCATAGGCGACATGGATTCATCTGAGGAAGGGATGGAATCCAGATTTATCAGAACTCCCAAATCAGAATCTTTAGCAAGTTCAGGTATAGCGTTTGATAGCCCTCCAGCCCCAACGTCATGTATAAATTCTATAAAGCTATTCTCCATAGATGAACAAGCATTTATAACTTCTTGACATCTTCGTTCCATCTCAGCATTGTCTCTTTGGACAGATGCAAAATCTAAATCTTCATCACTATCTCCAGAAGAGACAGATGAAGCTGCTCCGCCACCCAAGCCTATCAACATTGCAGGGCCACCCAAGACTACAACGATATATCCATCTTCAATTTGTAATTTAAAATTATTTGTATCTCTTATCTCGCCAATTCCTCCGGCAAGCATGATTGGTTTATGGTAACCAAATGCAACATTATTTTTATCAAAGGAAGTTTCAAAGGATCTAAAGTATCCAAGAGTGCATGGTCTTCCAAATTCATTATTAAAAGCGGCAGCGCCAATTGGAGCCTCCAACATAATTTCTAATGGAGAGGCAATCCTTTCAGGGGAATGCTCAACCTCTTCCCACCCTCTCGATAAAGAAGGTATTCTTAAATTAGAAACGTTATATCCAACTAAACCGATCTTAGGTCTTGCGCCTCTTCCTGTAGCACCCTCATCTCTTATTTCACCACCTGAACCAGTTGCTGCACCAGGATATGGCGAGATTGCAGTTGGATGATTATGAGTCTCAACTTTAATTGTTGAGTTCAATAATTCTTTTTTAAAGGAGTAAAGGTTATTTCTGTCTTGATGCAATCTTTCAACTTCTGCACCCTTTGTAACTGCAGCATTATCTTTATAAGCTGAAATAATTCCATCAGGCGATTCTTTGCTTGTAATTTTTATTAGATCAAATAAAGACTTATCAGCTTTTTTTTCATCAACTATCCAATTCGCATTAAAGATTTTATGTCGACAATGCTCAGAATTTGCTTGAGCAAACATCATTAATTCTGCATCTGTAGGATTTCTATTTTCAGCAGAATAAAAATTGAATAAATAGTCAATCTCATCATTACTTAACGCAAAGCCAAAGGCTATATTTGCCTCTTCCAAGGCATCTCTTCCCTGATTTACTATATCTATGTAGTTAATAAGTCTTTTAGAGCTTGGCTCGAGAATAGAAGAACAATCATCTAGTGTGGCGTATACATCTTGAGTCATTCGATCATATAACATAGAAAGATCTAAATTATTTATTTGTGTATCAACACCATCAACTTTGAAGCCAAAAAATCGTTCAACTCTTTTAATATTATTGATACCAACATTTTTAAAGATATCTTCTGTTTTAGAAGACCACGGCGTTATAGTGCCAACTCTTGGACCGATTAAAAATGAAAAATCGTCTATGTCCTGCGAACCTTTTACCAGTTGTATTATATCTTTTACATTGTTTTCAATATCAAATTCACTAACTATAAGATATATTTCAAAAGCAGAAATCATTGCTTGAATATTATTTGCTTTATTGAAAGCATGGGAAAGTTGGTCCAACTTGGAGATAGAAAAACTTTTTTTACCTTGAAGAATTAGGCAACTAGTCTTTGACACTTGTTCCGGTCTGAAATAATGTATGCACTAATTATAGTTATCTTTTTTATGAAAAAAATATAAATGCGTAATTTCTTTCAATATTTTTTAGTTATTATCTTAATAACTAACATTTCTGGCTGTTCTAATGAAGAGCAAGCAAGTCCCGTTGTTAATAAATGTATACAAGTTGCTGAGTTTGCTAAAAATGACTTGACCTTAAATAATTTTGAGCGCAATAAATTTAACGAATTATTAACATCACGATTTATGCAATATATGGATCTCTTTAAAGAGGCTGAGGAGCTTACTGGTTTTGAATGGGAGTTTCTTGCCGCTATTTCATTTCAAGAATCTCAGTGGGACTATAGAGCAAAGTCTAATATGGGAGTTAGAGGTCTTATGATGCTCACACAACAAACTGCTAAGAGTCTTGGCATTTCTAACAGAATTGATCCCCGTAATAGTGTAATTGGAGGCTCTAGGCATTTAGCAGATATAGTTTCATCAATTGATTATGGCTTAACTGATTCTGATAGGATAAATTTTGCTCTAGCGACCTATAATTTAGGTGCAACCAATATAAATAATGCCATTGTTAAACTTGATACTGAGCCCTCATTGATAACATGGGATGCATTAAAAAAAGAATTAATTCTCATTGATGGAGATGATGTATATTTCGAGCCTCAAAATGGCTATTCACGTGGTCAGCAAGCTATAGATTTTGTTGAAAGAACAAGAGAATATGCTGTACTAATGGATCTTGCTTCATGTAATGGTGCTATAAATCAATCAGTTGCCGCCTCAGGTATTTAATTTTATCTCTGCATAGAGCGGCTTTTTCAAATTCCATTTCTTTTGCAAAAATAAACATCTGATTTTCTAGTTTTTCAATGCTCTCAGTAAGACCTTCAACTGAATCCTCTTTAATTTTAAATGGAAGATCTTTTTGAAGATCTTTAGGCTTTTTCTTCACATTCCCTTTAATGCTTCTAGCTCCCTCCATAATATCTTTAATGCCTTTGGTTATTGATGTGGGGGTAATATTGTTTTCTTTATTAAAAGCTTCTTGAATCTTCCTTCTTCTATCAGTTTCATCGAGCGCTCTTTGCATAGAGCCTGTGATCTTATCTGCATATAAGATAGCTTTACCTCTTATATTTCTTGCTGCCCTTCCTATGGTCTGAATCATGGTTGTTTCTGAACGCAAAAATCCTTCTTTATCAGCATCTAATATGGCTACAAGGCTTACTTCAGGAATGTCTAAACCCTCTCTCAAAAGATTAATACCTACCAGAACATCAAATGTACCTAAACGAAGATCTCTAATTATCTCAACTCTTTCAACTGTATCTATATCTGAATGCATGTATCTTGCCTTGATACCATTTTCATTAAGGTAATCGGTAAGATCTTCTGCCATTCTTTTCGTTAATGTGGTTACTAGAACTCTCTCTTTTAACTTTACTCGCTCATTACATTCACCAATGACATCATCAACTTGCGTTCCAGCTGGTCGAATTTCAACATCTGGATCAGTTAGCCCAGTAGGTCTGACAAGCAATTCAACCATATTATCATTACGTTCTAATTCATATTTACTTGGGGTAGCAGATACATAAACTCGTTGAGGAGCTAGTTGTTCCCATTCATCAAATTTTAATGGCCTATTATCCATTGCAGATGGCAAGCGAAAGCCATACTCAACCAAAGTTTCTTTTCTTGATCTATCTCCTTTATACATAGCACCAATTTGAGGAACAGAAACATGAGATTCATCAATAAAAACGATTGCATCTTTTGGGATATAGTCAAATAGGCAAGGTGGTGATTGTCCTGGAGCTCTACCAGAAAGATATCGAGAATAATTCTCAACTCCTTGACAGTATCCAAGCTCACGCATCATTTCAATATCATATCTTGTGCGCTCTTCAAGTCTTTGAGCTTCAACAAGCTTATTTATTGATCTTAAATAATCCAATCTTTCTTTAAGCTCTGCTTGAATATCATCTATACAACCAAGAACGGTTTCTTTGGGAGTTACATAGTGAGTTTTGGGAAAAATAGTTGCTCTTGGAGTTTCATTAATAATACTTCCTGTTAATGGG
>CESM01079752.1_pt1 | contig 13795 bp, 14 predicted proteins | sample 361421 | NCBI WGS metagenome assembly CESM01 (sample SAMEA2622219, study PRJEB7988) | marine metagenome | isolation source: saline water (ENVO:00002010), including | reverse complement strand
CCACCAACAAGTTCGATTGTTGGTTTTGTAACGAATGAGTATCCCCCATCCGTAACAGTGAAGAAGTCAACGACCTGAGTTCTTGTGAGTTGTAAGTTATAAGTTGTATTAACGGACGGTTTGAGGGTTCTATCATGTGAATAGTTGTACGTGATATTATCTCCACCTAGATTGATTACCTTACCTAGGTCAGTTGATTTCAATAGTATCGAAGCACCCCTACCAGTACCCTGCTTAACTGTGATAATAGGAGGGTTCTGGAACTTAGTACCAGCTGACTCGATAACAATAGATTTAACAGTCTCATCTATAATTTCTGCTCTAAGTGACGCACCAATACCAGTACCACCAGAGATTTGTACTTCAGGAGCAGATAAGAATCCAGAACCTGAGTTAGTCACTATTACTTCATCAATAGAAGCGTTAATAGTTGTTGATGTAACTGCTTTTCTAAAGTATGTCAATGACTCAACTTTAAGTACAAAGTCATCACCAGAACCACCACCAGTAATCTTCTCACCATTGATAGTGATTAAATCACCAAGAGCATAAGCATTACCACCAGTAGTAATAGTAGCAGAAGTAACGTCCTGAGAAGAAGCATCAATTACAATAGTAAATTCAGCATAGTCTCCACCAGTAGGAGCAACAGATTCTTGTGTTACACCAGTATATGTACCAGCAGTGAAGTTAGCAGATGCGTTCTGACTATTAATACTTACAGTAAGTACAGCACCATACCAAGGATCATCAATGTATACTGTTGGTGCGGTTCTATAGTTACTACCACCACTATTAACAGCTAGTGTCTCAATTCTTCCGATCAATTCACCAGAGGTGGGAACAACAGCAGCAACAGCAGCTTGAGCACCAGATATAGCAGTAATTACGGCTTGGTTTGAACCAACATAAACTTTATTTGTATTATTATTGCCTGTGGTAAACATAATGAAACCACGGTTCGCTGTACCTTGTAAATTGTTACGAAGTGGTTGAACTCTTAATGTAGAAGTATTGGCATTCCATGAAATAACCTTACCACGAGCAGTATCAGTACCAAGAGTAGTCTGAGATATAACAACATCCCCAGGAACAAAGATACCAAATACCTGTTCAACAGTTAAGTCAACATAGTCTGGCATTGAGCATACTACAACAGGTGGGTTGCTACCATTGTAGTCAATACCTGAATCAAGTACAGCAACGTCTTCCACTACACCAGAAATTGTACATGTAGCAGTAGCACCACCACCAGAACGTTCTATACCAGTAAATTTAGGAATCGTAGAGTAATTTCTACCTGGGTCACCAATATTGATTGCTGCTATACCACCAGAAGGGAATATTGAGTTAGTTGCGTATGACAGTTCATTAGTTGATCCATAAGCAGACTCTGGTTCTCTAGCCAGAGTAAATGTCATTGAAGTGGTAGTAGGAGTTGTAACAATAGTGTTAGATCCCAAGAATGGGTCATTTACTACACTAAGGTAACTTCCTGCTCCACCATTAACACCATTAATATCAAAATAGAATAATGTACCAGGAACATCTACCAAGTCAATGGTAATAGACTGTTGTTGTCCAGTCTGGGGATCATTCTGAGTATCACTTATGTTCTTATATGTGAATACATTGGTATTTTCCTTATCAAAGGAGAATTCAAGTCTCTTGCCATCATTAGAAGCATCAGTAGTATCAAACTTGTAAAGGTGACCATTAATGAGATCTAGTTTGGACTCTTTGACATAAACCTCTGTATTTGTTGGTATAGCAGTGTCTGTAATAGTTCCTACTGCTTTCTTGAACTGGAATTTCCTTTCAGTTGTATATCCAGTTATAGTATGAGTTCCATCATAATCAGATGGGTTAGTTCCTGACACAACAACAGTGTCACCTACACTCAATTGATGAGAAGCACTACCTCTACCAGTAAATTCTAAATTAATAGCATTAGGTGTTATGTAGAATCCACTACATCCACCAATATCAGAATCTGTTGGATCTAATTGCTCATTTACGTTATATCCACTACCTTCCTTAGTTACAGTTACACTTGTTACTGATCCACCAACACCAACTACGATAGTGAACTCAGCACCTTCACCAGAAGGAGCAGCAGCGTTCTTAAGAGGTACTCTAGTGTATGTTCCAGGTGTTCCACCACTACCAGCAAATAATGTCCACTGATCTTGTACAATACCACCTGTTTTTAATACATTACCAATATCAACACTAAATCCAGTACCAGTACCACCTATGTTAGACACAGAAGCACTTAATACATCATCATCTACGTAGTTCTTACCTTCATTCTGTATAGAAACAGTAGTTACCGCATTCCCACTAACTGTGATATTAGCAGTAGCACCTGAACCAGATCCACCAGATAGTACTATACCGTTATATGTGCCATTAGTATAATTATCACCACCAGTAAGAGTTAGATTAGCTTGCTTTACTCTACCTGGAGAACTGATATAAAAATTAGTCAGATCAAAGTATTTGAAGTGATAGTTATCAACTGTATTGGTTGTAATGGTTTTAACCTTAATTTCTCTAGTAGCCTCATTATTACCAATACTAATATCTACTGCTTCCCCTGGTTTGATATAATGAGCAGATGCTGTGTTTAAAGTACCTGTTATAACATCAGTTGTGCTATCAACACTATACAGTAATGTATTGGCAGTCTCACCAGCAATTCTTGAAATCCTAGCAGAGATACCACTACCACCAGTATCAGTCTCATCAAATACAAGTCTATCATTGACTTTATAGTCAAATCCAACACCTTCAATTAGATACTTATCTAGACCTGATGAGAAATACCTATTAGTAGCAGAAACATATAATGAATCTACAGCACCACCCTTAATAGTTGGGAAGTAATCATAATATCCAATACCAACATCAACAAATCCAATAAACTGCATATTAGTGCTTTCACTGGTCTCTAAAACAAGAGGAGTGGTAGCATCTTCCAATGCAAGGACATATTCAACTGGATCACCCAGTTCCTTTCTCCTTACGATAGAAGTATCAGTATAAATGTATGGTGCCTTATATCTTACAGCATCTTCAGTAAAGTTCTGTTGTAGACCATTACCCTTCCAGTTAACGCTATCTGCTTGAGAATAGAATTCTGGACCAACAAAATACGGGAATTTGGGATTACCAGTCGTACCATCCAAAGTACAGAAATATGCATAGACTCCAGCGGGATATTCGGGAGTTACGCAAAAACGACCATTATATTGATCTAAATCGCCCGATCCTTCGATATATTCATAATCTTCAATATATGTTCCCATTGTATCGGATAAACCCGTAATAAGCGCATCTCTAGTCGATTTTACGCGATATGAGCTCACCATCAGTTTTAACTGATTATATGGGTTTTTATTCTCCCTATCTACGTATGCATAAGGTCCATAGATCGGATGACCGTCAAATGACCATCCTAAGATAGGGGAGTGTCTAGTTGGGTTTAATTCGGAATTATCAACATCATCAACGTTATCTCCCAAAAGGAAACGTAATTTCTTAGGATTATAGAGATATCCATATTCTCCACCGTATATTCCATAGTTGGCACCTTTAATGGAAACACCATTATGAATATCGGCAACTTTGGGTGCTACGAGCTCATTAGTCGTAACTCCAAGTTCTTCTGGCGTAGCAGCGGTATTAGCAGTCAATTCTGGCAATTCTACTTGGAACTTAGCACCAGAACCTGGATATACGACATCTACGAAAGTTTGACCAGCAGTATAACCAATACCACCGTTAGTTACACTAATATTAGTAACTTGCTTACTTGATCCATCAATACTCGCAAAAGCAACAGCACCAACTCCATCCCCAGTTATAACAACGTCAGGAGGACCATAATAGTTACTACCACCATAAGTTAGGATAATGGAAACAATCTTACCATTAACAATAGATGGATAGGCAACAGCACCACTACCTGAAATTAGAGTGACCATTGGTCTCTCTTCATAGTTAGAACCAGGATTAGTAACAGTAATGCCAGCAGCAGTCAAACCACCACGAACAACTGCCACACCAGTAGCATCAGTTCCTCCACCACCTGAAATAGTGATAGTTGGAGTAGAAGTATATCCTGTACCTTCAGCAGTGACCGATATAGCATTAACAGCACCATTAGTGACTGTAGCAGTCGCAGATGCCTGTACTGTACCACCGCCGCCTGATATAGAAACGTTTGGTGTAGAAGTATAACCACTACCACCATCAGTTACGTTAATAGCGTATACACGACCAGATACACTAACAGTTGCCTCAGCAGAGAGACCTTCGTACTGCCATATACATGCTCCGTCCTGTACAAGCGATGAATCTGTATGAGTAGGTTCTGTACCTATTTCTGCGCTTTTACCGCTTCCTATGTTCTTATAACGATATCCTATACTGTTTCTTATCCTAACATTGACTTGGAAGTAAGTTCCAGCACTCCATAAGGGTTCAAATTCAACAATAGGTGGATTTGTGATATCATAACCGTCACCAGCACTTAATACACTAATATCACTAACACCACCGTATAACTTGACTGATTCTGACTTATACGAGAAAATTGGGACTCCATTAACTCCAATTCCAACCTGACCGACTGGAGTCGCTGTTTTGGTTGATTTAGTGATTGTAGTTAGTGGAATACGCTTCAAATAGCGTTGATTGCCTGGATCTAGATCAGATGAGTCAAATGGTCCAATTGGGTGTCCTGGAATTCCTGGAGAAGCAACAATCGCGTGATCTGCGGATTTATAGACATTTTGAATGTCAGATGGCGTGTTTTCAATATTTGTGCGAATCGACGTATCTGTAGACGTAGATTTAGCAAATTCTCGCGCAATTAAGAAAGTTGAGACAACTCCTGCGATTGGAGTCGTAGGAAGTAGGATTTGGAAGGTAGTAGAGTCACTTGTACCCAAAACCGTGAAAGTCGAGTTATATACGTCTTCTGGAGCGTTTAATATCGTAACTAGGTCATCACGCTTCAATCCATGGTCCTGATCCGTAGTAATTGTAGCTACAACCGATCCATCTTGAGAAGGGTTCGCTAAACTAGCACCAGTGGAGTTTACAAGCTTTTTAACGTTGTATACAAAGCTATCCCAGATCGGATCTAGTGAATCGAATCCTGGAGCAGCAGGAGTAGTGACTTTTGAGTCCTGTAGGTAATATCTACCACCAGTAACCAAGTCAACACCTCTAGTACCACCATAGACCTTCAAACTGATCTTAGATTGGTCTTTATTGGAATATCCATAAATCTCAAAGGCAGAAGTAACTTCCGAACCCGCAATATGGGGTTGGTTAGTTGTATCCTGTCTAGCGCGAGTACATCCAAGGAATTGAGTGACTGTCTTGTCTGTATACTCTATAACTTCGCTGTTTATACGGAAAGCACCGTTCTTTTCGGGCCAACCAATAGTTGAGTCAACTGAAACTTCACTTTCACTCAAATTAGAGCTTACATCTTCACTTAAGAGTGTTTTGTAAGGAGTTGTGAAGGATCCAGCACCATTTTCCGTATCTACGTCTAATTCGTAGATTTTGCCACTCTCGGTGAAAACTTCAACAACAGATTTAACGTAAATTCGCGCAGTTTCGACTGAATCGTCATTTGGGTCGTCTGCTTGGTATAAAACCTCTCCAGTTAGCTCTACTGGGTTCCCTGAGATCGCTGTAGCACGAATAACTTCCCTAACAGTGTAGAAAGCGTCACTGGGCTTAAATATTCTTTCCTTTGGATACTCAATAGTTGATTCTACACCAAATAGAACCCTAATGAGATATTTGAATGATCTAGATGTACCTTTCGCAGAATAGAAGTCCTTAAGACGCTTCGTTACTGAAGATTGGCGAATATCTTCATGGAATTTGGATGGGAATGACTCAGCAAACTGATCCCTAAACCTTTGAAGTAAAAATAGTGGTAATAGGTTGTTTAGGTTAATTACATCCGCGCCAAAAGCATGGGTAGCGGCTGTAGATGAAGCAAATGTATATTCCTTTAATGTACCTACCTTTGTAGTAGCATGGAACCCTCGTACACAACCTTTGAACTGGGTCTGACTCTTACTTGAGTAATATATGATCTCATCGTCAATCATCAAGAGTCCTTCCTTAGGGAAGTCTCTAGTATTTGCTACGTCAACGACTGTAGCAACTTCTGTAAGACCAGAAGACGCTGTAGTCTTCTCTACTAGGTCATTCAGACGGTCTATGTTATAATATTCGTCTATATTCTGGACAATATCAACAGGATTGCCCTTTAACTCTAATCCTTGGTAATAATACTTGAGGAAAGTAACAAAGTCGCCATAATCGTCCCTGATGAACTGAGGAATAGATTCCTCAATCCTATCAGAAATTTTAGACCTACTTTCTGGTGAAACGGTAGCATCAATAGGGTCAACTGTTACCTGCGTTGAGGGAGTGACCCAATTAGCTACCTTCCACGAAGACTGCTCTATTGGCATGGATTAACTATAACTAGATTCTGGGATTATGCCTGTTCCAGAAGTGTTGCTACCACTGGAAATTTCGTCATCAATTACATTAACAACTAAGTTATCTATACCTATTGTCAAATAGGTCTCTCGGAGAGAGATTAAGTCATTGGATTCAGGAACTACAGAGAACTGAATAATATTGTCAGTTGAGTTAACAACTTCAGTGATAATCAAATCATTGATTGTCACTTCTCCCATAGTATAATCAATTAGTCCCCAATTACCGCCTATGTACTGCTTAGAACCGTCTGTGTTGACGTAAAACAGACGTATAGTACCCAAACCATCATCATTAAGGTAATAGATCGTATTTCCACCATCAGCACGCTTAAATCCGTTTGTTTCAAACGTAGGAGTGTCTAATTGAGCGTTAATTCTGTTACCAAAACATATCTTATAGTTAAATCGTTGATTTAACGTCACAGGTACATTCTTACGCATTCTAACTCGCGTAATATTCGATGTTACCGCAGGTTCAGCATCATCGATGATTTTCTGCATCTTAGAATACTTAAACTTACCACCGAACTTATTAAATTCAGTAGAAGTGTTCAAAGCCTCTAAAACACGATAGACAATCTGTTTAATTTCTGCCTGATCGCGTCTAGTTACATTTGGGTTAAAATAAACGAAAGATGTCAGGTCAATATACAGAACTGAAGGATCCATGATCTTCGGTTCCACAGCACCAACGGAATAAGAGCGAATTTTCTTCTGAACCGCGTCTTTTTCCGAGATAGACAATTTGTCTGCGTTCTTGGGCTTAATAACAACGATAACTTTACCGTATTCGGGAGGTTCTGCCTCTTCTCCACCGAATGCGACTATAGATTGGACATTTGGGTAAATCTGAGGAATAATTGCTTCATAATCCTTAGTAGTTACCGCCCTTCCAAAGGAAGAGTAGAATTTAGGTGCGGAATACTTGATTGAGTCAACAGATTCCTTTTCAGCACCACCATCAGGAGCAGAATCTAGTGTTAGAGTGATTCCAGAAGTGATTGGATTGTTCTGAGAGTCCTTAATTGTACCTGCGAAGGAGAATCCCTTCAAACCATTAGGACCACCACCTTGTGAGGTCGTATAGGTCGCTTCTATAACGTCTCCGTTCTGTAATGCTTCCCCAAGTATACCGTCACCAAAGATAAGTTCAGATCTCTTATATTCAGACTCTTCTAGGAAGAATACTTTACTAATACCACTGACGGATGTTATATCAGTACCCTCTAAGTAAGCATCAGTAAGGGTACCACGTGTCACTTCCACCGTCATAGAAGAAGTGTCACCCTGAGCATTTCCAAGAATGAACCTTTGACGTTCACTGGACTCTTTAACAAAGGTATCAGTTACAAAGATACCCTCATATGATACTACATCTGTAAATGTAGCAATTCCGTCTAAAGTGTTGACGGATACTATTAAATCTTTAGGTATAGAGAAAATATAGTTAGAATTGTCATTGACAAAGGATGTAAAGATCCCTTTATTAATTTGAACACTCTGTGGATATCCACGACCATTGGCACCAGTTCCATAAACGGTCTGTACCTTCACTGTAAAGGTCGCACGGGCACTTCTAGCACTCGTTGGGGTATATCCTATCAACTTAGCTAGTTTAACTACGTTTTCACGTAAAACTGCTGTGTCTAGGAAGTTCTCATTGACTAAGAGGTTAGCATTTACCGAAGAATAGTAAGTATTATATGCTAATACGTCTAAAAGAACGGACAATGAAGATCCCTCGAAGTCATAATCAGAGAATTCTGTCTGACCTCGTAAATAATCAATTAATTGTGCCTTTACTTCGTTAAATTCTAACGAATTGACTTGAGTTAGAGCCATTACCGCTTCAGTATAATTTCTAGTGTGTCTAGAACATTTGGAAGACCAGTTATTAGGTAATATATCTCACATTGCAAATCATTATAACGTTCATCAAATGCTGTAGCTACTTTGTAGCACACAACTCTTGGTTCATACCGATTAATGCAATTCTTTATTTGGGATTCAAGTAACCCAGTTTGATTTGCTTCGTATAATTCAAAAAGTGCACCAGTTATGTTGCCACCAAAATTCGGCAGAAAAGGCTTCTCATAGAAGTTGTATCGAACAATGTTCTTTACAGACTCTTTGATAGCACCCTCATTAGAGAGTGTATTTACATCGTTTGTTATTGGATTCCGTCTGAATGTCAGATCAAAGTCCTTAAACGCACGGCTGCTTGCTGCCATTCTTTCCTAATATCTCGACCTCAATCTATTTAGACACTTTTTTCGAGCTCTTTAGTAATAGATCACTTCTGGGGTCTGTAATAAGGTACTTGCAGTACTCATTTCCGTTGTCATAGAAGTCATCTCCCATGTCTACGGGTACATTATGGTTCCTCATTCCGTTAATTATTCTTTTGGCCTTACCTTCCTTGGCCTCGTTTTGCTTTTCTTCCATGATTCCTTGAAGTAGCACTGTACTTGGTGTGTTTACTGTTCCCTTGACGTGTTTTCTTGGGTCTTGCTTCGATGAATTCATTATTCATCCACGTTCCTTTTGGTTTTGCCATAATTTATCCTGCAAATACGTCTGGTGATCCTTCTGCAACAGAGGTACATGTAGCATCACCTACTCTACCACATCCTACGCCATTCACAAATACGGTTGTACTACCTGTTGTAATAGCAACAGCATGAGAAGGACATATAGGAGCAGGTAATAGATGAGAAGTATTAACGTCTCCTTGACGGGAGATGGGTATGTTATTACAAAAGACATTAGGAGATCCCTCTGCTCTGGTCATTCCAGAACAATGAGAGACATCTGCGTCTCCAATTCTAGTTACTGCTGGCATTTACTTCTGTTCTCTCGCTTGTAACTTATGTAGGTAGTCCGTAAAGTGACTTAGGTGATCGTGATCGTGTTCCGAATGAGGACTAGGGGGAATATTTGGTAAAAACTTGATTAAATGATCAAATTCTTCGGGAATTTCCGATATTTTTTGATATTCGGTCAAGGTTTGACCCGTCTTCACTATAAAAACGCCTTCTAGGGCTAAAAATTCTTCTTCCATGTCAATATTTAGAGTACCTTTGCGTCACGCGACGCGATTTTTCGCGATTTTTTTGGGTTCAGTAACTCGATTCTATCATTTCTCTATTCTTTTCCGTTTCTTCCGTAAATTTCATATAGTTTATCTCATCAGAATACTTCCAAAGCATCTTTTCCCAAATATATTCAAACTCTTCTTCTTCTAAATTGCGGAACAGAGGGGTTTCTTTCCAATAAATGTGATAAAAGTTATTCATGCGTCTCTAAAATTGGTTTACAGACAGTCTCACATGAATCTTCTTGAGCATTTGGGTCACATGCGCTCACACATTCAAAATATTTGTCTTGCATGTCATGCAAATAGACAGGATCATGTAGATCTTTGTCATGTTCGAGTACAATATCGACTAATTTCTCATAGTCTTCGTGTCCAGGACGCTTCAAAAGCAGTTCCATGGAATTCAGACGTGTTTCAAGTGCCTCGACTTGTGATTTCAAGCCAAGGAGGAGTGTCATAATATCAGACTCTTGCATGTAGTGCCTCCATTGATAAGAATTGTTCGTTGAGATTGTAGTTTAATTTATAATTCGTCGTCGTTACGTAATATCCCGTGATATCCGAACCATCACAATTGTATCCGTAACCTTTCAACGGTTCGTTCACGCCATCAATACGGAAGGTTTTGCCTCCTCTCTCTAGGTAATTGTGATACTTTTCGTCGAGATTAACCATGACCCTTTACTGTTGTACTATTAATTATAACACATATTATGATCAACTCAACACACATTCACCTTTTCTTAAGAGTTGCTTAATAACCTGAGGTAATAATCGGTGTTCTGCCTGTTGAATACGGTATGTAAGAGTGTCTAATGTATCCTCTGGACATATTAGGACACGTGTCTGGTCTAATATTTCACCACCGTCAAGTTCTTCGTTGACATAATGAACTGTACAACCAGTATATTTGTCATTAGAACTGAATGCTTGCTCTATAGCATGAAGTCCCTTGTACTTTGGTAAGAGACTAGGGTGTATATTAATGATTTGATCAGGGAATGCCTTGATAAACTTCTTGGGTAAGACCCTCATCCACCCTGCGAGTACTATTAAGTCTACTCTGTATACTTTAAAGAGTGTTATTATATCATCTACTTGCTTATGCTTTAATCTACAATGAGATATACCGAGTCTCTGTGCTCTAAGCATAGCACCGCATTCTTTCTTATTATAGATCATCATTACAACTTCGTGCTCAGGACACTCGTTGACGATGTTCTCGAAATTAGTTCCGTTGCCAGAACACATGACTCCTATTCTCATTTCTCTTTAGAGCGATTGATAAGTGAAATAAACTTGTCATTAGCAAACGTACCACCGATACATACGTCGATGTCGTCACCATCCTTCCAGTTACATGTACCATCCTTCTTGGTATGTAGCAATGCTAACTGTATCTTATTGATTAATTCTGTTGTAAGTCTCATTCTTGTATCTCGTCTAATCTTAGAGGGGCGACTTCAGTAGGAACCCATTTGTTATTCTCCCATTTATATCCTAGATTCTTAAAGGCAGGTCGAACGTACCTTGGTTCTTCTTCATCTACAGTATGTTTGAATTTCTCAACGTCAAAGAAAGATGTGTAATTCATCTTACCTTCCCTTTCATCCAGAACCTCATTGAGTAATATCTTAAACTCTTTGACGTACTCACTGGTGAATAGTCTCCGAGGGGTCACTGTTGCTGGTTTGTATTCCTGTGCCTTTCCTTTGTAATTCGGATCAGCAGGTCCACTCATACCCTGAGTGTCCATTTTACTGTGCTGAATTTCACCTGGCTTCTTCCATTTCTCATCCATGTGAGATACTGGCTCTTGCTCTTTATCTAACCATTGTTTGTGAAACTCTTCAATATATTTGACTCTATGGTCTTTTTTCATAGCGGGAAAATTTCCTGGGAAAAATTTTTATTTTATTTAACACGCTCGCACGTACCCACTTTTGTAGGTTAGGGTAGTAAGTCGCTTTTAGCTAGGGGGGGCGGGGGCGAGAACGCCCCCTAGTGTCATTTTCAAATATGCGGTGGTGCAATCTCAGCACGCCAGTTCAATCTTTTAAAGTCTTCAATCATCTGCTCTGCATGTCTGAATGTAGAGAGGTGCATGAGTTTGGCACGCTGCGGTTCTTGGTTTGTCCAGTAACGGATGCAGGTTGTTGTTGCCATGTGAGAAAATAGTGATTGATTACAGGTGTTGGATTGACCAACTGTTCATAAACTGTGCTTGATAGCATGTTCATTTAGTGCAATAGGATGGGTCAACTTGACAGAATGCATCTTGGCGTTGGTCGGTCATTTCTTCAACCTGCTTAATGAGGTTAGATCCAATGCCCACACCTGCCAAGATGACAATAAGAACAAATGCGATTCTCATTAGTGGCGATCCGATATGTTGATGCACCCAGTAGGGTGTGATCTAAAAACAAAATCGTCCTCTGCCAATTTGGTTAATGCTGCCATGACTGCAGCATCTTTGATTGCCGCCTCATTCATCAGAACTGATCCGTTGAACATGGGGCGAAGAGTGTTGTTGTTGATCATGTAATCATTATAGAACGAGAGGACATAGAAATGGGGAAGCGTTGTGCCACTTCCCCAAGTGATCTAGGCAAATGTCAAACTGTCGAGTTTGGTCATAGAGTACATTATGCACTCCTGCCTAAATTGTGTTTTGTACATGCTGCCGACCTTCTCAAGATTCTCGATCAGTCGGAGTGCACCTGTCGTTCTTTCATCAACTGTAATGCTGATGATTTTGCTTTGCTCTATCTCACCTTTGAAAATTCCGACTGCATCCGTGATGGTTGCATATGGTATTAAGTCAGAGACGCTAGTGAGAAAATCGGACCACATTTGGTTAGTGACCTTGCCCTCAGATGGAATGTTCATGCCAAGGGTGATTTGGTGAGTTTGCAAAATGACCTTTGTTTGTTTACTCTCTTATTATACAAAGGATCACACCCCATGGGCTATGTCTTGGTGCAGTTTGATTACTGGTCTTTTTTGTTTCATTGTGTAACGTATCCTGGTAAATGGGTGCTGATTGCCTGTATGATATAAGAGTCAAATGCATTTGAATCTGCATGCCTACTGCTTCAACCGTCGCCAAGTCTACACCTGCAAAACCAGCACGTAAGACGAGAACACGCAAAGCAAGCACACCTGCAAAACCACGTTCACCAAGAACACGTAAAGCAGCACCGACGAAAGTCAACCCGACCTCTGCAACTCCCTTGCCTGTCGTCATCACTCCAGATGCATCACCAGTCAAAGAGTCTTATGCAAAGATCGAACTCAAGTCACTAAAGGATTATCCTCGTGACGGTCTCTCTCTAATACTTCTTCCAGTGTTCTACCTGGAAGCGTTAGTGAAAGAACTATTGCCACTAATAGGGCAAATCAAGACCCCATCAAATATCAGGTCTTACACCAAAGTCGGTTAGACACCAGCACCCTCAAAGGGTGCTTTTTTTTATCCAGCTGCCTGAGGTCAGTTGGCAAACTGTCCACATCTGCCCCTGCAGCACCCTGAAATAGACTATATTAAGAGAGTCAAACAAACGGACTAAAATGATCCTAAGACAACTCGGTGCAAACCAAACTGAACTTTCATTCAATAACGGATCTTCAGTCTTCTTCAGTTATGAAACTCCAGTCGCAGGATTCACCCTGCAGCGAGGACACTTCAAAACATCGACCTATTATTCTAGGACGACCTCGAAGCACATCAACCAATATTTCAAACATGTTGATCTTTCAACTGTCACTGAAATCTCAGATGATGAAATCGTACAAATCTGTCACCCTGAGGGAGTGGCAGCATGAGGCGGTTAACCTTGACTGAATCTGAAGAAACCGTGCTCGTGCAAATGGCATGTTTCTTCACTGACCTTGGATCACCTGACGAATTCGATCAGGATGCATATGATTCACTATTTGCCAAAATCACTGACCCCGAACCCTCCGATTATTCATGAGCACCCTGCAAAATGAAATCCTCATAGAGTCAATCTATGAGGATGTGATCTCAGAAGCAACCGACACCGATCACCTAGCAATGATGACCAATGAGGACATCGAAGCAGAGGTCCGACGCAGGTTTGCTGCTAGATCCTAAATCATCGCTGGATTGAAAAAAATCCAGCTGACTTGG
>CESM01197518.1_pt1 | contig 13892 bp, 14 predicted proteins | sample 361421 | NCBI WGS metagenome assembly CESM01 (sample SAMEA2622219, study PRJEB7988) | marine metagenome | isolation source: saline water (ENVO:00002010), including | reverse complement strand
ACATCAACACTTTTCCTGAATTGCTCATGAGCTTTGCTAATCTTTTACCACAAGCCTGTCCTGCAGAAAAGTTATCAGTCATCACATTACTAATGACTGCATCGCCTGCTGATTCATCTAAACCAGAATCCCAAACTGCTACTTTAATTCCAGCAGACTTAGCCTCCAACACCGGTCGTACTAAAGCCTTATCATCAAGTGGGGCAAGCGCGATTCCATTAACTCCCTGAGTAATAAAATTTTCGACTACTTTAATTTGTCCAGCTCTATCACTCTCCTTCTGTGGACCTTTCCATATAATTTCTACTCCAAGTTCTTTGCCTGCTTTTTTAGCACCTGCTTCACCCATTTTCCAAAACTCATGTGTAGTTCCTTTTGGTATCACAGCAATCTTAAGTCCAGAATCAGATTTGGGATCCTCATTTTTTTGGCAGCCAAATAGTACTAATGATAATATAATTGTATAAATAGAGAGAAATCGTTTCATTATATCAATCCAAGCCATTTGAAGTCTTGAAATCAAGCCTTCGTCTGCACAAAATGAAAAGAAATGTCAAAGGATATGAATTTTAAACAAGAACTTGTGGGTTGCTTTGGCTTCCCTGTTGCAGAAAACCCTACCCAGGCAATGATCGAACCCGCATTCGTAGATTTAGGGTTAGATTGGCGATACCTTACCCTTGAGGTTAAACCTGAAAACCTAGAAAAAGCAGTGAATGGGGCAAGATCTTTTGGATTTAAAGGCTTCAATTGCACAATTCCCCATAAGGTCGAAGTAATCCAATACCTTGATGGACTAGGAAGCTCAGCTGAATTAATGGGTGCCGTAAATTGCGTCGTCAATAAAGACGGAAAACTAATTGGAGAAAATACAGATGGAAAAGGATTTGTTGAATCTCTCAAAAAACAATCCGACCCTGAAGGAAAATCTTGTGTCATTTTTGGTGCAGGAGGCGCTGCAAGAGCAATTAGCGTAGAAATGGCATTAGCTGGATGCTCACAAATCACAATAATCAATCGCTCTATTGAAAGAGCGAAAGAACTCATCGATATCTTAGAAGGAAGAGTCAATAAGGCTTGTTCCCAAAGCTTATCTACTCAAATGATTGAGTGGAAAGATGAATATAACATTCCTAGTGGAACCGATTATGTTATTAACGCTACATCTATTGGTTTATACCCAGATATAAATGCAAAAGTTAACATCAATATTTCCTCATTAACTCCAGATATGATAGTGGCTGACGTTATTCCAAATCCACCTAAAACTAGGCTTATTAGAGACGCCATTGACAAGGGGTGCACTACCATTGACGGACTTGAAATGTTAGTAGGACAAGGTGTAATTGGGATTGAATACTGGACAGGCCAAAGCCCAAATCCAGAAATAATGAGGAGTTCATTAGAAAAAATATTTAGCTCCTAGAAATGAATTAGATAAAGAATTCTTGGGTTAATTCTGCTCTTGATCCTCTTGGCTATTTTCATGAAATTTTCTTTCTTTAGTTGCAAGCGAACTCCCTCTTTTGCGGAAATGCGTTGTGTAGGAGTACCAATAACCTAGCGCAAAAAAGACCAACGCTGTCAAAGCAAGCAAGCCACCCATTTGTATTACTAAAAACGTCACAAGAAAAAATTTCTATTTTTTTTGATGCTGTAATAAAAATTTCATTTTGTCAATTTCTTGAAAATCTGAATTTATTAATTTCAGCCCTGCTTAATGACATAGATAGGTTTATCAAAATCCACTTCAAGATCATCAAACATCTGTATTTTGCTAATAGAAGGGTAAGCTGTCAAAGGCATCAGTTTCCATGCCTTCTCATAACCTATACGATACCTTGATTTAGGTGTATATTTACGATTATAAACTCCAAAATGAGCAATCCTAAGCATCTCGTAGGGATAATAACCAGAAACAACTTTTATAACCTCATACTCATAAAGAACTAAGCAACTCCTATATGTAACTGACTTAACGTTAGGCATAATAGTCTTGGTTTTCAATCTTACTTGCACATCTAATTCCCCCCATACAATGGCTGAAGGATCAACCGGTTCAGCTTTTTTAATTTTATAGGACTTATTATTAAAGGGTTCACCTGGATCTAATGCCCGTCTGCTAACAGCCTCAACGCCAACATACTTAAGGAAATCTTTTACAACATTGTCTGCCCACGCTTTTGCTTCTGTTGCGCCATAGTGAATACCATCAGTTTCTGGATATGGGTCAACAAACTCAGTCACTTTACGACTATCATAAAACCTCGCAAAAGGCTTAATACTTGATTCCATGATTTCACTCATTTGCTCCTGAAGCTCAAATGAAAACCTCTCTGGATGTGACTCTGGAGGGGCTATCCAATAACATCTTCTACCTCCCTTTGATGCAGCTTCTGCCATATCCCTACAAAGCCCCTTTACTAGTTTTACATTCTCAGATTCTTCTCTGCGTTTTGAACGCAGACTAGAGTATAAATTAGTTCCTGTTTGCACAACTACAATGTCAGGATCACAATCATTCAGAAGATCTTCTACTTTGGGAACTGCTTGGATTTTTTTTAGTCTTCTCTCTTGCTTTGGAGTTTTTTCCCAAAATCCGATATCGGATGCTATTGTCTGATATTGACCTAACCAGTAATATGGTGTCGCACCACCAGCAACATAGGTATGAACTTCAAATCCAGCATCACGCAGCTTACTATCTAAAGTCGAACCAAAGGCTCCCATACTCATAGAGTCACCAAGAAATAATATACTCGTTGGGATTTCTTGTTTTTTCTTCCCTTTAATTATCCGCGACTTCAGATCCTTTAATTTTGAGAGAATACCTTTAGCTTCAACATCTTGGCTAAAAGCTATTAACATTGAAACCGAAATAACCTTCAGCGATCTGATCCAGAAAGTCACAGTTTTGTTTTTATTGAAATAAAATCTCTTATCTTGCCCCATAATCTTTCTGCATTCTCTTAATCTTACTTCTTAGGGCAAGTTTAGCAGTTGCTTTCATTCGATCAGTAAACAAAACACCATTCAAGTGATCAGTTTCATGCTGAATGGCTCTTGCTAATAAGCCATCAGTTTCAAGGGTGACTCTTTTAGATCCCATAATTTCAAAAGTAGCCTTCAACTCGTAAGGACGAGTGACATCTCCTCGTATTTCTGGAAAACTTAAGCACCCTTCACTCATAACATCGTTATTTTCACCATATTCCAACTCAGGATTAATAAAAATTAGAGGCATAATATCAGCTAAATTTACATCTTCACCGTCAATCCTCAAATAACTGATGCAGTCTGGATCATGAGAGACATCAATAACAGCTAATTGAATTGGAATTCCTATCTGGGGAGCAGCCAAACCGATTCCTTCTGCAGAAACCATTGTTTCTAACATATCTTTTACTAATGACCTAATTTCCTCTGAAAAAGACTCAACCTTACTGCACTTTTTTCTTAGTACTGGATCTCCAAATATTACAATTTCACGTACCATGACTTGACCTAAATTTAGGGTTTCTTTATCAAAATTCGGGCAGGCACATCTTTAACAGGATAACCAGCACGAGTCAAAGCATCCCATGCCTCTACCAAACTTTTCAAGGGTGCTTTTTCATCAGCTTTTAATTCCAGACTTAGTTTTGGTCTTTCAGATTTCAACTGTTTCAATCTTGCCGCTAACTGATTTTCAGGAATCTCTTCTTCGCCAAGAAAAATTTTAGAATCGGATGTAAGGGAAAGCTCCAGGCTAGCATTAGACTGCATTTTTTTCGCCAGAGAGCTAGCTTTTGGTAAAGTTATACTTGCAAAGGCCTTATCTTCTTTTGGCGCCGAAGTTAGAATGAAGTAAATTAATAAAATAGCCAAAATATCAATCAATGAAACGATTGGAACAATTGGACGATTGGTCTTTTTTTTAATAAACCGCATTTCTAATCACTTTTATCAGAAACGAGTCCTTTGATTTTGGAATAAAGAACTTCAGAAGGGTTCTTATAAAAAGCCGTTATTAAGTTATCAGTTAAAACTTCCATTCTGACTCCAATTCTCTCAATTTTTTTTGTAAAGTAACTATGAGCTATAACTGTGGGAATAGCCACTGCTAGCCCAGCTATAGTCGTATTCAAAGCCTCTGCAATTCCCCTAGATACAGCAACTCTAGAACTACCGGATTCAGCCATATCTACGCTACTAAATACTCCAACAAGTCCTGAAACAGTTCCTAATAAACCAAGTAATGGAGCAATCGTAATAACGACCTCAAGTAATGCAATTCCCCTCTCCATTATTACTATTTCCTCTCTAGCTTTGGCCTCCGCCGTTGTAGCCGCTTCTAGTCTGTTAGATGGTGCACCTATGATAATGCCAAGACCTATTCGTGAAAGAGGTGATTTAAAGCGACTAAAACAGTCAGTTAGACCCGAAATATCATCTTTATCGATAAAATCACTCGCATTTTTCATCGCTCTCTGAACAGGGCGAGGGATCACTTTACTGCTCTTTAATGTTAGACACTTCAACAAAATCACAGTAAGCGAAACAATTGAAAGAAAAATCAAACACAACATGAAAACACCACCATTATTGATGAATATTTTCACTATATTTATAGAATCAGGCATTTCAGAGCCTATGTTGGCAAGGATCATTTCAATCTCTTAATAGATAATTATTTCATACTCGAACTCCATCTTTCCGTCTTGAGTTTTCTCAATAAGTTCATTTGGGACTGGAGGTATTTCTGCGCGTAGAATTCCACTAATAGAAAAATCGACTACTACGGGGTCAGCATCATTGCGAAGCATACGAATATCGACGATACGCCCGTCTCGATCAACCCAAAATCTAACTTTTAGAGAGCCGTATTTTACGAGATCAGCATGCGCCGACCGCTCCCTATGCCAACTTTTCTGAATCGCCAAATCTACTTTCTTTTTATAATGACCAAAGTTGGTCTCCTGAACATTCATTGCCGCTTTACCAAGATTACTTAACTTTCCTAGATTCTTCTTTTTTGGTGAATGAACTTGAAAAGCTGGTTCGGGAGGAAAGTTCTCGATAGGATCTAATTTTTCAGAGACTGTATCTTGGATAAAGTCCTGATCAGTCGACTTTTCATCAGAAACTTTTTTAGTAATCTCTGAGGATTTTTCTACTACCGATTCTTCAGCGCCCTCTATTGAATCCTCTTCTTCAAGGGATTCTTCGAACGAAGCTATATCATGAGGTTCATCATGTCTCAGGACCTCCGACTCATGATCGGAATCCAATGGATCAATAGAAGTTTTTTTCTTCAATGAACTACTTTGAATAAGTTGAGGAATAATCGGAAAATTCATATCATCTTTAAATTCTCCATCTGAATATTCTTTTCTAGAAAGCTCTCCAAACGACAAGGCCTCCCCAGAAATATTCGGAGTATTTTCATCTCCTGCATCAGAGGGATTTAAATCGCTAGCCGCAATTGTATTACGATCAGATTCAAAAACTGCATTATCAGGAATCTGCTGAGATGGTTTATTAGAATCAGTCCTCAAAAATTCCTTTTCAACTTCTTTGGGTTTTTCGATAGAAAACATCTCAGGAACCAAAATAACCAATTCTTCCTCCTCACTAGATACGCTCATTTTAAGTTCAGTGAACCCACTAACAGATGGCAAAGTCGAAGCGACTACAAAATGGTAAGTTTTTCCGATTTCAGCACTAAAGCTGACTATGGATTCATTATCATCAGTTGAACCTCCAACTTTGACCAAAGTCTCAAGTACCGCTCCTTGATACACACCACAAACGGACTCAAAGCCGGAACTTTCAACTTCTAGTAACACGTCACAGCTCACTTCAGGTGTCCACTTCCACCAAACAGAACCACCCTCGGCTCTACCAGAATGTATTGGCTCATTATTTTCTCTAGAAAAATATTTAGTATTAATGGAAGTATAAAAGTAATTCTGAGAACTTATTTTAGTAGCTTCACGAAAATCATCATTAACTGGAGGCATAGAGCGTCGATATGCAAGAATTGTCGTTACCCCACATACGAGTAAAACGTGCAGAACTATCGACAATAGAGCGGCATGTCTTATCTGTTGCCTTGTTATCATTAAATATCTCAGTCAATAAATACAGAAAAAGTAAACTCCTGAAGGGTTACAATCGCATTTAAAAACATACTTATCAACGATTCCAAGTTATTACGTAAAATCACTTAACAAAGTAGCTCAAATGCTCTAATTCAAGGGCAAGGTCCACTGAATTAACAATCACGTTATCCGGTGTTTTTAAAACTGTTGATGAAAAATTAAGAAAGGCTTGAACTCCTGCATTCACTAGACTATTAGCCACTTCTTGAGCAGTCTCAGCGGGCACTGCCATAATTGCAATCTTTACGTCATTATCCATGACATATTTAGTCATCTGAGAAACATCCATGACAGGAATTTCAGCACTTACTGCGTTCAAACGTTTAGGATCAGATTCAAATGCTGCAGAAATTTCAAACCCCTCTCTATTAAATCCGCTATACCTTAATAAAGCAGAACCTAAATTTCCGACTCCAACTAAAATTACAGGCAGTAGACTACTTGTACCCAACACTCCATTAATAACTTCAATTAGAGCATCTACACTGTAACCAAGGCCTCGTGTTCCGAACTGGCCGAAATGAGCCAAATCTTTTCGAAGTTGAGCTGATTTTACCCCTGCAGCCTTAGCAAGTGAATTGGATGAAACTGTTTCCACTCCATTATCTTTCAATCTTTCAAGACAGCGTTGGTAAATAGAAAGCCTATAAATTGACTTCCTGGGTATGTCGGTTTCTTGAGGCAAAACTACACAAAGTTAGATTTTCTTACAATTAAAGCCAACTCTTTCAAATTAAACAAGTAAATGCCTAACGAAAGATAGCTTTGTATTGCGAAAATATCTTTATGATATGATTATATGCTGCTGGACAACTAAGAATAGGATTCCTCGACTCGTTTTGCTACATCTCTGTAGTCATAATCAGCATTATAAATTTCCTTAAAACTCTCAAGTGAGTTTTCTTTATCTCCTAACTTATCATAGACAAGGCCAAGGTTATAAAGAATCTCTTTTTTTGTATTATCCATTGAAAGGACTTCACCGTTAGCATCAGTTAGCGAACCAATAGCCAAATCAAACATCTTCATTTCATCATAACATCGACCAAGCATTAGCATAGACCTTATTCGAATATGTGGATTGTTTTTTGCTTTCTGCAAGTGTGGGATAGCATCTCTAAAACGCTCTGCTGTAAACAAGTGATTCCCTAGATCAAATCTAAGTTGAGGATCAGTTGGATTACGCTCTACCCTCAGCTCCGACTCTTTAATCTGTTGGTCTATAGATGCGCTGCGAAGCTCTGCTAGCTGAGCTTTTTTATCTTCAACACCTTCTCCACCTGACTCAATGTCTGATTCAAGATCTTTAATCTTCTGCAATCGAAGGTTGTCTCTTGCATCCTCAGCTTTTCTTTGGAGCGTTTCATCTGCAGCGCTTAATGTAAAAGCATAGTCATAATATGACGCACAATTCTCCCAATCCTCTAGTCTTTCATAAAGGTCAGCAATCTTTTTAACGACGTCTAAGTTTTGAGGATCTTCGGCATACTGAGAACCCAGGTCAGCAAGCTGAGCTTCCATCTGCTCTTTAGTAGCACCTTTTCTAGAGGCACTCTCAAGACTCTTAGCCTCATCCTGATCTTTAAGAAGATCTTTAAATGAACGATCCTTTACTCCCCATCCACCTTTAGCCATTGTTGCTTGTGCTGAGGCATCCTTAGCTTTTTTTCTAGCGTCGCCATCAGATGGATCTTTTTCAACAATAGAGTCATAAACCTTTGCTGCTTCTGCTCCATCACCTTGAGCTAAAAAATGATCTCCAAGTTTATGCAGATTTTTTGTGTCTGCAGGATGCCCATCTCGAATTGTTTCAAGACCAAAAGTCGCAATCTCGGGAATTCCTAAAGCCATGAAGGCTTCATAAAAAAGAGTATTGGCTTCAACATTATAAGGATCGGAATCTAATTTCTTTTCAATATCCTCAACCGCCTCAAGGGGATTTTTCTTGAGCTTATTTTTTACTTTCATCATGCCACCAGCACCTGAAAGCAATCCTTTTCCTTTTTTACCACCAGCACGCCATCGAGCACCCTGAGCCGCACGCAGAATCTCACGACCTTTTAGGAAAGTTGGTTGTTCTTTAAGAATATTATGAAGGATACTTAGAGCATAGTCATAATTAGTCAGTTCAATAGCACTCTGAGCTTTTAAGAATAGAGTGATGAGCTTAGGATCTAGTTGTTCTTCTGTGATGAGCTCTTTAGGTGAGTCCATATTCAATTTAGGGGTTTGTTTGTTGGATATACCTGAAATTTTAATTAAATCTTGGGGTGGAGAATCTAGCCTCTTAGTACCTCATCATGCAAGGCTTCTAGCGTAAAAATTCAGACTAATTCGCATTTTTTTTGTTCATAACCAATAATTAGGCGATAAATTGAGTATTATGTACAATCAGAGCAATAAAATAAAACTAAGTGCATAATGCAAGTTGCGCTAACTAGGGTCTATGGTTCACTGTAAAAAATATGATTAATATAAGGAAATCTTTAGCATTAATTTTAATGCTGCTCATGGTTTTAGGTGCAAAACGCAAAGATTCAGGACTAATCAGCTTTCATCTGGAATCTGGACAGGAAGCAAAGAAAGAAGAAAGCATACAAATCAGAGTCTCTAATAAAATATTTAGTGTACTCAAAAATCCATCATTCAACCAACGAGATATTGATGGATTTTATCCCTTTCTTTCTGAAGATGGCGAAAGCTATGGAATATCATTTAAGCTAAAGAAAAAGAAAGCCAAAGAACTGAGTACTTTATCTACAGTTGCAAGAGGAAGAAGATTAGTCACGGTTTTAGGAATGGAGCCTGTCGATTTTGTCGTTATCGATGGACCTATTCAGCATGGTCATATTACTTGTTGGAAAGGTTTCACTGAAAAAAGTATCGGAAAGTTTGAATCTCTTGGATTGAAGCTCATTAAACCGAAAGGCCCCACGTCATCGATAGCTCCTCCTGATCCCTTACCTCAACAAATAGATTCAGAATAGTAATTTTATCTCATAAAAATGAATTTCACTGTTCTGCTGAAACGGCATGCTTTCACATTGTTTCTGTATCTAATTTCCTCATTCATATCGAATGCACAATACAAAAGGCTAGATTTGGTACTAGCAACACCTAACACTGAAATATTTGGCCAAGACCTCTCAAAGTTCTACATGTATACAGACCGAACATTTGAAGGGCAACCTAGTAAGCCGTGGCAAGGAGGTAAATATGGTTATGTAAGAAATCCTAAAAGAACCAATTCGGGTATTTTGTACAGCAAATTTCACGAAGGTGTCGACATAAAGCCAGTTAAAAGAGACTCAAGAGGAATTCCTCTTGATAAAGTACGTTCAATATCTCATGGCACAGTGGTTCATACTAACAAATCAGCTGGTGCAAGTAATTACGGTCGTTACGTTGTTATCGAACACGATTGGGGATATGGTAAATTTTACAGTTTATATGCACACCTTGCAGATATCTCCTGTAATAAAGGACAAAAGGTAAGACCAGGTACAAGCATCGGAACATTAGGATACACTGGTGATGGCATCAATAAAACTAGAGCCCATTTACACCTCGAACTAAATCTAATGTTGAGTAAAAGTTTTGAGAAATGGTACAAAAAACATTACGTTGCTCAAAACAAGCATAGCTTATTCAACGGAATCAATTTGGCGGGAATAGATATAGCGCAACTCTACAATGAGTACCGCCGGAACCCAGTCATTACATTACCTGAATTCATTTCAAAAGTTGAAACTTATTGGAAAGTATTAGTTCCTAATAATGGCATTCCTTTGATAATGAAGTCCTACCCTTGGCTAGCCTCAAAAATGGATAAAGCTAATGACAACCAATCTTGGGAAATAAGCATGAGCCCCTCAGGCATACCTATTAAGATTGAACCCAATATGAAGAAGGTAACCTCGCCTACAATTAGTTGGGTAAAGTTCTCTGCTACGCCCCACTCTTGGAATACAAGATCACGTCTTACTGGAACTAAAGATAAAGCAAGATTAACTGCAAGTGGTCAAAGATTTATTCAATTACTTCTTTGGAAATAATTAGGTTAAACCTCCAATTTCTTTAATGAGATTTCGGTTTAAACGAATACCATCATAAAAATTATCAATTGAATAATTTTCATTCGGTGAATGTATCTGACAATCAGGTAAAGCTAACCCAAGCAGTAAAGTGTCAACATTGAGGACATCCTTAAAAGTTTGAACTATTGGAATACTCCCGCCTTCTCTAATTAAAGCTGGGTCACAGTTAAATGTTTCTTTTAATGCTTTCTGCGCAGCTAGTCCATAACCTGATTTTGGATCCATAAGATATGATTTACCACTATGTCCTAATTCACATTCTATCCTTACTCCATCTGGTGTAAACTTATCTAAATGAGCCTTAACCAAATTTAATATTTCATCTGGATCTTGGTCTGGAACAAGCCTAAAAGAGAGCTTAACGAAACTTTCAGATGGTATGACTGTTTTAGAACCTTCACCCTGATACCCCCCGCCGACACCATTTACTTCTGCAGTTGGCCTAGACCACCTTCTTTCAAAATCTGTAAATCCACTTTCACCAAAAAGTTCGGTAACACCTGTCAAAATCAGCGTTTCGTTGGGATCGACTTGAATGCTTGACCATGCTTGTTTCTCCCAGTCCTCAATATCTTTAACTTTATCATAAAAGCCCTCGACGTTGACACTTCCATCTGGTTTGTGAAGACTAGAAATAAGTTTTGATATTGCCGAGCAAGGATTAGCCACTGAACCTCCAAAAACACCAGAATGCAGATCCCTACTAGGCCCAATAACTTTAACTTCCATACAAGCAACTCCTCTGAGCCCATAAGTGAATGTTCCAATACCTGGCCCAATCATTCCAGTGTCAGAAACCGCAATGACATCACATTGAAGTTCATTTTTATTTTCCTTTAAAAAAGGTTCAAGATTTGGACTTCCTATTTCTTCTTCTCCTTCGACTAGAAAAATAATATTCACAGGCAATTCACCATCTTCATTAATAGTTTCACCTAGACCTAGAAGATGAGCCAGGTTTTGACCTTTATTATCGGTTGAACCACGAGCAAATATTTTATCCCCATCTATGAGAGGTTCGAAAGGTGGCGAATTCCATTGATCAATTGGATCTGCTGGCTGCACATCATAGTGACCATAAATCATTACCGTCGGCAAACCTTCTTTATGGATGTTTCTTCCAATCACAATGGGGTGCCCTGAAGTCTCATGAATACTTGCCTCAAGGCCAACATCAATGATCTTTGTTTTTAACCATTCAGCACATTCTCTTACATCCGCTTTGTATCGGCTATCTGTCGACACACTAGGAAATTTTAAATACGAAATGAGATCGTCTAGATGTTTTTTATTCATGACTCTAATTATAATAATTACCAATAACCTCTACGCGCTCTTTCAGCGGCCTGAAAATTCTGATAAGCTAAAAAACCAAACATTATTGCAGCAAAAATAGAATTAAGTTTAATAAATAAAAGAAGCCCTGCTATTGCTGCAGTTATTCCACCAATTTTCCCTCTCAGCACTGGCTTCCTTTCGTGCATGATATGACTCAAGAGCTGACCTCCATCTAATGGATATACCGGCAGAAGATTGAGAGCCGACCAGATAGAATTAATCCAAATCATCATAACTAAAAACCTAATAACGTATATATTCAACGTATCAGGATTAAGTATAAATATTAAAAACAAACTAAGAGCAGCCATCATAAACCCAACCGCTGGACCCCCTATTGTAATTATGATTTTTTGCCTTCTTGTATATGATCCGTTTGACACAGCCATTCCCCCCATCCCATGAATAATAATTTGAGCCTTTCCTCCATACCTTCGATAGGCCAACGCATGGCCTAATTCATGACCTAGAATAGAAACGAAAAAAACAAGAACCCAAATAAATAGATACCTAGTTTGTTCAACTGGGTCACCTCCAAAACCACTGGACCCCCATATTAGGGGAATAATCCAAAAAGACCAATGAATGGACACTGGAAATCTAAAAAGATTAAACCTTAGTGTACCTGGTTGATTTGGGTCTGCTCCAAAAAACATGTTAAGCTATGAAATGAGGGAATCTTAAATAGTATTCCCGAATATCAAATCATAGTAAAATAAAGTTTTTTAGATAAAATCGTTAATTAAGTTTTCAAGCATCTCTTGACGACCACTAGCAAGCTGAGGTTCACCATTCTCATGTGTGTGCTTCTCTAGTTCTTCAAAACCAATTTCACCAGATTCAATTTTGGCACCAAGACCAGAATCAAAACTAGAATATCTGTTTGAAACAAAATCACTTAGCCTCCCATCTTCTTTGATTGAATGTGCAATTTTAAGACCTCTGGCAAAAGCATCCATACCTCCAATATGTGCATGAAAAAGATCAACTGGCTCAAAACTTTCCCTACGACATTTCGCATCAAAATTAAGACCTCCTGTAGTAAACCCGCCCATATTAATGATCTCTAACATGATTTCAGTCGTAAGATAAATATCTGTTGGAAATTGGTCAGTGTCCCAACCAATTAGTTCATCACCGGTATTTGCATCTACTGAACCTAATGCTCCTGCCGCGGCAGCGACTCTCATTTCATGCATCATTGTATGGCCTGCTAAAGTAGCATGATTCGTCTCTAGATTTAATTTTAAATGATCAATAAGATCATGCTCTCTTAAGAAATTAAGACATGCTGCTGAATCTGAATCATATTGGTGGGTTGAAGGTTCTCTAGGTTTAGGTTCAATATAGAATTGACCTTCAAAACCTATCTTCTTTTTATGATCAACAGCCATATGAAGCATTCTTGCTAAATGCTCAAGTTCACGCTTCATGTCTGTATTCCACAATGTAGAATACCCCTCTCTACCACCCCAGAATGTATAACCTGTTCCTCCCAGCCTATGGGTAACTTCCATCGCCTTTTTTACTTGAGCCGCGGCATAGGCAAAGACATCTGCATTCGGACTTGTAGCTGCTCCTTGATTATAGCGAAAGTGAGCAAACAAACAGGCAGTACCCCATAACAACTTTATTCCAGTTCTTTCCTGCTCCTCAGCTAAAACATCAGCTACTGCATCCAGCGCATCATTCGACTCCTGAAGCGAACCTAATTCAGGCGCAACGTCGCGATCATGAAAGCAATAATATTCCACTCCAAGCTTATCCATGAATTCAAAGGCAACCCTTGCCCGGTTTTGAGCATTTTCTATAGAGTCACTACCATCGTCCCAAGGCCTCTGCGCTGTTCCTCCACCAAATGGATCCGCCAAAGGATTGCGCATGGCATGCCAATAGGCAATTGAAAACCTTAAATGATCTTTCATTGCCTTATCGCCAATTAATTCTTCAGCGTTATAATGCTTGAAAGCCAGAGGGTTTTTTGAATCTGGACCTTCGTATTGAATTTTTTTTATTTCTGGAAATGCTTCGGATGACATTGGACAGTGATCATTCCCTTTCATGCATAAACCGTCAAGAATGAAGCTATAAAAAATCTAAAGCCTGTAAATTTTTACTAAAATATACAGCTATAAGCACAGATTCCATTGAACTGACTCACCAGGAAGCCCCAAAATTTTAAGTTTATCTGATATTTCCGTCTCGGATGGTATAATTAACCCCTCTTCGTTAATTTGTTCATAATCATCTGGAAATTTAGAATGTGGCAGTAACTTTGAAGCAATAGCGAAGCATGCCCATGCACGCCATATCC
>CESM01110708.1_pt1 | contig 13900 bp, 24 predicted proteins | sample 361421 | NCBI WGS metagenome assembly CESM01 (sample SAMEA2622219, study PRJEB7988) | marine metagenome | isolation source: saline water (ENVO:00002010), including | reverse complement strand
ATGAACAAAATTGCATTGTCAATGGTTATAATAAAAAAATATTTGATGCGTTTGATAGACATGGTATTACCCCACACATCGTCAACTTTAGACATAGATATTTTTGGGATGGAGGATTGCATTGTATCACCAGTGATGTACATCGTGAAGGAGGTATGAAGACTTTCTGGTAAGTATAAATACCTTTATGAAGAAATTATCAGACAAAAGAGTAGCGAAGCAATTAATAAAGAGAGCAAAAAAACATCCTGATTTGTATAGTGCACAAGACGTAATGTATGCTAAACTAATGAGGAAGTATATAAAACAAAATGAAACCGAGACAGAACAAGAGTAGAGCATACTACTATTTCTGGAGTATTGCTACCATTGCAGTTGTCACAGGGCAAATTTATGTTGGAAATGGGTTCCGTAAAATGTCGGAGTCTGCAGATGGAATCTCTGCTGATATAAATTTACTTATAGAGACCATGATCTTTGGTGAGGTGAATAAAATCACTGGTGGTGATGGTCGTATGCCCATAATCGACTAAGATGAAAGCAGTTATTTGGTCTAAAGACGATTGTCAATGGTGTGAGAGAGTCAGACAACTCTTTGCTGCCACAGACATATCTGTCACCGAGTACAAATTGGATAGAGACTTTACTAAGTCTCAGTTCTACCAAGAATTTGAGGAGGGTGCTACCTTTCCACAAGTTCAACTTGATAAAAAATACATAGGTGGATGCAAGGACACACTACATTACCTACAGGAAAAGAACCTGATTTAGGTTCTATAAATAAAGGAGCAGAACTCCTGTTGAGTAGTACTACTCAACCACTGCCTTACTGGAGAAAACGTATGGAACAGGCAATCATTGCCTTGAGTGTTATGGTAGGAATACTAACACTCGGTCTTGGACTTACAATTGGATATCTTATTCGATGCTATGTGCAAGAGACTACTCCTCAGTACTCCCATCCAGAAATGTTTGATGCGAATGGGAACCCATTACCCGATGAACTTCTTGCTATAAGATTCGAGGGTGATCTAAATGACAATGATGATGATTAATCATGGCAAAATTACCTAACAATCCTTTAGTCTCTGAACTTTTCAGAGCAGTTCATGGTGCCAAGACTAAAGACAAAAAGATTGATTTACTGAAGGCACATAAACGTGATGATGTCAAAGCACTATTGATATGGAACTTTGACAAAGGGATTGAGAGTGCAGTTCCAGAAGGATCAGTGCCATACAAACCCAACGAATCACCCAAGGGAACTATGGGTCATACTCGATTAGTTCATGAATGGAGAACCCTCTACAACTTTGTAAGAGGTGGTAACGATAAGATCTCCAACATGAGAAGAGAAAATTTACTCATACAATTACTTGAGTCACTTGAAGCAGAAGAGGCAGAGATAGTATGCTTAGTCAAGGACAAGGATCTTCAGAGTAAATACAGAATTACTAGAAACGTAGTAGAGGAGGCATATCCAGAGATAAATTGGAGAGATCGGTAACAATCGATACATTTTATGTTGCTAAATACTGACAGATATGTTAGCATATCCTTACGTTCATCCTTCGGGACGCAAGTAAGTCAGACTGGAACGGATCGTTCATCCTTTTAGAGGACGCATAGTTGACTGAAGGAACGGCACTAAAAACGCCTACTACTGAGGACAAACCAATGGCAAAAGTCACTTACCGTGGTGTCGAGTACGACACTGAAGAGTACAACGCAAAAGTGATTGAAGAATCACAGAAACGTGAACGTCACGATCTCATGTATCGTGGACTCAAGGTCAAAAGCAAGGCATCACCTTGCAGCTAAAACTAGGGGGTTGCAAAACCCCTTTTTTTATGCTATATTATTTTCATTGAATCTAACTAAATCATGACAATCCAAACGAATCCTTTTATTACTGCTAATTGGAGACCAGAGCATTGCGACCCAAATAATTGGGGTTACAAACCATCAACGTATGGTGTGGATGGAGTAGAACTCGTAGGCAAACCACACATGATGTTATTCAACGACATGACAGGAACATGGACAAACCCTGCACGTGTTGAGAGAATCACATTATCAAAACTCAAAGATCTAAGAGATAACATTCATGAGTTTGGTATCAATACAAAAGAAGGAAGAATGATTTATGTTGACGCAGATGATATGTCAACTATAAATGGAAATCATAGAAAAGAATTACGAACAGATAGAAGAATAGACATAAGAGGATGGATGGTTCAATTGGTTCGATTTAAAAATCGTCAGGCAAAAAGAGATTTTGCCAACATATCAAACATTGATATGACATTACCACACAACAACCCATCTCAAAAAGATGTTGAAGCAGGGGTAAGAGATGCTCTAAATGATTTTGATAGAAGACCATACAAAAAAGAAATAGATGAACTCATACAATCTTATGGTCGTCATTTGGGTGGTAAAATAAGAAGTAAAATTCTCAAAAAAATCATGTGGGAATTGCAAAAACAGGGAAAGGTAAATGCATCAGAAAGATATACAACCTACGGAAAAGATACAGTGAAACTTTATGTAAATGATCATCAGGACGATGAGTGGATAGATGAAATCTTATCTAATGAAAACGAGATCTCACATGTGATGACTGTATATAATTTCAAATCAGATTTAGGTGCATTGTTAGAAAAAAATGAACTGGCAGTTTCAAGAAAAAAACCATTGAATTTATTGATAGCAGTTGAAGAACCAACAGGTGATGACACTCTATGCAAAAAAAGAGACAGAGTATTCGATGAAATATTAGAGTATTGGGAAGACTTACTTCTATTATCAATGGGTATGACAGATAAACGTATAAATCGTTACCACTTTGCATGGAATCACCCTGATGCTAAACACAGATTCTTGCCACAAGATAATAATGATGAGATGAAAACTCGTGAACTCATCTATGTAAAAAATAGAACCTTCAATTGATGGATCAAGGTAAACTAAAAGTTATAATCTCTGACCTTGAGTTGCTGCTCTCAGCACTCAAGGCAGAAGTCTATGCTGATTCTGAGTCATATAGATACTCAGACGTTGATCCAATTGAATTGGATTACGATGACGAGTTCGAGGGCACATGACAGCAAGACTAATAAGCATCACACCTGATGCTGAAAAAACTATGGCATACATTGCCAGAGTATCTAACCCTGCTAATCAAGAGAACGACAACTACTCAGGTCTCTTGAAGTATTGCATCAAGCACAATCATTGGTCTGTGTTTGAGCAATCTACCATGACAGTAGAGATAGAAACCACACGTGCTATTGCAGCACAAATTCTTAGACACAGGTCATTTACTTATCAAGAGTTCAGTCAAAGATATGCTGACGCTAAGTTACTAGAGACCATTGAACTACCAGAGTTGAGAAGACAAGATAATAAGAACAGACAGAATAGTATTGATGATCTTGATCCTAAGATTGTGGATAAACTTAATGCCCAGATGAATACATTATTCAGTAGTGCATTTTCACTTTACAATCAGATGTTACAGGAAGGTGTTGCAAAAGAGTGTGCACGTATGGTACTACCTTTATGCACTCCCACAAGAATATACATGACAGGTTCATGCAGATCATGGATACACTATATAAATCTAAGATCCTCTAATGGTACACAGAAAGAACACATGTTGATTGCAAAAGCAGTCAGAAAAATATTTGTTGAGCAGTTCCCTGCTGTGAGTGAGGCACTTGAATGGCAAAAATTGTCGGAATAAATTTAGCAAAAAATGGATCACTTGCCATCATTGAAGATGGTAAAATAAAATTATATTTGGAGGAGGAACGTGTCTCAAGAGTCAAAAGAGATGTCAGTGCGAAGACTCTTGCCGATAAGTATATTGATTCTAGTGTGGATGTTATTACCATATGTGATTGTTTTACAAGATATAATAAGAGAACCCATAAAGAAAGAACAGCAGCAAAAAATATCATTCTCAAAATTGCACGAGATAGGGGTGTACGTTTTGTAGACTATAGGAATAGACATCACGAATGTCATGCAGCAAATGCATTATACAACTCACCTTTTGATGACGCTGCTGTACTGGTGATGGATGGTAAGGGGTCATGGTATGAAGGATATTGTGAGACGGAAAGTATATTTGATAATCTAACTCCAGTATTTAAACATTACTCTACCTTCTATTGTGAGAAGGAGAGTGTGTTAGAGGGTGAACCTCATTGGAGAGATGGTAACATGTACAGTAATCGAACAAGTGTTGGTCAAGCATTCAGAAGAGTGTCACGTTACTGTGGGTTTGATGAGATAGAGGCAGGTAAGACAATGGGTCTGTCCGCATATGGTCACCCTGCTACACCTGCTGACTTATTCATTGAAGAGTATGGTCATAGTCTATGCAGCACAGAGTTCAGTCCAGAAGGTAATAGCACAAAGTACACAGGTGCACCCTTACTTGAGGCAGATCTTGCTCTTAGATTACAAAAATCGGCAGAGAAGCATGCGATATACATGGTAAAAAAAGCACAAGAACTTACAAATAAAAAAAATATATGTGTTTCTGGTGGTTTTTTCTTGAATTGTGTGGCAAATTACACTATACTGAAGAGTACAGATGTAAATCTGTATGTAGACCCTATCGCATATGATGGTGGTCTTGCAATCGGTTCAGCATTGCTTGAATATTATGAACATTTTTGTCACTGACCCAAATCCAAACATATCTGCACAATGTCTGCCCGACAAGCACATTGTCAAGATGCCATTGGAAACATGTCAGATGCTTGCCATCGTTGCATCTGATAAATGGGGTCACAACTTTGGCACACTACCTAAGTTAGATGGTACACCATACAAAACAGAGAAGGGTGCATTTCGTAATCATCCCTGTACTGTATGGGCACAGACGCATTGGACATGGTTGATACTGCATGGTCTTGCTTTGTGTAATGAATATACACACAGATACGGTAAGAAACACAGTTGTCATTCAACTATTGCACACTGCACACACATATTTCCTTTGCAAGAATCTGATCCTACAGAATTTGCATTTGCAGGTCCTGATGAATTCAAATACGACACCAGTATTGACATCTTCACTGCCTACAAACGTTACATTGCATCTAAACCTTGGGTTGCAAACAATTATTTGCGTGACCCATCTCGTAAACCCACTTGGATATTATGAATCCCATTGACACAAATCGTATCGCTAATGCACTTGAAAGAATTGCACAAGCACTAGAGCACTTGAACATAGAGCATGCTCACATAGATACAATCGATCACAATCACATTGAAAGTGACAATCCCGTTGAAGTAAACACACATTCTAAAACATGGTAAAATTATTTGCAGCATGCCCTCCCGTGTACACATTACCTGGTACATGGGATGATCCAGAGAAGATTAAGAGATGTCAAGAGACACTTATACCTCACCTCGAACTTGAACCTGAGACAGGGTTCTTAGTTTTCGTAGCACTCGTTGTCTTTGCTCTTATCATCTATGGTATATACAAAACCTTTGGTAAAGGTGGTGAAGGATTGAGAGATGAGATCAAAGAGCATGCTAAAATGCATGAACTTGGTATCGCTCATGGGCATGAAGGTGGTGGTGAAAGACCAATCATGTCACAGAGAGCACAAGAGCAAGACTATCCACAACATCATCATAATGATTGAATCCCTATACCTAGGTCCTGAGTACGATCTATCACATATTGAAGGCGACATAGTATGTTCTATGGACGTTGCAAAACTTTTGGAGCAACAAAAAATTGTTGCAATATTTCAAGGAAGATCAGAAGCAGGACCAAGGGCATTGGGAAATCGTTCTATCTTATATGATCCAAGAGATCCATACGGTAAGGATAGAATGAATATGGTGAAAAATAGAGAACCCTTTAGACCATTTGCTTGTAGTGTACTATTACATCATGCACACAATTGGTTTGACATGGGTGGTCTTACCGAATCACCTTTCATGATGTATGCTGTTGATGCACAACCTCATGCTTATGATAAGATACCTGCTGTCTTACACGTCGATAAGACATGTAGAATACAGACAGTAAGTATTCAAGATAACAAAAACTACTTTACCTTGATAGATTCTTTCTATCAACTGACAAAAACTCCTCTATTATTCAATACATCTTTTAATATGTCAGGTGAACCTCTAGTAGAGACACCAGAGGATGCCATAGATACATTTGAATCAAGTGCAATAGACTACTTGTATTTTCCAGAGGTGCAAAAACTCAGGGGAAAATGACTTTTCAATTACATAAATCTGGAAAAAAAATCTCCGCAAAATTTTCAGTCCTAGGGTTGAACCTATCAAATAATGGTTCAGTCTGTGTAATGAGAGATGGTGTATTAGATTTTTACCTTGAGTCGGAAAGAATTACTAGAAAGAAAAGAGATCATGCTGTAAGATCATTGATAAAATATGTTGATGATATAGATGCAGTTGCAATATGTGACTCTGATTGGTCAGAAGATTCAAAAAAACTTATATCTGCACTCGATTTGAACGTAGTGAGGAGTAGGTTCCCTGACGCAGAGGTATTTGATTATAGATTAGAACACCATAAGTGTCATGCTGCTTCAGCATTTTATAACTCAGGTTATGATGATGCTATTGCAATAGTGGTAGACTCTAATGGATCAAAGACAGATGATGGCATAGAGATAGAAACAATATTTGATATCCCATCTTGGCAGGTGCTACACAAGAAGTATTGGTCACCTGATGATCAAGGAATTGGTAAAGAGTTTGAGTTTGTCTGTGTCAATTATGGTTTCCATAAAGATGATGCAGGTAAGGTCATGGGACTAGCAGCACATGGCAAACATGAAGCATACTATGTACAGCAAGCATGGGAGAAAAGAGCACTTGAATTGTGTAGAATGTATAAAGATCGTAACCTTGTTTTATCTGGTGGATGTTTTCTCAATTGTGTGGTAAACTATAAGCTACAGAGGGAACTTGACGTTCGCATGAGGGTCATGCCTATTGCTCACGATGGTGGTACCTCTATAGGTGCTGCTTATCTTGCAACACTAAATAAATCACTCGCTAAAACACATGCCGACATACCCAATAAAGAACTTGAAGACAGGTGAGACTAAAGAACTCATGATGTCCATGAAAGAATATGATCAATTTAGAGAAAACAATCCTGACTGGGATAAAGATTGGTCTAAGGGATCAGGAGGTGTGGTAAGTGCCACGGGTGACGTGTATAGTAGGACAGATGGTGGATGGAACGAGGTGCTATCAAAAGTAGCACAAGTGCCAGGTTCAAAAGTCAAACCACAAAAAACTACACACTTCTAACATGCCACGTAAAAAGAAAATGTCGATCAGCGTCGGAGCTGGTATGACTGCGAAGCAAATGAAGAGAAAGAAACCATATAATTCTGACATCATGGTTGATGTCCAACCTATCACACCTAATCAGAAACACGCTTTTGCCTCATACAATGAAGGTAAAAACTTATTTCTTTATGGTGCTGCAGGCACGGGTAAAACTTTCATAACATTATTCCAAGCACTCAAGGAGGTTCTCGATCCTCTTACACCATATCAAAAGGTAGTCTTGGTAAGATCACTGGTGTCCACAAGAGAGATAGGTTTCTTGCCTGGTGACCATGAGGACAAATCAGCACTGTACCAGATACCATATAAGAATATGGTCAAGTATATGTTTGAGTTGCCTACTGACAATGAATTTGAAATGTTGTGGGGCAATCTCAAGGCACAGGAGAGTGTGACCTTCTGGTCTACCTCATTTATCAGAGGCACCACACTTGATAATTCTATAGTTATTGTGGATGAGTCACAAAACTTGAATTTTCATGAGTTAGATAGTATAATAACAAGAGTAGGTGAAGACACCAAGATAATGTTCTGTGGTGACGTTGCACAAACTGATTTGATAAGGACAAACGAGAAGAATGGTATCCTAGATTTTCAAAGGATCATCACTCGCATGCCTGAGTTCGATTTAATTGAATTTGGTCTTGATGATATTGTTAGGTCTGGTCTGGTCAAGAGTTACATCACCTCGAAAATAGAACTAGGTATGTAATGTACAATCATGTAGAATGTGACCTTCCTACTCTGAGTAGGAAGTCTATTGACGGAGTAAGATACTACAATGTGAATGATAGACCGATGGTGTCCATCACCTCGGTCACTTCTCATTTTAATAAACACATCTTTGTTGACTGGAGGAAGAGAGTAGGCGACGAAGAGGCAGATAGAATTACAAAGAGAGCAACGTCTAGAGGAACCAAGGTACATACCTTGATAGAGAATCATCTACTCAATCAAGAGGTGGTGTTAGACAACCCTAGCAGTAAGATATTATTTCTTCAATCTAAAAAAGTGTTACAAAATATAAATAATATTTACGCTTTAGAAAAAAGTTTATACAGTAACGAATTAGGTGTTGCTGGAACTGTTGATTGCATAGCAGAGTACAATGGTGAACTGTCAATCATTGATTTCAAAACTGCTGCGAAACCTAAACCGAGAGAGTGGATAGAGAATTACTTTGTACAAGCAGCAGCATATGCTTGTATGTTCTACGAGATTACAAACATACCTGTAAAGAAACTTGTCATTCTCATGACGTGTGAGAATGGAGAGGTGACGGTTTACGAAGAGTATGATAAAATGAAATATATGAGATTATTAGTCAAGTACATCGAAAAATTTGTGGAGGACAAATTAAATGGCAACCAAAAATGAAATGAGAGCAGTTCTAAAGAACAAGTTTTTATGTCAAGATAAATTTACTAATGACATAGAAAATTTAGTTCAAAATAATCTTGATATGAATTACATTGAGGCAATCTGTCATTATTGTGAGCAGAATAGTATTGAAATTGAATCAGTATCAAAACTGATTACGAAACCAATGAAAGAGAAGTTAAAAGGTAACGCAATGAACCTAAATTATTTGAAGAGAACATCAAGGGCGAAGTTCCTTGCTATCTAATGCACCCTAGGAAAGAACTGAAGATTGCATCAGCGTTCATACGTGATGGATTGGATGTGTTATCTAAAAAGGTAGAGTATGTAAGATCGCACAAAGGATTTTGGATTGATAATTTCAAGGACGTATCAAAGAAAGAGATAGAGGAACTACAAAAAATAAGACCTACCACTAGAATACTGTGTCTTCACACAATCAATGGTTGTAATCTTTCTTGTAAGGGTTGCAACCATAATAGTAGTTTACTATCCACCAAGAGTGTGGTTGACATAGATGAACTACTAGAGGATGTCAGGAATGTATTGCCACAGATCTATGTGTGGAGTCATGTCAGTATCATAGGTGGTGAACCATTACTCGAACCACGTACAAGGGAAGTGACAAAGGTAGTAAGAGAATTAGTAAAAGAGACAGGTCAACCATGCTATGTCAAACTATTCAGTAATGGATCCCGTTTGAAGCAATGTAAAGACTGGATCATAGATGAGATGGAGCAGGGTGTTATCTTCAGACTGACCTTCCATCGTACTTGGTATAGTAATATAGGAAGAAGAGAGTGGGAGACTGCATATGATTTTATAAAAGAGTGTGAGGAGAGAGGAGTGTCTAATAAATTAGAGATGACTGAGGCATCAAGATATCCAAATGGTGATAAGCGTGAATGGTTTGATTTGTTTAGATATGATATAAAGAATGATAGAATAACTTACTATCCATGGGAGGATGAACAACCAGCAGAGTCATTTAAGATATGCTCATGTCCAAACGCTCAGTTATATAAAGGCAAACTTTGGAAGTGCTCTATGATAGCATATCTCTATGAATCACTAAAGGCGAGTGGTCAACTTGAGGATGAGTGCTGGCAGAAGTATCTTGCATATAAACCTCAAGAAGATATTAGGTTGGCACTGGAGGAGGTAGACAAACCCACATGGATATGTAATATGTGTCCAGCAAATCCTAAATGGTATCATGCCAATAAACAACTTGATCCTAGTCTAAAACGAACGGTATGACAGAGAGGAAAAGAGATAAGAAGCACGTATGGTCTCCCCGTAGGCAATTTAAAAGATACTACCATGAAAACTTTCAACCAGAACCACAGATAAAATCAGATAAACCTACCTTTAGGATGCTAAGTATACACTCACATAATGGTTGTAACATGGCATGTAAAGGTTGTAATCATCATAGTGGTGTGCTCTCACCAGGCAGTTCACTTCCAATTGATAATTTACTAAGAGATATAGAGATACTACTACCAAGAATCTATGTGTGGAGTCATATAAGTGTGCTTGGCGGTGAGGCATTGATTGAACCAAGAACAAAGGAAGTTTTAAAATTGATAAGAGATATGAGTGACGGTGTGTATGTAAAAATATTTTCTAATGGGTTGTTGATACCACAGAATACTGATTGGATTCTGCAGCACATGAAAGAGGGCGGTATCTTTCGTATAAGTCTACACATACCACCATCAGATCCTAGGATCGGAAGGACTGATAAAAGAGGTGACATCACATACAAGAATGTTAGAGACTTTATAGAGGTAGCAAAGAAAGAAGGAGTTGATATGAATTTATTAGAGATCTCAGAAAACTGGGACGATTTGTGGTTTGATCTGCTACAATGGAAAGATAATAAGTTCTATCCATGGGAGGACAACAACATAGATAAATCTTTTGAGTATTGCACTGCACCTAATCTTCAGTTATACTTAGGGAGACTATGGAAATGTCCTAGCATAGCGTACCTACGAGAGACTCTTGTCTCTACAGGTCAGGTTGACGATCCAGTGTGGCAAAAGTATCTAAATTACTATGCCACCCCTGTAGATGCACCCATAGAAGAACTCTATGCAATGGCAGATCAGGTTCTCAATCCACATGAGATCTGTAACAAGTGTCCGTCCGATCCTAAGTGGTATAGGGCAATTAAACAACTAAAAGGAGTCAAGAGTGTTGTCACCGTTTGATACTTACAAAGAGTACCTTGCGTATAAGAATCACTTTACTAAGGAAAAGTATGACTACCAAAGATATGGTGGTAAGTCTAGAGCAAAGATAGATTCTTTCTACAAAAGAAAAGATAGATATTTTTTTGAAAAGATGTCTAGAAAATACAAAGATCCAGAGATTAAAAATTTTTTCCTTGCAAACTTTGTAGACACAGATAATCCACAGGGATTATGGATAGGTAATATCATTAGGTCTGGTGAGACTGTTTATAAAGAGTGGCAAAAAAGAAATGAAAGTTTATTTTATCATTTCAAACAAAAATCTGAAGAATTTTTAGATCAATACTCTTACGATGAATTTTTTGATGCATCAAATGGTCACCCCCCTATCCTCAAGGAACATCTAGCAGGTAATATAAGTGCAGAGGAGATGTGTGTTTATGAAAAACTTTTTGGGTATTGTAAGGACTATGATAGACAACTCAAAGATCCTGTATGGAAAGTTGTTGGTATGAAGATTAGGAAGTATATACCGTTTCTAAATATTGACAAAGACAAGTATAGGCAGTATCTTATGAGTAAAATCAAGGAGAGATATGAGTAAGTTTTTTGAATCAGATCAGGTGAAGACTGAGATGGATGAGATTACATCTCTCCAGAAAGAATTGTATGATGTCATACTCAAGTTCCCCATGATGAGTAATGAGGCAAAGTCTGATCATATTGATACAGTCAAAGAATTACTTGAACGTCAACAGATTATGTGGACAAGACTTACTTTATCAGAGGATAAAGAAGCAAAGAAGATGAAAGATTATATCGTTTCCCATGCAAAAGAATTAGGTTTTGGTGATGCAGACATGGGAACTATTTTCACCAACATGAAACAAACTCTCGAACAAGTTCAAAAAAATCTTAAGTAATGTCTTATTTGGTACATCCTTTGCCTCTACAGCAGGTATTTGTAAAGAAAGAATTTTTATACGACCACCAAAAAGGTCATGGTGAATTGACACCAGGTTTATGGATTTCAGTTAGAAGCATACAATCAAAGGCATTGTACTTTGAGACCCTTCTGACAGACTATGGTGCTCTCTTTGATAAATTACCTATCAGTGCTTTTGTATGGAAAGAAGACTTTGATAAAGATAATCAACTACCATTAGATGTACTTCAATTATGGGATTGTTTTGATTATAATATAACTGTCATTCAAAAACCTATGTTAGGTAGGTGTCAGTTCTTTGGTAAAGATAGGAAAATGCATCCTGGTGAGTATGAATTTACAATAGACACTGCACATCCAGACAGATCCGTGCTTGATGTAAATTTTTCTGAGCATGACCCAGAACATAAGACATTCAATGTCATTGCATTAGATAATGGTCAGTTTGCTGCACAACCAAACAATAGAACCATCTTTTTTGATAATAGTTTGGTCAATAATGATAATCTAAAAACACCAGACTTCAAGGTATGCACACAAAACTATGCTGTTGAAACTGAACCTAAGTGGTGGTCTGTAGGTCATACAGATGAGTGGGCGTATAAAACAAAAGAGGAAGCAGATGAAGAGAATATACTTTGATGGTGGATCTGATGTGAATGGTGCTGAGTTAGGCACTGTTTGGGAGGACAGAGAACGACTTAGATTTTCAAGATTAATATGCGATCATTTTGGTATAAAGGATCATAATTTATCAACTGGTGGATGTGGAAACCACCGTATTGTAAGGCAATTATTATTGAATGATAGACATATATCTAAATTTGATTACGCTATCATAGGAATGACACCCAAGTGGAGAACAGAATATCATAATGGTAAAAGGTGGCAGAGAGTTTGGGTGCCTTCTAATGGTAAGACAGGAGATTCTAAGCAACCTAGCAAGTGGTGGTTAGAAAATATGCTCTCAAATAGAGGGGTAGATACTGATTTTTGGAGAAGTTATTTTAGGATTCATAGTGAGGAGTTTTTCTCAACTAATGAAAAAATGTATCACACTATAATCAAAAGTCATTGCAAAGCATATGGTGTGCCATTGATTTTATTAGGTAGAAAATTGTCATCAGACCTTGAGTTCGACTTTTGTTTTGATGAACCATGGATATCTAAAGCACCTAAGGGACACCCTGATGAAGAGGGTCACAGACAAATAGCAGACAAGATTATTGGCATGTTGACATCATGAAAATTTATTTTGACGGTTGTTCATTTACAGTGGGAGATGAATTGCATCGTAAGAAAAATAGATACAGTAGAATCATTGCTGATAAATTAGGTGCAATAGATTACAACTTTGCAAGAAGTGCTGGCAGTAACAGAAGAATAGTTAGAAACTTAATAGAAAAAGAGTTGTCATCCTATGACATGTTTATCATACAACTTACAAAAAATATAAGGACAGAGTATTATGATGGTACTGATTGGATTAGGATAAAATATCCAGTAAAATATGAATCGGGTGAATTTAGAGAAGGTATGAATAAATTTTGGGATGAATATTATAACAACATTTATCATGATAAGTATGGTGTAGTTGATAGGGAGATATGTCACCATGCCATATTGAATTTACTTAGTGGTAAAAAATATTTTATAATAGATATTGATCAATGTATAAAAATAGCAGGGAGTAATCGAGCAAGTGGTGGTCATCCTAATGAAAAGGGTCACGAACTCATTGCGAAATACATACTTGACAACATATAAATAGTAGTTTATACTAAACTTGCGTATGCAAGGTGTTAATCCACCAATCTATTCAATACGACGAATACTACGAGTCAAATTCATGACATTTGCAAATCTAAAAAAACAATCTCGCCTTGGCAGCTTGACATCCAAGTTGACCACAGAGATAGAGAAAATGAACAGCAAGGGCACTAACGGTGCCGACGACAGACTATGGAAACTAGAGGTCGATAAAGCAGGTAAC
>CESM01009976.1_pt1 | contig 13921 bp, 11 predicted proteins | sample 361421 | NCBI WGS metagenome assembly CESM01 (sample SAMEA2622219, study PRJEB7988) | marine metagenome | isolation source: saline water (ENVO:00002010), including | reverse complement strand
TTTTATTGGACTAACTTAACTGACCAGCACTGAAAAAAAAGCCGGGTAGCTCCATTACCATATGCAAAGGTAATAGATACGCCAAAGAAAGCTGACAAAGGGGGAAAAAATTTGAATTAATGCTCCTAATTAAATTTTTTCTAGCATCTAATTATATGTTTGGCGGAAGGTAAGTCGGTCGACGCCCAAAGAGGAGAACCTGAGGAACCTCAAAAATTGGGCGCCGACCTCAGCAACAAAAACATCATCTCATACAAATTTTGAATTGTAAATGATAATCATTCTCGTTTTTAAGGCGATTTAAAGCCAAGAAAGTGCTTAGAGAGCGTAATATAAGATAAACTGTCAAGCTCAATAGAATACTTATTGAACCGCGCTTTTAAGTAACTAAAGGAAGAATTTGGATGAATACTAATCGTGAAACTGTTGATAAATTTTATCGTAGTATTGCTTCGGCTAATTCAGATGCATTAGCCGATATATTAGATCCAAACCTAGAACTTATCATTCCTATTAGTGATGGCGTTTTATCCGGTCACTACCGAGGCAAAACTAAGTTTATGACTGAAATTCTGCCACTGGTATTTTCTTGCGTAAATCAAGAAGAAATTACTTTCTGTAAAGACTACAAAATTATTGCAGACGATGAGCAAACTGTCGTTGCCATGGCACAAAATCATGGATTAGCTTCAAGCGGAGCTCGTTACGATCAAGTTTACGTGCATATACTTACCTTCCATGATGGAAAACTTATACGACTTATCGAGTATTTCGATAGCGCGCTTGCAGACCGCGCACTTTGGGGTGACAGTGCCAAACTACCCGCTGATGCACCCTTTAATCTATCAAATATCTCAGTATAGAACCTTCAACGTCTCGGCTGGATAAGTGGAATAATTGATAACTTTTCGCTTTTAGTCATCAAAAATAGTTTCTTTAAACTTGTATAACGAATGTCGTTCTCCATCGACGTTAATTTCATCTGATTTGAATACGAACTGAGATTTAGTTAGCGCCCTCTTAATTGTATGTGCCTTAATATCGCGATTTTCTTCTTTCATTGCAGCAACAATCTCACGGATGGTAGCCGGACCGTGCACTCTTATCCACCCAACAATCCAGTCTGCATCTTGTAGATTGCGTCTTCTATCTCGACTAAATACTCTTGTCATAAAGCAACTACTTTTTCTTCTACTTTTTTTGGATAGCTATCACCGCGAGTAAAACAATAATCACACCTGGCAAAACTATAATGCTAGGAACGGATTGCTCAAAAAATAGTGTGGCTACGACAAGTACGGCAACCGGATTTAGGTAGGAATATGATGCAACCTTGGTAGGGCCAATTTGAATGGTAGCAAATTGGAGGAGAAAGAAAGAGATAATGGTGGTGAAGACTGATAAATATAACAGGCCTGCTATCACAGAATATTCGATCTCTTCAAAACTCACTTTCCAGACAGCACTTTGGTTGAACAGAAACAGCCAAACTGTGCCTGACAGAATAATCCAAAACGTCATCACTGGCACCGGTTCCCCCGAATGAAAACGTTTTACCAGAGGTGTATATAAAGACATGAAAAATACGCCACCAAAAAATATGAGATCTCCTTTGTTATAGTCAAGACTAAGGAGAGCATTTATGTCTCCACGAAATACAACCCAAACCGAACCGAAAATTCCGAGCAGAAATGCTAGAACCCTACCACGATCTAGCTTCTCCTTTACTAAGATCATTGAAAAAACAGCTGATAATCCAGGAACCAAAGCGTAGAGTGTTCCAGCATTAAGCGCCGAGGTATACCGCAAGGCTTCGAACATACTCCAAAAAAATGTTACCAAGCAAAAACTGATCAGGCTATATTGAAATATTCTCTTTGATCCTGGCCACTTAAATTTATATTTCAAATACACAATCGGATAAAAAATCAGTGAGGCTAGGGAAAATCGAAAAAGGGTTAAAAGACCAGTATCTAATTTCGGCGCTATTATTTGGCAAACAGGGAACGAAGTAGAAATTAACAATGTCGCCAAGATCATCATGGCGTGAGAAAGCGATCGATTTTTATCTCCCAACATTAACGGTATCCTACTTCATTTACATACGCGAGATCTTTAACTAGTTCCATTGTATCTTCCTTAATTGATTTTAATAAAACTACTCCACATCCATTTTGGTATTGAGCTTCAGCCACTCTTCTTCTAGGGATTCTATTTGTCCTGATATTTCCATCTTATCTCTCAGCAAAGATTGAACATTAATTACACTGTCTTTTTTATATGCATCACTCGAACTCAATTCTTGATCGATTTCATTTATTTTTCGCTGGAAGCGCTCTAGTCGCTTTTCAATTTTAGAAATCTCTGCCCTAATTTGGCGCATCTCTTTCTTTTCTATTTTCACTGTTTGTTTTTTTTGTTTAACTTCTCGCGTTTGTTTTTTTTGTAAAGCAGTTTTGCCTAATATAATTCTTCGATAATCTTCTAGATCTCCTTTAAAGACATCTAAACTGCCATCCTTAAGGATCATGAACTCATCTACTGTATTTGCTAAAAGGTGTCTATCATGTGAAATCAGTATGATAGCTCCGCTAAAAGATTGAAGCGCCAAAGTTAACGCTTGCCGCATATCTATATCCAAGTGATTGGTCGGCTCGTCCATCAACAATAAGTTTGGTTTTTTGAAAACAATTTTGGCTAACGCCAACCTTGCTTTTTCTCCGCCCGAGAACAAGTTGACCGAACTGGTAACCTTATTTCCTTTAAAATTGAAACCACCTAGAAAATTTCTTACTCCTTGCTCCGATACTTCTTTGTCTAGATCCTGAATATGGTGCAGTGCATTCTTATTAAGATCTAGATCGTCTACCTGGTGTTGAGAGAAATATCCTATCTTAAGATTCTTCCCTGCGATTTTAGAACCACTTATTAGCGCTAGTTCTCCGTTAAGGCTTTTAATTAGCGTTGATTTGCCTTCTCCATTGGAACCCAGTAAACCAATCCTGTCTCTCGGGCGAATGACTATCTTAAGATCTTGCAGTATCGGGGAGGAATATCCAATACTAGCTTCATCTAATACCAAGAGGGGGTCAGAATTTTTCTCAGCTTCATTGATCGCAAATTTAAATGGAGAATCAATATGAGCTGGTGCAATCTTCTCCATCCGCTCCAGCGCTTTAATTCTACTTTGCGCTTGTCGCGCCTTTGTTGCCTTAGCTTTAAACCTTCGAACAAAATTCTGGATGTGCGAAATCTCTCTCTGCTGCTTAGCATAGTTTTTTTCTATCTCAGCAAGTTTAGATGCTCTCTTAGTCTCAAAATCTGAATAATTTCCTGGATACAGGTCGATACTTTTTTTGTCTAGGTAGGCGATACTATCAGCGCAATCATCAAGAAATTCTCGATCGTGCGAAATCAATATTACTGCACCTTTATATGACTTTATCCAATTTACAAGCCATATAATGGCATCTAAGTCCAGATGATTGGTCGGCTCATCTAACAACACTAAATCTGATGGCTGCATTAAAGTTTGAGCCAGATTTAGCCGAACTCTCCAACCTCCTGAGAAATCTCTTACTGGCTTTTTAAGATCAGTTGATGCAAAACCAAGTCCAATCATTAATTTCTCCGCCCTAGACTTTGCCGAATACCCATCTAGAGTTTCATATTCGGCGTACAAATCACCGAGTAGATTCGTATTTCCAGATTTTTGAGCATCCTCTATGGCTATGTTAACTTTCGCGAGACTCTCATCTCCAGACAAAACATAATCGAGGGAGATTTCTTCTGTAGCTGGCACCTCCTGAGCAAGGTTGGCAATTCTAAGATCTTTAGGATAATTAATATTTCCATCATAAGAATCCAGATCTCCTAGAATGGCTCTGAATAAACTTGTTTTCCCTGATCCATTTGCGCCCACCAAACCAATTTTATTAGTCTCGTAGACTGTAAAGGAAACATCTTGAAACAATAATTCTGTGCCAGCTCGCAAAGAGAGATTAGTAAAGGAGAGCATTAAATTTAGTGAAAAGCGTTGATTTCTTCAGTCAAGGTTTCTACACGCAACTTCACAAAGTCCCGAATGGACAGTCGATTCGGATCACAAAAACCTATTTGTTCTCCATCAATTTCATCTGGGTTATATACTTGTGCACAATCATTTCCTGGTATTCCAGCATCAGTTGACATAATGACTTTGGCAATACGATCTCGTCTCTGCACAAGAGTCGCCCCAATCTCCTCGTCCCAACTGAAATGATTCTCAATTATTGTTGAGATTTCATTGTAAAGGCGCGCCTTATTTTCTTTACTGGCAAATATCTGGTCCCATAAAATTGGGGGACCATTTGAATAAAATGGCCTACTAGCCCAGTCCGGTTTTCCTTCATATGGAAAGGCAGTGGTACTTGCAACATCCTGAAACGTCTTAAAATCCAAAAACCCGGACTGGCACCCATCTGGTTTCGGAATAATGGAACAGTCTGGACTTGGTGTATCAATCAGCGTGTAGTCAAAATCGTTCGGCATATAAATCCATTTTCCAGATGGTTCATTAAAATAAAGATAATAGTTATTGGCGACACGAACATAGTGGTCGACGGCGCCAAGGACAATTTCGGCTGCCTGCGCTTTAATAAATCCAGGAATATCAAATTTTTCACCCAATTCCTCTAAGGTAGGATCGCTTTGAACAAAAGTTGCGAACTCGACTAACGCATCACGAGCCTTACTTAACGATTTTTTCTTGGTTTTTAGATCGTAGGTTGGTTTGTATGGCAGGAACTGGGATTGATTGCCGTCCAAACCCTCCCAATTAATGCGGGAGTTAACAAATTCGGGGTTAAGATAATTATCCGCACCTAACCACTCTTCTCGAGATAGAGGGTCCGGTTTCTCTATACCTACGACACAGAAATCTTCGTTAAAATACTCCTCACTCTCCTCATAGGGTATACACTCAGTATCCACAACGGCTGACCCCGAAAGATTACCTGGGGCAACAACCTTGAAAAGATAACCATTCTTATCGAAGTAACTTTTTAAGAATGGCTTGTCAATCATTTCAATCATCGAGAAGACTCCCATGTTATACGTCTGAGGTAGCGATTGACCATAAAGAGTTTCGTCGTCGTCTCCAACGATCAAAAATTCTACAGCAGCATGGGTTGCCCTAGCGGTAGGCACACCCGACCTGTAGAGTATTTCATGCGCCAGAACTTCCCTCTGATAGCTTGGATCATCCCGGTTATATCGAAGCCGAATTTTTTCTATACCCTTAAACTCTCGCCCATCCGCATCCTTAAATTCCGGAATTTCTTGGGCCAGAATACTGTTACAGGCTTTGTTATCAACATACGCTAATTCGCCATTATCATTAATACATCCGTAAACACTTTCATCATCTTCAAATTCCTCATCAAACTTTATTGAAAAGCTAAAGCGCATAGGTTTTATGGGGCCTGTCCCTGCCTCATAATCTGAAGTGTCGATCGGCACTTGCCGACTTGTGTTGCCGATCATCTTAAAAGCTACTTTCTCTATGGAATCTAGCACATTGCCATCTGCATCAAGGTACTCAAAGTTCGCCTGGCGGTAGACCTCACTGTGACTCCAAGAATTGCCCGCCCACGCTGTACCAGATGCCGTTCGAACGCTGTAATTCGAGCGAAGTGTATCCATTAGCAAGGCCTGCCATTCTGACTTGGTTATGGTAAGCCGCAGATGATGAAGCTTGTCCAATGAGTACAAGTCATTACTTTCTTTATCGATGCACACAAGATCAAGATTTCTATTTTCATAAGTCACGAGCGCAGTCGTCTCTCCAGAGCTTACAAGTTCACAATCTTGATGAACCGGATTTCTGGAAACTTCAAATTCCAATTGCTGACCAGGCAAAAGCGGATTTTTAAAAGTAAAAAGACCATCACTAGTAACAGGAAGTGATTCTGTACCCAACTTAATCTCCATACCGCGAATATCATTCATATCACTTACCGATCCACCCACGGGAAAACCTATTGAGCTAATAATCGAAACAAGCCTGCTTTCTGGCGGCAAAGAGCACCCCAGAGATATTCTTTGTGACGTATCATCTTTTCTAACTGGAACAGATAAATCAAATGAATCCATTTCGGATTCCATTATCGATTTTTCTTGAATATCTTGAGCAATTTCATCTTTATATAAAGTACATGTAAAGATTCCATCACCCTTGATTTGATTAACTCTTATAGAAAGATTCAAAAGCTTTTCATTATTCTCGTTTTTTTCAATCTGTAGTCTTATCGGACAAAATATTTCTGTCGCTCTATCGCGATTATTTGTAATTCCATCTTCAGCCCATATCAACGATTGATCCATTGTTTTAGCCTTGCAACTCGCAGCAGGAATAGTTAGCTGGTCAGCCGACAAAACATGAGAAAAAATTAACAGCAATACTACTAAAGTTGACTTGATCACATCTGATTGCTCCTGGCGTCGCTTAGCAAGAAGCAAATGGTCTTTGGTATACATCTAATAAGACTTCATAAAATGGGCTGGTTACACGTATTATACTAATACTTCTTGTCTCTAGCATAATCATTAACAATCCATCTTTAAGATAAGTAAGTTTTAGTGAGTAAAAATATGTTTGAAAAATACGCGATGATTACCATATATTTTTCAGTACTTATGCTGCTTGGATATTTGGCTTCTCGTCGCATTAATACCATGAGAGATTTCGTAATTGGAGGAAAATCTCTTAGTTACTGGGTAGCAGCATTTTCAGCTCAAGCCACTGGAGAATCCGCATGGCTTTTATTAGGAGTCACGGGCATGGGCGCCATGCTTGGTTTTTCGGCATACTGGATAGTAATTGGTGAGGCAGTGGGCGTTTTTGTCGCATGGTTTTTTATGGCACCGCGCTTCAAATATCTTACGGACAAATACGATTCTATTACTGTCATAGATTATTTGGTTTCCCGATTTGGATCTAAATCTCATCTACTAAGAATTATATCTGCCGTAGCACTTTCATTCTTTGTATTGATTTACATTTCGGCACAAATTGATGCTACCGGATCCGCTTTTGAATCGTTTCTCCAGTGGGACTACCATGCTGGTGCCCTAGTAGGATTCATTATCGTCGCTGCTTACTGCATTGCCGGAGGATTTCTCGCGGCAGCTTGGACGGACATGTTTCAAGGGGCAGTTATGCTTATCTGTTTACTCGTCCTGCCAATCGTTGCAGGTTTATCAGTTGAAAATTTCGACAACATCTATACCGAACTCGAAACTATAGATCCTGGCCTTGTTAGTATTTGGGGAGCGGGAGGAATAAATACGCTGAACGTTTCCATCGTCTTAGGAATGGCTCTTATTGGGTTAGGGTTTTTAGGATCTCCACAGGTTTTTGCTCGGCTGATCGCTATTAAGAACGAGACAGAAATAAGACGAGGAAGATGGGTGGCATTGGTCTTCACTATAATTGTCGATTTCTCAGCTGTCAGTATCGGCATACTCGGTCGTTATATATTTGCCGATCAAGGCACCGATCCTGAAGTTTTCCTAGGAAATGGTGCCCAGAATGTTTTATCAGAAATGGTGGAGTACACTTTTCCTGCTTGGGTAGTTGGTCTATATGTCGCAGCAGTTCTAGCAGCCATAATGTCTACCGTCTCCTCTCTATTAGTAATGGCTTCGGGCTCATTAACACATGATCTATATGCTCGGATATATAACCCAGGCTTGGGCGACAGTGAAGCCACTCTATTATGCCGAAGAATAACAATCGTAATGGCCTTGCTAGCCCTGTGTATTTCGATGACGGTCGCCTTCTTATCACCTGATCGCACTATTTTTTGGTTCGCAGTATTTGGATGGTCAGGAATAGGTGCCACATTCTGTCCGATGATATTGCTTTCATTGTTTTGGCCAAAGTTTACTGAGCGGGCAGCGATAGCATCCATGCTGACAGGGTTTTCAATGACCCTCATAAGTAAATTCTTTTTACAAGAAATTGACGGTGTAGGTGATTATGTCGCCGCCCTTGAAACTATGCCTCCATCATTTTTATCTGCTTTACTAGTCGGATATTTTGTTACTATTTTTTGGCCGGACACAGCTCTAGAAGAAAGATATTCCTCCGAATTAAGACGAGAAATGTCACCGGATCAAGATTTAAAAGCAGGTCGATCTTCGGCTTGAGTTACCAATAGGAGTGTATCCTTTAAGGCTAATTCAGAATGCACATCACCTGGCTCAACGAAGTAGCATCCACCTTCACTGATCCTTATCGAACCAGTCGCCTTTGCCTTTATCTCCATTTCACCCTCAAGCACCATGACTTGCACCCATCCAGGATGATCATGTTCGGGGATAAGCATATTTTTTGGCATACGGAAGAAAGCCGATCTCACGTCGTGATCACCTTCCCAGATAACACTCTTGTGCATCACGGTGCCGCCACGAACTGGTGCATCATTCCATGACAAATCTTCTTTATTATAGTAATACGTCATCGATGTGCCTTTTAGCCACTATCTAAGATATTTATGAAATAGGCAGATTAAATTTTGTTTATTATCTGATTTCCCACGAGATCGATTTGATCGAAGTGTCCATTCAAGTAGGCTGAAGAAATTTCATCTACACCAAGAGATTCCAATTCTTGTATTCTTTCGATGCAGTGACTCGCAGAACCGGCTATAGCAAAGCGATCTATCATGTCATCGGTCAAGTATTCCGTATGCTCAGCGCTAGAATCAAGGTGCCCACCATAATAATCATATTGATCGCGCTTGACCTCTACCATACTGAGCAGCTCTTTAGGCATCCCATGGTTGGGACCAGCCCTTACTACATCTTCCAAGTGATTTGTTGCGCAGGTGGCAGCCCATCGAGTATTGTCTCGCGCTTCCTTAAGATCATCTGAGACCCACATTCCGCACAATAAGGAAATTTCTACTTCGGAAGGATCTCGTCCTGCCTGCTCGGCACCTTGTTTAACATTGTCTACAGCCCACTTTACTGAGGCTGGATGTGTTCCAACTTGAAGCATCACTATATCAGCAATAGCTCCCCCGATTTTCAAATTACGAGGACCAGTAGCAGCGTAACAGAGAGGCACCTTTAGGTCTTGATCAGTGTATCGCAATCTGATTTCCGATCCAGCTTCATCAACCGTTTTTCCGTGCAACAAGTCTTGCATCTTCTTCAAGATAATTTCCATGTCAGCAGTTTTCACAGGCTTCATCCCGAGAGTTCTTACGGCACTATCTCCACGGCCCATGCCTAGTATCCATCTGCCAGGATATAAACCCGCGAGTGTTGCGGCCGCACTCGTAGGGACTGTGTAATGCTTGGTGACAGGATTACTTACAGCCGATCCGAAAATAAGATTATTAGTTTCCTGCATTGCTAGAGCAACATAGACGTAAGCATCTTCCCATAGCATCTGAGAGTCGACAACCCAAGCATAGGAATAACCGTTCTTTTCCAAAGCTTTAGATGTCTGAAGAAATTCAGGATATTCCTGCACTAATAATTGTGCTCCAATTTTCATAATATACTCCCTTACAATTTCACTAAAATATGAACTTCTTTTCTAGCACTCTTCTATTAGGATGCAAGTCTCATCGTAAGCTCATACTTGGTCTCATATACTCTCTATCTCGGAGAGTACTTCACTTAAACTATTCACTTGCCCCCATCCATTTCTAATACATTCTATAATTGGATCGTGCAAATGCGGCATAGTGGTTCCTGTACAATCTTCGATTACGATCGGCTTAAAATCCCTGAAAATTGCATCCTTCGTCGTGGCACCAACACACTGGTTAGTAAGAACTCCAGTTATGATAAGTGTTTCTGTCCCTAATCCTCTAAGTATCACTTCCAAACTGGTATTGTAAAATGCACTAAGACGAGTCTTCTCTACAAACCAATCTTCATCATTGTCAGGATTCAGATCTGCTAATATTTCGTAACCCCAAGTATTCTGCCTTAATCCTCCTTCCCTCAGAAACTCTCGAGTCTGCATGAAAGGCCCGCCATCCTCCAGGCTTTTAGTTCCATGCCTAGTCCAAACGATCGGAATACCTTTCTGTCGAGCGCACGGTATAAGTTCGTTGATGGGCGGGATGACTCGCTGCATGTGAGAAATATCGATTCCCTTCTTGGCATACCATCCGTCGTCATGTAAAAAATCATTCTGCGGGTCAATATTAAGTATTGTCGTCTTGGACGGGACAAGACTCCAGTTTGTCCTCGAAAAAGGTGTTGTGGCCATGCTATTAATTAACCTCCTTTCAGAAATTTTCTATTAGGCAAAAATTGAATTTACTTCTAGCATATCAATTTAACAGGTGCAATAAAGTGCTAATTAAATAAAATTAAAATTGCTCTCCAAGTAAAATTTAGACACCTCTAAATACCTGTTTTTTCCTAGGATCCCATGTTAACTTCGACAGCAATATGAAAATAATGAACTACGATACTAGAATCATTAACCTCTTATTGCTCAGCCTAGCGTGCATTGCACTGCTGATTTTTCCATTTCGAGCTTCTTCGGTAAATCACATTATTCCAGCCACCTTATGCAAGGCGTCTGATCCATCAACGAGTGTCGAATTAAAATCTCGAGAAAGCGGTCTGGAAAATCTGAGTCAGATCAATACTATTAATGTTATCTGTCCCCTTCCAGTTCGAGTTTATTCTGAGCAGTCAAAAACTTCCGAAGCACTAATGGATCTAAAGATATTTGTTCACAAAAATGAAAACGATTCTGTACCTATAGAGTGCGAGCTAACACATCAGGTCGGTTTTTCATTAGAAGAAAGCCTACTACCGACAAACACTAATACTGATCAAACACTGACTGAATTGAATTGGAAAGATATTTCCTATGAAAAATACGCCTTATCTGGATATGTAATCTCATGTGTCATGCAGCCTCAGTCTGTCATTAGTGCTATTCAAATTACTGGCAATGTTAAAGATAGTGATGAAACACTTGTCGGCTCTTATTGTGCTGGCGCGATGAATCCTATCGAGTTTGGTGAAGAGGTCACTTCTTTGCGGTATCTTGGAAACGATATTACCTTAACGGGAAAACCTACCGGTTCAGAATTCACCCTTCTAGGTCAAATAAATGAGATCGAGGTCAAAGCAACCTTTAAAATAGAAAATCCCGTAGAGTCTGGTTCACTAAGGTTAGAAGTCGGATCGATTCTTATAAATGGATGGTTCACACGTGGATCCTGTGCAGAAGTAAATTTAGCGGATGTGGACATCGAAAAGATAAGCACCTCAAATGTTATTTCTACTGCTCAATTAAAGGACATTTCACTCTTTAGATCATCCGCAGGTCATGACGCATCCGATGACTTTGAAAGTTGTCGATCTATGAAGCATTATCTAGAACCGATTGAAAAAGAAAATAGTATAAATCTGATTTATGCTCCTATAACCGGCACTGTTGTCAGCTTATCAGGGGAAGAGGGGGGAGGATTCGTTGATGACCAAAAGACCAATCAGCGGATAGGCATAAAGTCCTCATCAAACCCAGCCTATGAAATTATTCTATATCATGTGGATGTGCTAGAGGACTTGGACTTAGTGCTGGGACAAACTATAGTCGGAGGACAGACACTTGGACATGGCCGACTCGTTAGAGTCAATTCTGACGATCCTGAAGGATCCGTGGCCGATGCGAGTAATGATTTTGATATTTCGGTGAGTGTCGGAACAACTTCAGGTGTTGCCAACGTCAGTTATTTTAGTATAGCAAGCGATACTGTATTTGAAGAATATATGGACTGGAACTCAAAGATAACATCTAGAGAAAGCCTCATGATTTCGAAAGCATCTAGAGACGAATACCCTTTAAGCTGCGATGGTGAGGAGTTTACTAACGGTAATGAAGATCCATTGCCTAGATGGATATCAGACAAATAAATCTTAGTGATGTTTGGGATTAAAAAAACGATTACTTTAATTGCTATAAAAGAAAAAATTAGGCCCGTTTTCTCTCGTGTTCTTTAAGTTTAGTTTTTCGAACACGAATGGCAGAAGGCGTTATCTCAACAAGCTCATCGTCCTGAATAAACTCAAGAGCTTGCTCCAACGTGAGCTCGAGCATTCCATTGAGAATAATAGCCTCATCCGAACCAGATGCTCTTATATTTGTCAGTTTCTTTTCCTTCATAGGGTTCACAGTTAAATCGTTATTCCTGCTATGCAAGCCTACAACCATCCCTTCATATACCACATCGTTAGGAGCAACCATCATTCTGCCTCGATTTTGAAGATTAAAAAGTGCAAACGCTACGGCCTTACCGGCAGAATTGGAGATAAGTACTCCATTTGATCTGGATCCACCAACATCAGACATTTTTGGTCCAAAGCCCGCTGAAGAAAAAGACATGATGCCGGTACCAGAAGTTTGTGATAAAAACTCGGGCCTGTATCCCATAACACCTCGCGTAGGTATTCGAAAATTCATCCGTACTCGGCCTCTGTTGTCGGATTGAATTTCCTGAAGCTCCCCTCTTCTTTCTCCTAAAGATTCCATGATTTTTCCCTGATGCTGTTCTTCCACATCAAGCGAAAGATTTTCAAAAGGCTCTTCAAGAAGACCATTATTATCTTTTAGGATAACTTGAGGTCTAGACACAGCAAGCTCATAACCTTCTCTTCGCATAGTTTCAATAAGAATGGACAAGTGTAATTCGCCTCTTCCTGACACCTTGAATCGATCCGGATCCTGAGTGTCTTCTACACTCAAAGCCACGTTATGTAGAGCCTCAGTAATCAAACGCTGCCTAAGTTGTCGGCTAGTAATATATTTTCCTTCTTTACCAGCTAAGGGCGAGTCATTAACACAAAACATCATCGTTAAAGTAGGCTCATCTACATTCAAAGCCGGCATAGCTTCGGGTGATTCTATAGCGCATAAAGTATCTGAAATACCAAGCTCACCCGCACCGGTGACACAAACAATGTCTCCAGCAATCGCATCTTTTTGCGACACCAACTCTAATCCTTTATACCCATAAATATTTAGAATTTTTGCTTTCCGCTGATCACCATCTCTATCTATCACTAATATTGGTGAATTACTTAGTATACGACCACGGCGCACACGTCCAATACCCATTACCCCTTCATAATTCGAATGTGCGAGTGAACTTATTTGCATCTGAAACGATCCTTCAACATCGACTGTTGGAGGTGATACCTGGGAGATAATGAGATCAAGAAGCGGAGTCATGGACTGCTGGAGACTCTCTATCTCTAAACCAGCCAACCCTTTCAATGCTGACGTATAAACTGTCGTGAAATCGAGCTGATCTTCATTTGCGTCCAAACTAATAAATAGATCAAATACTTCATCAATGACACGATCAGGGTCCGCACTCTCTCTATCTATTTTATTGACAACGACAATCGGTCTTAAACCAAATGCAAATGCTTTTTGTGTTACAAAGCGCGTTTGTGGCATCGGCCCATCAACAGCGTCAACAAGCAATAGAACCGCGTCCACCATGGATAGTATGCGCTCGACTTCACCACCAAAATCGGCATGCCCGGGTGTATCAACGATGTTTATTCGCATTCCTTCATATTCAATCGCTGTATTCTTTGAAAGAATAGTGATGCCACGTTCTCTTTCTAAATCATTGCTATCCATTATTCTCTCGTGCTGAGAACCATCAACGGTATTTGTATCCTGCAAAAGGCGATCGACCAAGGTCGTTTTGCCATGATCCACATGTGCAATGATTGCGATATTTCTAATTTTAGTACTATCCAAAATTTACTTATTCCTCATTTCAGAAGTTAAATTAGTGGAAGGAAGATGAAGAATTGAAATTCCTTATTTACTAGGGAAAGAGACTAAATTCTTTAGGGGCAAAGCCTATGATAACCGACTAAG
>CESM01530102.1_pt1 | contig 13937 bp, 11 predicted proteins | sample 361421 | NCBI WGS metagenome assembly CESM01 (sample SAMEA2622219, study PRJEB7988) | marine metagenome | isolation source: saline water (ENVO:00002010), including | reverse complement strand
TAAATCTTTTGGATTTTTATAACTTTGATATGTAGATAATAATTTTTTTGTTAAAGGATCATTTAAATTTTCAATTGATTTATCAGAAGAAAATATTTCAATTTGAGATGCCAAATTACCTAATGAAATATCATAAGTTTCAACAAAGTTTACAGAGGCATCACTTATTTCTTGATTTAGATGATTAATAAACTCTTCAACTAAATCATCTATATACATTAATTTTATAGATTTATTCTTATCATTAACCTTGAGAGGTAAATTATTGTTTGCGTTATAACAAAAAGTAGCCACTACAGAGTTGTAATTAGGTTTTGCCCATTTACCAAATATCCCCGGTAATTTATAAATTATGGGTTCTATATTAGGGGAAGATTCAAGTTCATTTATTATTTCCTCAGCATTGTATTTAGTTTGACCATATATTGAATCATTTCCAGACTGAATTGAAGAGGTATAAATAATCTTCTTTTGCAGAGAACTTTTCATAAGCTCAGTACATATTATTTGTGTTAGGCCTTCATTGTTTTTTATAAAATCTTCTTTTTTATCAGATCTATTTGTAGCAGCAAAATGAAAAATTAAATCAGAACTTTTGATAAAATTTGATAAATCATCATAACTATCTTCTCTAAAAAATTTATATATTTTATTAATATTTTTATGATTTTTTATTGAATGGAAGAGGTTTTTACCCAGAAAACCATCTGCTCCAGTAATCAAGACATTATATTTCATCACTAAAATTCTGAGATTTTAATAATTCGTATGTCTGATCTATATCAAGCCTTTCAGTATTATGAGAATTATACTCTTTAGATATAAGTGTATCTTTACCTTCGCTAACAAAACTGCTGTAATTAAGGTCCCTTGAGTCTGGAGAAATTCTATAATATTGACCTAAATCAGTAGCAAAAAACATCTCTTCTTTACTCACTAGAGATTCATAAAGCTTTTCTCCATGTCTATCACCAATATTTTTAATCTTATGATTAGGTTTATTAAATATTTTAAGTATGGCTTGTGCCAAAGTTTCTATTGTTGCTGCTGGAGACTTTTGAACAAATATATCTCCAGACTTTCCATTTTCAAAAGCATATAAAACTAGGTGAGCAGCTTCACTTAGAGACATCATAAACCTAGTCATTTTCGGATTTGTAATGGTTATTGGTTCTGATTCTCTTATTTGCTTCATAAATAGAGGTATAACTGAACCTCTTGAACCCATCACATTTCCATATCTAGTAGCACAAATAATGGTGTCTGATGATTCTCTAGATCTTGCAATAATAACCTTTTCCATAAGTGCCTTAGAAATACCCATTGCATTTATTGGATATACGGATTTATCAGTGCTAAGACAAACAACTGATTTAACTCCATACGTAATAGCGCAATCCAAAACATTATCTGTGCCAATGATATTAGTTTTTACAGCCTCCATGGGAAAAAATTCACAAGATGGAACTTGTTTTAAAGCAGCTGCATGAAAAATATAATCAGATCCATTTATTGCATTTTTTATTGATTCTTTATCTCTTACATCTCCAATAAAAAATTTTAACTTTTTGTTTGCAAACCTTTTCCTCATGTCATCTTGTTTTTTTTCGTCTCGACTAATAATTCTGACTTCTTTAATATCAGAATTTAAAAAGAAGCTCATAATTTCATGTCCAAACGAACCAGTACCTCCAGTAATACAAAGAGTTGCATTCTTAAGTCTTGCAGGGATTTTGTTAATTTGATTTTTCATTAAAAAAACTTATGTACTTTTCTTTGGTTTCAGTATTGTTAATATTTTTAGATGCATATTGTACTATCATCTCAGAAACTTTAGAGAAATTCTTATCATCTAGTTTTGCAAATCTTACTAAATAGTCAACAAACTTTTCCTCATCATCTAAATCAAAAATTCCAGCACCAAGCATATTAATTTCTGTCCAAGGAGTATTATTACTAATTAGTGGAACTATTCCCATTTGCATACTCTCAAATATAATATGTCCAAAATTTTCATTTAATGTAGGAAAAAAAAATAATTGATAATTTGATAGTTTCTCAACTTGGTTATCTGGGTTAAAAGTCCCTAAATACTTAACTTTAATATTTTTTGGAAGAATCGAAATAATTTTTTGACATTCCTGCCAATATGCAGAATCTTCAATTGGTCCCCAAATATCAAAACTTAATTGGAAATGTTCTAATTTACTATTATTCAAAACATTTAATACAAATTTTAAATTTTTCTTTTCAGAAATTCGTGATGCAAAACATAGGTTAATATGATTAACTTTTTTTGGTGATTTTGCAGATTTAATTTCTTTATCGGATACAAAATTTTTAATAATGTTTATATCATTTTCAGGAAATATTTTTTGCAAATAATTTGCTTCAAATTTATCTGTAGCTTGAAAATCAATACCACTCAAAATTTTGAATGTTTTGAGTATCCTAAGTGTAATTTTTTTCTTCAATTTCTTAATTCTTAGAGAATTTATACTTATTTCTCCTCTTGGAGCTAGAATAATCTTAGGAAGTTTTATAAACCTATTTAACAAAAATAGATAAATATTTTGCGATGTAAATATACTATTAAGATAAAGTAGATTTGGCTTAAATTCTTTAATCTGAAATAAGATATGAAAAATATTATATTTTGATAAATATATGGTCTTATATCCATCTAATGTTATGATTTTATCAAGCTTTACTTCATCATAGCTTTTATTCGAACCTAGATCTTTAGAAGATGTTACAACTAATATATCAAAATTATCTTTAAGGTTCTTACAGATTAGATCAATAGATTTAATTGGCCCGCCGGCCATAAATCCAGGTTTAAAAAAATTAGAGACTATTAATAGTTTTTTCATTTTTATTTGTATTTAATAATGCTGATAAAATCGTGATTGGTACTATCAGCATTATTAATTCTGGTATAAATGTTAAAAGGCTTCCAGTCATAAGTGTAAAGACGGTTAATTGAAATACTAATACATGGGAAACAATTGAGGTGCTCTCTTTAATTGAGTCAATTTTTGCCAAGATAATTCCTTGTAAGAAAGCAATAATTAAGCCTAACCATTTTAATTGATAAAAGCTTTCACCTATAAAATGTAATCCATAGGAGGTAGCTCTATCATCTGGATTAGTTACACCCATCTCAATACCAATATAATTTAAGTCAACGCCCATAATTGGCTTATCTGGCCAAAACAACCTAGGAATTAATCCGTATATATTTTGAAGATAATCTTCATGAATTTGAAAACTGTTTGAATAGGTGACAACAACTTCATTTATTGCTCTAAGGTAATTAAATCTATCAACTATAATATGTACTCCCAAATCTAAAACAGAATTATTTTGAGTTATAAAAAAGTATAAATTAGATAAGGTAACTTCAAATTGGAGAGTTCTTGTTAGCCCCATTGCAGTGAATAAGAAAAAGGCCAACGGACTAAAAATAATAAAAATCCACAGCCTTTTACTAAAAAAATCTTGATGATTAAATATAAGTGCCATAATTGGGAAAATCAGAGCCATTCTAGACCCAGTACTCAGACCAATAAAAACTGTTGTAAAAATAATTACTGTATAAAGAAAAATTAATAAGTTCCTATTTGCAACATTGCTGATTTGAATCATATATCCAAGGCATAGAATTAGAGTTATAGACAATGATGAAAATGCTAAAGCTATAGTTATAAATGGTGAACTTGGTCTTTCTTCAATATAACTCAAATAACCTATATTAAATAGCCATACATATGAACAAAGCACAAGAATTGAGGTCATAAGAACTATTACTAGTGGATTTATATATGTCCCATTAAATGAAATAGATAAATTAGATAAAATAGGTTTTGTTTTTTTAAAGAAAAAAGAAAAAGAAGCAATAGTTAGAACTAAAATAGATAAATATATCGATATATAGATTAAAGACTCGGGTATATAGTGATAATGATCATAGGATATAACTAGATTCAAATCTCTAGCGAGCTCTTCAATTAAAACCGGTGTTGCTAATGAGAAAATTCCAAATATGAAAAAGAAGAATCTAAAAAAATTTTGTTTACTTTTATAAAAAGAATATAACAGCAAGTGAACAAATAGATAATATATGTTTTCTTCAATAAACTCAGATGTTATGAAAAGATAAGATGCAGTAAAAATAATATATAAAATCATCTTAAAAATTTTCTATAAATACCTTCATTTACCTTGATATTTGCATAAACATATAAACCATAAACTAGTATTATTAATATAAATGCTAGTTGAGCGTTAAATAAATACATTATCAATATTGAAATAGTTAATGGAATTAAGTTTAGCAGCATATTTTTTAGCAAGTGCAGCAAGCTTACGCCTAAAACTCTCTGTATGACCATCTTTAATATATAAAATAACAAAATTGACTCCAATAAAATCATAGATTTGAGCATGGAGTAAATATCACCATAGAAAACTGCTATGAATATGGTTATGGCTAAAACTATGGAATAAACCATATATATTCGAGACAATTGTTCGTGTTTATTTATAGATGTGACAAAAATGGTTGCTGATTTCCATAAGTTATAAATAATGGTGTAGATCAATATGAGTTTTATCAATTCATAATTTATGATCGAATTTATGTCAAAGTTCTGACTATACTCAAGCCAAAAACTTAAAAGGAGCTCGTAAAAAAGATACGTGATAATCCCCATCATTATGCTTGTTGCAAACATAATATTCATTGAAAATATAAAAAATGATTTTGTTAGATTGGTATTTTTAGAATTATTAGTAATATTTTGAATTAATGAATTATGAGCTAAGTTTATAAATTGTCCCTGAATATTTGCTAATGTTCTATTAAGAGTAAAAGACAGAATATAAGCTTGATTAAATATTGAGATTAAGATAATTGGCATATTCACACTTAGATAAGTAGAAAACTTATAAAGCAAGTAGTATGAACTTTTTATTAAGTTAGACTTTATCTCTTTCAAATCAAAGAAGAGGTAATAAATTTTATTATATTTTTTCTTTAAAAAATAAAATGTTGTTATGGTTGAAAAATTTACTATCGCCAACTGAAGTGATGCAATTTTAATTAAATCAAAGGAGAAATAATATAGAAATATAATCGTACCTCCATATAAAAAGATGTTGTAGAAAATTGCAAAGTAGGTACCTATATGGTCTTCATTGAAAACCCTGTACATCTGAATTAAATATGCATTTAATAGGGAGAAAAAATACCAAGATCCTAAAAAAAAGAATAGAGAAAAATTAAAATCATTAATAAAATTAATTCCAAAAAAATAAAAAAACAAAACTAAGCAAATATATAAAAAGAAGTATATAAAATAGGAAGCATTGCATGCTCCAATGAGTCTTTGGAAAGTTGTTGAATTCTTCGAACTGCTAAGGTGAAGATGTGTGGCACTAAATTGATTAAACCCAAGATCAAGCAAGGTAAAAATAGCACATAAATTATAATAAAATATCCAATCTGCATAACTTTCAGAACCCCATATATTTAAATAAAAAGGTACTATGAATATTGGTAATATAGATTTTATTAACGAATTAAGTAATTTTGCTTTTAATATTTTAAAAAAAATCATAAGGTATTTTCTAAAATTACTTTTAATCTATCAGGATAAGACATTTTAGATTTCATACATCGTTCATATCCATTTTTTGCAATTTGATTTCTAATTTTAGGATTATTATTTAAATAATTAACTTGATCTAATAATTCTTTATCTGAAGAAAAATATACTGCTTCTATATTATTTTTGAACATCTTCTCATGCTCATCTGTTCTTTCTGCAAGCATCAATGTCCCGCATGCAGCTATTTCAGCACTTCTAGCAGTTTGAAGATCTCTATTAATTTTTCTTAAGAAGCATAAACAAATATTAGCTCTTGAGATAGCCTCGGCATAATCATCTCCATTAATATTTATGGGATTTATATTTAAATTTTTATCAGCATTCAATTGATAATAACTTTTTTCCCAACCTGATCCATATATATCAACTTTTATTCCATTCTTTGCAAGATAATTCATTGAATGGAAACGTTCCTTTTCAGCAAATCCAATAAATAAAACATCAGAATTAATTATATTAGATTCGTCTCTAATTAGTGGTCGGTGAATTGCTTTGATATACGAATTATCTTGGAATAAAGTCCTTTTAGCGCCGTATTTTGGTAATTCATTAGGCAATGTGTTGAATGATTTTGTTGTAGCGACTAGATCATAATATTTTAATGACATGAGATAAAAATATGATGAATTATGAGCTTGCATCATATCATCTGAGCACCATGAGATAATTTTAGATTCTCTAGAAATATTTTTAATTTTCTTTAAAGTTCGTGGTCTAATCAAATTGCCTTTGATAATAAATATATAATCAAATTTAGTAAGTTTTATTTTTTGAATTAACCTCAGGTTAATTTTATACTCATCCCAAGGCAGTCTTAGTCTTGCAAGAATCTTTATAAAAATAGAAGTCTTGTTGCTGTAGTAATCATAAGATTCTAATTTAGTAAAAATAACATCATGGTTTAACCATTCAATATTTTCTATGTCGCTTACAAAGGGGGTTACTTTTCCTTTGCTTCCTGGAGATACAAATAAAATATTTTCTTTCATAAAGGTGATTTCTCATATACGTATATCCCTCTTCTACCACGATCTAAAGTATCAATAGATATATATTTTCCTGAGAATGACCATTTTGGATGTAAATCACACCTAAATGCAGTGTTATCTGTATGCGGTAAAGAGTTTACAGTATCTAAAATAGTGACTTCTTTATCTTTTATGTTAAATAAAATAAGAGATGCTTTACTATTTTTATCTGGATATGTGTCTGTTAAAACTAGGTTTTCATTATTTTGATTATAAGAAGGGTGTCCATCTTTATTTAATATATTAGTAGATATTTTTTCAAAATTTTTAGATAAATCATTAAAAATGATATAGCTATCTCCTGTAACCATAGAGCTTAATGAATTATGCCCATCAATAGCATTAGAATGAACTAGCTTTTTATAAAGTAACTTTAAAGGACTTAAAAAAGGATGAGAAATTAAACCAGATTTTTTTAGACTTGAAAATGGATTGATTGAACCTCCCCAGCCAAAGATTTGATCATCATTTATCCAACAATAATGACTCATTCTTCCACTATCGTTTAAAAGATATAAATTACTTCCATCATGATCGCAAGTATAAAGCCTTGCATAAATATCTCCAGATGCTGATTTCCACCTATGAAGAAAAGCAAATCTTTTGCTATTTGGGCTTATCATTATATGCTCAACATAATGTGATGCCTGAGTCATGCTTTTTAAAGGCTTGATGTTAAGCAAATCTGAAATATCAATTACCTTGCTTATTGTTTTATTTATAAAACATAGTTTATATATTCCATCATCTTTAATTTGATTTCCTTTCTTCTTGATGTTTGAAATACCATCATAACTATAAGCCCTCCTAACCCAGTGATGTCTTTCATGGTCTATACATAAAGCATATGAAGAATCTTTTGAAATGTCATATAGAGCGATATCAAAAATACTTTTATTACCTGAAGTTAAATCTAATATTACAGAGTTAAATTTGTTCGTTTCAAAGTTATTAAATGCAATTTTTGTGTGCTTATCGCCAAACCATTGAAGCATATTTGCCTGCTGCCAATTAAAAATATTTGTCTCATAAATCTTTTGAAAGCCACCTTCACTATCATTTAAATCAAAGAAACCTATATCAGCAACATCTCCCCAAACAGGCAGCCTATCTATAAAGTTTACTCTTAAAGCAAGATGTTTATTGTCGTTAATACAAATAGGTGATTTGTCATAATAACCAAAGAAATAGTTGCTATCTTCAGGAGTTTTGAAAATTTTTTTATACATTTTCTTGAATGCTAACTAGTGCTTTTTCAATCGCTTTTGCGTTCTCAAAGTAGTTAAATGATGAGACTATGTCTAAAGATTTTTTTCCCATATTTTTTACATCATCTCTTTTGCTTTCAAGATTAGTTAATATTTTTTTTAATTCAGATATATCTCCAACATTTATTATATATCCATTATGATTTTCCATAATCAAATCGTTTGCTGTACCTACATTATTTGTTGATATGATGCAGTTTGAGAAGTTCATTGCTTCATTCATAGCTTTGGGGGACGGATCATAGTCTGAAAGGACAACGCTAATATCTGAAATTAGATAGTATTGTGATATGTGGTTCTGTCCCATGAATCCTGTAATGTGGTAACGGATACCTGTATCTTTTAGTTTGGATTCAATTAAAGATCTCTGAGGTCCATCACCTATAAATAATAAAAAAATATTTTTGTTATTCATCTCAATAGCTGCTTTTATAAGATCTAATGGCCTTTTTCTTTTTGTAAAACTACAACACATAGAAATAACTAAATCCTTTTCTCGAACTCCAATTGAATCTTTTATACCTTGTATTCTTGGAGATAGTTTTTTTATATTCTCTTGAAAAAAATTGTTATTAACAGCGCATGGAATATAAACCAGCTTTTCTATAGGAACTTTATAATTAAGGAAAAAATCTTTATTACCTGAGCATGAATATAAAACTTTATCGCAAAGTGAAAATAAAGTCTTTAAATATAATGCTTTTACTCTATTTTTAATTGAAAGTGAGCCTTCCTCGCCTCTAAGAATAGATTCGCCTCTAAAAATAATTCTTTTTCTAGAAAGCAAGCATGAAAGTATAATTATTATTGATGTAAAAGTATTGTAGCCATGCAAAAGCACAACATTATATTTACCAAAAAAAATTTTTGGAATAATACCTATATTAATTCTTGAGAAAAAACCTTCTTTTTCAAAAAAAGTATAGTTTTTAAGGAATTCATGCTTATAGCCTTTTAAGATATCTTCAAAATCATTTTTAAACTTGGATTTAAATGAGTGATGATAACTTTCTTTTAAAGATAACTTACTGCCAAAATAGACAGTAAAATCAAGCCATGGAAGGTTTGATTTCTTATAATTTTCTAATTCTGAAAAAATTGGAGCTTGATACATAATTGGATGTATCGCGTATATTAATAATTTAATACTATTTGAATCGCTTTGATATCTCACGTGCAGGATTTCCTTTAGCAATAATGTTTTCATCTAAATCAGAATTAACAAATGAGAAAGAACTTACAAATGTATTTTTCTTAATAGTTCCACCAAATACTGATACTGAGAGACCCAGCCACACTCCATCTTCTATAACAATAGGTGATTCAATACATGAAATCGGTCCATCTACCATTGCGTTAGCATAGGTTACGATTGTTCTATCATTTTCATCATATGGAAAGTGTGAAAATGAATAAATGTTGACCCTAGTACTAGTAGTCACCTTGTCACCAATTCTTAGTCCACCATAACCCTGAAGAATATTATATGAACCTATGGATGTCTGATTACCAATGTAAAGACTGCCTTTAGCATCTTTAAAAGCAATATTAATTTTTTCTTTAATAACTCTGTCCTCAAAATTTTCATATCTAGGTCGAGCCGTGATGATGCTATATGGTAAAAACCAAACATCAGAACCAATATGCATGTTTTCAGGGTGCTGAAAAATAACACCAATATCTATCCTTACATTCTTTCCGCATGCAGCAAACCTTCTAGAATAGTAAAAGTATCTTATCCTTTGTCCTAAACCGCCTGGAATATTGATAATGAATAACTCTACAATGCTGTAAAAAAGATTTTTTATTTTCATATTATTTTTCTTAAAGATTCTTTATAGAGATCTTCTTTCATTATGTTTTGTAAATCATTGTATGCCTGAACACCGTATCTGTAAATTTCAGTTTTGTTATTAATAAAGTAATTAATAGCTTGGTATATATCATCTGTATTGCCAGTATTTACAATAATTCCATTTTCTTTATCTGAAATTAAATCAGAGGCTCCAACATTTTTTGAAATTATCGAAGGGACTCCATTTGACATAGCCTCTAGAACCACCATTCCAAAACCTTCATCGATCGAAGGTAAGCATAAGACATCAGCTTCATCATAGAAATCATTAATATCTTTATAGTATTCTTTTATTATTATTCCTTTTTGATCTAATAGATTTTTAATTTTTGAATTATGGTGAATATCTAAGCTGTTAGATCTAATTATTAACTTATGATCATTTTTATCTAATTTTTTCCAAGCCTCCAATAGGTATAAAAGGCCCTTTCTCAACAAATTTTCTCCAATAAAGGCAAAAGTAATCTGGTCAGTTTCATCTATTTTCTTTATTTTTAGATTATGTACCTCTTTTTTCCCAATTAACGGTGCTATACAAACTTTGCTTTTATCAAAACCTCTATTTAAAAAAGTATTCTGTGTATAAGAAGAAGGTGTGATAATTTTGTCAGCTTTTAAGTATTCAGATAGGCATCTTTTAAGAATTTTTGAGTTAGCAGAAAAGAATCTGATATCACACTTTTTGCTTTCTTTTATCAAAATATTATTTTGGTATTCTATATGTGGACAGGCTCTGTCAAGATAATATTTGCCGCCATTTTTCTTAATTTTATTACCACATATTAGAGAGCAACCAGCAAAACCATATAAGATATCAGCTCTTCTCATTATTAGTGAAGTAATTTTATCGAAAAGAAAATTATCAAACTGTTTCATCCATGGGCTTAAATTGTAGCCATATAATTTTTTAATAATTTGAAAAAACATGGGAATGAAAACTATATTTTTTTTAAGTTCATCATTTTTAAATTTAAATTTTGGTGTTGAAGTATAAATCTTTAAATCATGACCGAGATCTGTTAACTTCCTATGGAGCATTGGCAAATGAAATGTTCCACCAATAACAATATTTATTTTTTTACTTTTCAACAATAACCCACTTCTTTTTTCCAGACGGCAAGACTATTTTTCTTACCTCTGATGCATTGGTAAATAAAAATAATTTTTTATTTATATTTTTATACTCTTTATCTAATTTTTGAAAAAAAACTTCTTCTATTGAAGATTTCTCTGAAACAAATTGTATCTCAATAATATTGTCTTTTTGTATGATCAGAAAATCTTTAACGTCTTCAATAGATTTAAGAATATGTGTGAATAATTCACTGTGAACACTAATTTTTTTTGAATCTACCTCTATAGTGAGATTGTCATTAGCTCTGCCAATAATCTTATCAACATATATGTGACTTGCAAAAGATTTTTTTACTTCTACAAGATCTTCAGTGTCATACCTTATTAAAGGAAAGTACCTATCATAAATACTAGTAATAATTAAATTATTACTGGAACTTGTTTGAAAAATATAATCATCCCAGAATAAATGAACAAACTTATCAGAATTAGAAGAATAACCTAAGACACCGGCCTCAGCTGTTCCGTATTCGATATGACATTTGGATTTAAAAGCCCTTTCTATAACTTCTATATCATTCTTGTCTACATTCTCAGCAGTAATAACTATTGACTTTATATGATCAAAATTATACGAGATATCAGATTCCAAAATTCTTTCAGATAACCTTCTAATACATGAGGTATAACCAATTAAAAATTTAATTTTTCTCAAACTGATAATTTTTAGGTATTGATCTAGAGATGGATTACTTAAATTATATGCACTTAATCTTACAATATTGAGTTGGTAATCTTTTAATCTTCTATAAAAATACTTTAGCGAACCAATTAAATTCTTTTCAAATAAATGTGAATGGCCCCAAACAAGAGCTGTCTTATCGAATGGATTAATTTCAAGCCTAGATCTTCCTAAATATGTTCTTAAATAAGATGATTGTTGATCTTGTCCATTAAAAGGAAATTCAGCTGGCTTTCCAGAGCTGCCTCCTGTTTTAATAGAGTCTCTAAGATACTTCTTATTTTCTGAGAAAAAGTCGATTAGTTGATTTTTAGTAGTAGTAGGAAACTGATTCAATTCATCAAGATCTTTAATTTTATTAGGAAGCTTATTTGCGAATGCATAATCTGAATAAAATTCTATATTCTTTAGAGCATAATTCCAGATAATATTAAAACTATCTATTTGTATTTTTGTAATTTGGTTTATATCTTTACCAACTTTATTATAAAAAATTTTTTTATTATTTAATTGATTGAGTCTTTTAGATAAAAGAATCTTATTGAATATTCGTTTCAAGCACTTGTCCAAATAGTTTTTTATTATACATATCCCAAGTATAGTCTTCTAGAAAATTTTTAATAGATTTAGCATCTAAGTTTGATTCAGACTCAAATATTTTTAGCATTCCCATATATGAATTTTCAACATCGGGTCTAACCCTAGTCATATGACCTGTTTTTTCAAGATCTTCTATCTGTGATGTTTCTGAGCTTACTAATATCCTTTGTAAATTAGCTAATGCCTCAAATAATGTAATTTTATAATCAGCCCAATCAAGTGAGACAAATAGATAAGCTTTTCGATTTAACTCTTCCATCTTGGCATCAGAAACAAAACCAGTAAAAATAACACTTTGAGAGATACCTAAATTTTTGCTTAATTGTTTTAAATCTTTCTCTGAGGATCCAGTTCCACAAATTATTAACTTTTTATTAGGATAAGTATCTAGAAGCTTTTTAAAGGCTTTCAATAAAATATCTATTCTCTTGTCTTGCTCTAATCTAGATACACAAATAATTGAATTAATATCTTTTGTTTGAGATTTTATTTTTTCTATTGCTGATTTCTTTATGGCGCCTTGGCAAACAATAGCTTTTTTATTAAAGAGATATCTCTTTTCAGTTTTGGAATAATCAGATAAAACAAAAATATTTTTAGCAGACTTGATGCTAAGTATTGAAAGGCATGCCTTAAGATTTATTTTAATGTGCTGTACGAAATTTAGATTTTTTCTATGCTCATAAAAAATCCTAGCTCCATAATTTGATTCACACATTGTGCTAAATTTATTTCTTAAAAAAATAGAAAACTTATCAGTCTCATTTATTGTCATAAATAATGGATGGTGAAGAAGGAGATTATATTTATTTTTAGTTATGATAGATGCCAAAAAGACTTCTTTCACCCCAGAGGCAACCACTATCTCAGTCTTATTTCTAAAAAGAAATAAAAACAACTTATACATTGAATTTAACCAGCTTCCTTTTAAAACTAGAATATCATCTAAATTTATGCTGTCCTTATTAAGAAAAAGATTATTTTTGTATGAAAAGCACACTACTTTTACTTTAAAGTTATTATCTTTTAACCAGTGATACTGATTTAATAGTAATCTTTCAGCTCCACCAGCTTTTGTAAGATTCTTATAAAAAAGTGTTATTAGCATCTATGACACATAATCTAAAAGAGATGAAGCTACATACTCTTGTTCTTCATATGTTAATGAAAGTCCGCTAGGTATATAAAATCCTCTATCATATAGATCCTTTGATATTTCTAAGCCATCCTGTTCTATGCCATATTTTTTAACCACTGGCTGAAGATTTAGTGGGTAAAAAAATGGTCTTGTTCCTACTCCCTTTGAATGAAGATAATCTATCAAATCTCGTTTATTAATTTTTAAATCATTTACTACCAAAGGATATACCCAATAAATATTTTTACAGTATGAGGTTTTTTTTAAGGGAAGAACAAAAGACGAAGATGACTCTAATAACTTGTTATACGTATCTCCAATATGTATCTTTTTTTTAAGATTTTTATCAATACATTCTAATTGAGCAAGCCCCAGGGCTGCTTGTATATTTGTCATTCTATAATTGTGGCCAAAGTCTTCATGTATAAATCTATCTTCAGAAAAATAAAGGTTTCTATATTTTTTTAATTTTTCAAAAATATCTTCATCATCAGTTAGTACCATGCCGCCTTCACCGGTAGTAATATGTTTATTAGGAAAGAAGCTAAATGTACTTTGAC
>CESM01121077.1_pt1 | contig 13939 bp, 9 predicted proteins | sample 361421 | NCBI WGS metagenome assembly CESM01 (sample SAMEA2622219, study PRJEB7988) | marine metagenome | isolation source: saline water (ENVO:00002010), including | reverse complement strand
ACCTCGTTTTTTCGATATGAAGTCCGACGTTCGGTTGCATACAATTTGTGGCCGAAATGCTTCTGCTGTCGAGAAGGCACGAAAACAATACGGATGGGATCATGCGGTAACGGATTGGCGAAAAGTTGTCGCGAATCCCGAGATTGATGTCATCGACATCAATACGCCAAATGATTCTCATGCCGAGATTGCGATCGCAGCGGCCAAGGCCGGAAAACATATTCTTTGCGAAAAACCCTTGGCGATGAATGTGAAGGAATGTAGGCAGATGCTGAAGGCGGTTAAAAAGGCCAAGGTTACTCACATGATCTGCCATAATTACCGCCGTATTCCTGCGATTGCCCAAGCTAAGAAAATGATAGAACAAGGAGCACTTGGAAAGATACGCCATTATCATGCTCGTTATGCACAAAGTTGGCTTGTGGATTCGAAGGTGCCGCGTCTTTGGCGGATGCAAAAACAATACGCCGGCAGTGGTGCTCATGGTGATATCAACGCGCATATCATCGATTTAGGTCGTTATCTTGTTGGTGAGTTTGAGGAAGTCAGTGGGCAGATGCACACCTTTATTAAACAGCGCCCATTGCCGGATAATCCAAAAAAAATGGGACGCGTATCTGTGGATGATGCGGCGCAGTGTATTGGCCGATTTAAAAACGGAGCTTTGGCTAATCTTGAAGCAACTCGTTATGCGACTGGCCGTAAAAACCATATTCACATCGAAATTAACGGATCTGATGGTTCGCTAGAGTTTAACCTAGAAGACTTGAACCGATTAAAATACTTTGACAACACGGCTCCTTTAGATAGGCAGGGTTTTTCAGACATAATTGTTACACAGCAGAATGGTGTTCACCCCTACGTTGGGCAATGGTGGCCGCCCGGCCATATAATTGGCTACGAACACACATTTGTTCACACAATTGCCGACTTCGTTAACGCAGTGGCCGGTGGTAAATCTGTTCAGCCGACGTTTGAGGACGGTTTGAAAAATCAACAGGTGCTTGAATCTGTAGAGAAGTCCGCCGAAACACGCCGTTGGATAAAGGTTTAGATTGGGTTGCCATCAGCCTTATCGAATCATTAATTGTTATTTGTTTTTCCACGGCCAAGGCTTGGCTAAGGAGGCTACGGCCCACTCCTCCCAGTCATTGGCCATTTGTTTGAGTCGCTTGGGATGTTTTTCAGCTATATTGTTTAGTTCGGTTCGGTCGGCTTCAATGTTATATAGTTCCCATGGACTGTTGGATCCTTTGGCCACTAATTTCCACTTGCCGTCTCTCATTGCGCGGTTTCCTTCGTGTTCCCAGTAGATTGGCTTTTTACGGTGAATTTTCTGGCCGTTAAATGCGCGGACGAGTGAGATGCCTTGTAGTGGAACTATATCTACATTATCGACTTTTTTTGGATAATCAGTTTTTGCTAAGTCGACGCAGGTCGCCATGAGGTCGATGAGGTGTCCGGGTTGACTTTCGAGTTTTCCGTTTCGCTTTTTGTTTATCCCTTTCGGCCAATGAGCGATTAGAGGGGAACTAATCCCACCTTCATGTACCCAGTGTTTATATTCGCGAAACGGGGTATTACTGGCGTTTGCCCATGCCAAACCATAGCCGTGGTATGTGTCATCTCCAGGCATTACTGATGTGCCTTGGCGGACGACTCGTCCATCTCGGGTCCGTTTTGGGATCATCTCAGTTTGAAGTGCGTTCTTAGCCATCGGTATTATCTTGTTTGGGTTGGTGTCTTTGTATCGAAGTTCCTTTTGGCGTCCCATATTCTCTGCACAGCCTCCGTTGTCTGCTAAAAAGAGTATCAATGTGTTATCCAGTTGGCCGGTATCTTCCAGTGCCTTTACAATATTGCCTATACCTTGATCCATCCTGTCGACCATTGCAGCGTAAACTTCCATTAGTGCAATTTCCCATTTCTTGTTTTTTGTGTTTTTCCAAGCGGGAGCTTTTGGATCTCGTTGGGACATTTTCCATTTCGATTCAATCAGACCCATATTAAGTTGTCGTTTGTAGCGAGTATTGCGAATGTTATCCCACCCTTTGTCGTATTTCCCCTTATACTTGGCGATGTCTTCCGGCAGGGCATGCATTGGCCAATGGGGTGCGGTGTGGGCGACGTAAATAAAAAATGGTTGATCTTTACTTTTATGCTCATGGATGTAACGCGCGGCGTGGTCATTAATTGCGTCGGTGTAATAGTATGGCCCGTTTTTTGGTTGGTAAGCTTTGTCTGTCAGAGGAGAGATTTGAGTGTTTTCACGAGTTAGTGAATTGGGATCAAAGAAGCTACCCGCTCCATGAATAGTTCCGTAAAAACGATCAAACCCTCTTTGTCGTGGCCAATTGTATTTAGGTCCATCTGGTTTTATATGAGGTGTAACGTGCCACTTTCCAGCCATGTATGTTGCATATCCTGAGTCTTTTAGAACCTCCGCGATTGTTCGAACATTTTTGTTTAGATCGCCTTTGTAGCCAGGTAAATTTCGATCTCCCATCATGTGGCCGATTCCTGCTTGATGGGCATATGTTCCAGTAAGCAGTGTTGCACGAGTTGGGCAACAGCGTCCTGTGTTGTAAAACTGTGTGAAACGAACTCCATTCGAAGCGAGTTTGTCGAGGTTTGGAGTATTAATTTCACCCCCGTAACAACCGATATCGCTCCAGCCCATATCGTCTGCCATGGCTATAATTATATTAGGTCGATTATCGGCCAATGCTGTTGTGGTAATTATGCATCCTATCATGCAGAGTATTACTCGGCTTGGTTTAGTTAAGAGAATTCGATTAATCATATAATTTCGGGTCGGACATTTTTACCGAAGTAAGTCTTTACTGTCGAGGAATCGAAAATCCGTGCGGTAAAGGATATACCTGATATAATTTCTGCATGAGATTTTTCAGGGCATTGATAATGATCGGCCTGTTTATTTCGTTTGAATTTATATTCGCCCAAGATCTACCTTCTTCAGAGGCGCTTGATGCTGGCAATTTAGCAAAGCAGATTCGCGAATCGATAGTTGTCCTAACTCAGTTTGACCGAGATGATAGTGAGGAAGGTGTTGGTACTGGATTTGTAGTTTCCTCTGACGGGCTGATAGCAACTAGTTTACACGTTATAGGTGAAGGGCGCCCTGTTCGTATACGCTTAGTCAATGGTGAAGAATTAGAAGTTAAGGGGGTGCATGCTTGGGATCGTACTTTGGACTTAGCTGTTTTACGTGTAAATAAAATTGGGCTAAAACCCTTGCCGATTGGTGATTCTTCCAATCTAAGTCAAGGAACTCCTATTGTAGCGATGGGAACGCCGCATGGATTGGATTTCAGCTTTGTTCAAGGTGTGCTTTCGGCTCGCCGCACGCTGGAAAGTATTGAATTACTTCAACTTGCACTACCAATTGAGCCTGGAAATAGTGGGGGGCCCGTACTTGATTTATATGGTCGCGTCCATGGTGTTATTACCATGAAATCGTTAATCACAGACAATCTTGGGTTTGCTGTGCCATCAAATTTTTTGATTCCGCTATTAGATAGACCGAATCCGGTGCCAATTGAACGGTGGATGACTATTGGGCAATTAAATCCAAAGGAATGGACGACCCTTTATGGAGGCGACTGGAGGCGAAAGGGAGGGGGAATAAATGTTCGTGATCCTGGTGACAGTTTTGGAGGGAGGGCCTTGTGCCTTTCTACCTTAGATGTTCCTGATACCTCTTTTGAATTAACAGTGGAAGTTAAGCTTAACGATGAATCGGGAGCCGCAGGATTAGTGTGGGCTGCAGATGGCGGTGATAAGCATTATGGTTTTTATCCTAGTGCAGGTCAGATGAGATTGACTCGTTTTGATGGGCCAGATGTTTTTTCTTGGTCGATACTTGATCAGCGCATTACTAGGTATTATTTGCCGGGTGATTGGAATGTACTTAAGCTGCGGCATGATGGTAGTCGCTTTTACTGTTATGTGAATAGTTATCTAGTGTTCGAGTCTGGGGATCGTCAGTTAAGTGGAGGTCAGGTAGGATTAGTAAAATTTAGAAATACCGTTGCAAGTTTTCGTAATTTCCAATTGGGAAGGACAGTTAAAGATAAATCAGATGCAATAGCACCGTCTCTTGGTCAAGCGCTAATCGATGAATCAATAAATATAGGGGATTTTACAGAGCCAATTATTACTAGAGCTAGTAAGGTTCCCAATCAGGCTTTAAGGCATTTGAGCGCTGAGGCTGAACGCTTAGGTAGGCAGGCAACCCAATTACGAAAGGCTGCCAAGCTTCTACAAAGGCGTTTAGTTTCGGATCAGATAGTGGCTCTTTTTAATAAAGACGAAAAAGAAATAGATCTTTTTAAGGCATGCTTGTTAATTGCAAAGATTGATAATGCTGATATCGATATTGAATACTATCAGCGGCAGCTCAAAACCATGAAGAATGAGATTAAAGAGCAATTTAAGCCTGATGATATTGCCTCTAATAAACTAAAAAAGATACTAGTTTATTTATTTGATGAAAACGGATTTCACGGGAGCCGTCAGGATTATTACAACAAAGCCAACAGTTATATGGATAGAGTGCTCGATGATAGGGAAGGGCTGCCGATTACATTGTCTGTGCTTGTTATGGAATTAGCTCGTCGATGTGGAGTTGATGGAGTTGTTGGTGTTGGAGCTCCAGGCCATTTTCTAGTTAAGCATTTATATGATAATCAAGAGCAGTTTATCGATCCATTTAGCGGAGGTAAGTTGTTGTCTGTTCCAGAAGTGGAAGAGCTGGTGAGAGTCAATAGTGGTCGAAATATTGGCGTGGATCAGCTTCCGGTATCGACTAAGCGCGAGATTGTACTTCGTATACTTCGCAATTTGATGGGCGTAGCCCAATCGAAAGACGCCCCTTTGGATTTATTGCGTTATGTTGATCCCATGGTGTCTCTTAAACCGGATTCTGCTTTTGATCGTTGGTCTCGAGCAGTACTGCTTATTCAAAGTCGTAAGTTCAATGCTGCCAAACAGGATTTAGAATGGTTGCTCCAAAATAAGCCAGAAGGGATAGATTTGAAACGGGTTCTTGAGGTGTATCAGTCGTTGCAGTAGGTGTTTTAGCTAGCGTTCCAGTCTACTTCTACATTTAGGATTTTGCCAAAGCGATTGTTATAAAACACGCATCCGTTCTCTATTCCGTATTCATGTACCATTTTAGTTATTTTTACATCATAACAGCAATATTCTGCTATTTCCATTAGCTTGCCTTGCTTGTACCATTTAAGTGCTTGTAGTCCATCCGCGATTTTTTCTGCGCCAAAAGTAGCGTTTGCAATAGAGTCTAACTTGAGTCGGTGAGACAGTTTCTTTTGTAGATCGACCATTAAATCAAGAGAAGGTAATTGAGTTAAGTCCAGTGGTGTATAGCCATGAAGAACTTCGTAATCGAATCGAATATGATTAAATCCCACGACTAAGTCTGCTCTTTGTAGCTCTTCAATAAGATCGTTCACTTCTGATTCCTGGAATATAGAGTATTGTCCACTGGCTGTACTGTAAGTCACACCAATGCTCATGCCCATTTTATCAATATGCTTCCAGCCTCCGACTTCATCAGCGGCTCGCATTGTCTCTAGGTCAAAATAAACAATATTTTTCAAAGCTCAAAAGAGTAACTATTCTATATAAATATTTGTTTTAAGGAAACAAAACTCGACTAGATTAATCTTAACTAGTTCAATACCAATAGGAAGTGGAAGAAAACAACAAAAAAAGAGCAGAAGATATGGCGTTGCATGATACCTCGTTGCATCTTGATGATACAGATGGAGATTTTCCGGTTCACTGGAAAAGCGGCTCGCTAAAATATGCTGATTTCAAGCTTATGGCAGAAGGAGGTACCGCTAAATTGTTTACTTGCCGTGATATTAATTTACACAGAGTAGTCGTGTATAAGACACTTCATTCTGAATTGAGAGAATCTGATATTGAAGTGCAGCGTTTTCTTCGTGAAGCCCGTGTTACGGCAAAGTTAGCGCATCCAGGGACAGTTCCCGTTTATGAAATGGGGCGTGATAGGAATGGTGACATATATTTTACTATGAAGCGTGTAAGAGGGCGTAATCTTAGAGATATTATTCAAGGGTTAAGTGGTAAAGATGAAAAATTAATGCAGCTTTTTCCTTTGGGAGTATTGGTGGATTCTTTGATTCAAATTTGCCAAACTGTTGCTTATGCACATGATCATGGGGTTATTCACCGTGATCTTAAGCCCGCTAATATTCTTGTTGGTGGATTTGGTGAAGTGCTAGTTCTCGACTGGGGGTTGGCTAAGGTGTGGGGAGAGGTTGACCTTGGTCATAATGCTATTTCTGAGGGTGCTGACCCAGCATTAACTCCAGTCGGGCGACGTTACGGTACTCCTCTTTATATGGCTCCTGAGTTGGCTCGTGGAGATTCTCAAATTGATGGTCGAGTAGATGTATTTAGCCTTGGTAATATTCTTTTTGAAATCTTGACGCTTTCACAATTACTGCATGGAGAAACGGCGCAGGAAGTTGCTGATAATCTTCTTACAAAGGATTTGCCTGATCCAAGTGATTTTACTTCTAGCCGTAATGTTCCTGATGCGCTCGAGGCGATTTGCCGGAAAGCCTTAAAAAAGGATCCTAGGGAAAGGTATCCCTCTGTTCAATCAATGCTTGATTCGTTGAAGTATTATCAACTTTCTGGAACTGCTATTGGCTGAATTGTCTAGTCATCTAATTGTTTGGTTAAATATCTTGCAGCGGCTAGATAAACCAAATTAAAAAATCCAAGTATTAAAATAATTGTCTCATTATTCGGTGGGGTCGGTTTATTGCTGAGCAAAATGAGAGCTAATGCATAACTTGAGGCAATTATTATGAGTAAAGGAATGCCTTTGTATTTTTCTCTAGCTAAAAGCGCTGTGATATAGACATTTGCTAAAGCAAGAGGGAGCATTGACCATGTGAAATAAGGTATTAAAGTAGTTATTTCTGTAATGATTTTTTGTCTTTGTGATAGGACGGTCATATGTTCCGAGATTAAAGGTAGAAGCCATGCAGTTAATGAACACATGGTGCAAACCAATATACTTAGAACTGTAGTCCTCGACGCAGTGTATTTGAGGATGCTGAATTTAAAGCTTTCCTTAGAGTTTGCAATTTTTGGGAACATTACTGCTGCCAGAGGAGCTGTGAAAATTACTAGTCCGCGTCCGATCATGCCGGCTGCTCCGTACGGACCGGAATCACCTTCTTGCAGGATATTTCGCGCGGCTAGCATGTCTGCGCTAAGCATAAATTGACTTGCCCCTAGCCCAAATGTTAACGGGATAATGCGGCGTAGCCAGTGATTTGGATTAAAGCTTCCATTTTTAGCTTTTCTTTTCTCCCAGATATTTCGGCTATGCCATGCAGCTATAGTACATGACGCAGTTAGTCCAACTAATACCCCGAATAATGCTCCGGTTGATTGTGCACCTAAAACTGCGACCATGATTCCTATTATAATAAATCGAATTAATCCATTGGTGATTGATGCCCCGCCGAGCCATTGAAAATTTTGTTGCCCTTGTAATATTCCAAGTAAAACTGGTAGGCAAAGTTGAGGTAATCCTATTACAAGAGTTAAATAAAATGCCAAAGAGTTGTTTATCTTAAATATTGAAAGAATTGATGCTCGGAATATTATTAATATAATAACAGATAACACCCAAATTATAATACAAGATAACAAGATTTTTCGAATTGAGATTGAAAGATTAGATTGCTCAATCGACGTGTTTGCTGTTGCTGTTTGTTGTGCGAATACTGTTTGCAGTCCAAGTGCAGGAATCATTATCAGGTTTAAAGCTTGAAGTAGTGTTACAAAAAGTCCGTATTCATTTCTGGTCATCCATCCTCCAAAAAAATGAACAGCGAACATTAGAAGCCCACTAATCATTGTGGCAGATAGCATCCAGCTCCCTTGGATAAAAAATGTTTTTTTGGACTGTGTATCTAGCAAGTTTGTATGGCCTCCAAATGATTGATGATATTGTTGCAAATAGACTTCCAATCTAGTTCTGTTGCAACTCGCTTAGTTAAATTATTAGATGCTTCTGTTTGAGGTGGGGAGTTAAGAACTCGAATTGTATCCTTTGCAAACTCTTTGCCGTCAAACTTTGAAAAGATAATAGTAGGTTCATTAACAAAAAAAGATTTAGTGCCAGAAAGAGGAGTGCTGACAACGGGTAGGCCAACAGCGGCATATTCGACCATTTTTGCTACAAAGGCACAGTGAGTTCCTGATGATTGCTCATACGGGATTATGCCAACATGGCCTTCGCAAAGTTTCTCTGATATTAATTTATAATCAATAAATCCGGTGCAGGAAATATTAGTGACAGGTGATAGGCTGTGAATTTTTTTAACTAATTTTTTTAATGCATTTGTTTTTTTGCCAATAAATAGGAAATGTACATCGGGTTTTAATTGGGTAATTGAAAAAATGGCTTCTGTTGCGATTTTCCCAAGGTGATGGGTGTCAAATGAGCCATGCATTACAATTGTTGGAGGGTGTTTTGGTTTGAGTTGTTTTGGCTTAAATAATTGTGAATCGTAACCGTAATTAATAGAAAATACTCGAGATTCATCAAATCCGTTTTCGATAAAGCGCTGGCTCAGCTCCTTTGAGACGGTGAGGATAAAGTCAGCGTTATAACGCTTGGGCAAATTGAGTTCGAATTGCATTAAGTGTTTCAGTATAAAACGAGGCATTCGCCATTGAGGCCATGTTTCCATAAAACCAGTAAGATGGTCTAAAAAGTTCATCACTACTGGTACTTTTAAATCGGTTTTAAGTTGTCCTGCTGCTATCGACGATATTGCGTGTTGTGAGAATATTAAATCGAATTGGATATTACTGGCTACATTCTTAACCATTCGGCGAAGAAATATTGGAAACAGTAAATACTTAATTGAACGGAATCTAGTATAGCGATTCATTTCCCAACCTTTGAAAGTATGGATTCCTATGGAGAACTGTTTTGCAGTTTTCTTGGAGTTTGGAAATTCTGGGCAAAAAATATGTACTTCGTGATTGCGCTGGGTAAGTTGCTTGACTAGGTAAAGCAATTCAGCTGAACCGCCTCCAGAAGGTGGGTAGAATGGTTCATGTGTTAGTAACGCTAGTCTCACATTTTTGAATTCTATATAAAATTATGGAAGAGAAGAAAGAAAGCGTTTCAGTAAATTCACACCTTGTTCTATTTGTTTTATTGAGATCCATTCATTTACAGTGTGTGCTTGTGCGATATCTCCAGGGCCCCAGACTATTGTTGGGACTCCTGTGGCGGCAAGGTTTGCTGCATCGCAGTAGTAGTCAACGCCAAGGGGTTTTGACTGCCTTGCGGTGCGCATGAAAGAGCTAACCCAAGGTGTGTTTGGGTTAGTCTCCATGGCAGGGCAGGCGAATTTTTTAATATTTGAAATACTTGCTCTTAGTTTGTTCTTATTAAGTAGTAATTTGATCTCCCTTTGAATAGAGGTGAATGTTTCACCTGGCACAGTTCGCCTATCCAAGCGTGCTTCACAGCTGTCTGGCACTATGTTTGGCTGTAATCCACATTTGATTGTTCCCGTATTGATAGTCGGAAATCCGAGAATAGAGTGAGCTTTCTTACGTAAGCTATTTGCATATTTAGTTTCGATAATATCAATGCATTTTGCCATTGTATGTGCCGCGTTATTTCCCAATTCAGGACGAGCTCCGTGGGCTGATTTGCCTTTAGTTTTAATCATTAGCCAGAAATCACCCTTATGAGCAGTTACTGCTTTGCATCGAGTTGGTTCGCCGACCAAAGCTAGATCTGCTTTCATGTTTAAATTAGCAAATGCACGAGAGCCAGATTGATCGCATTCTTCATCAACGAAGCCGATAAATACAATTTCTGTATTAGTTGGGCGGTCTCTTTTTACTAGTTCTTCTATTACACTAAACATTACTGCAACACTTCCTTTCGTGTCGCAAGCCCCTCTTCCATATATACGTCCCCCTTTCTCCTTAGGTTGAAGTGCAGAAAGATTCTCAATTCCGACAGTATCAAAATGTGGCGCAAGTATAACCCTGTGTTTTATTTTTCCTTTAGGATAAAGCCTAACTATTAAGTTGTCGCGACCACATTCGGTAGGCTGTTTTTGTACATCCAGCTTAGCTTTATTAGCACGTGTAATAATATAGTTGGCAACACGGTTTTCACCGGTCAGTTTTTTATTGTTCTTGAGAAATGCATTATTGATGCTTGGTATTGCAATAAGGTCACGCAACAGTTTTACTGTCAGGCTCATAACTCCGCTTTGGTCAGATTTTCAGGTAATTGTTCTGGTGTGAGTTGGTATATATCAGCCATGGTGTTGCCTCGTTCTATTGCCCAATAATTAGATTTAATTGAAACAATAACTCTACTTTGTGATAAAAGTTCCGGTTTATTTGGGAATGGCAATTGACGGTAATCAATCATAACTATTATTCCTCCTGCTAAATTGTCGCCTAATTTATAGCTTTTAGTTTCGTTTTTTGCCGTATTGTAAATCATTACTTCTTGTTGACCTTTCCATTGGCTTAAAGAGACTACTTTATACGATTCAGGGCCAGGTGGAGGAGGTGTTCTGTTTGTTTTCGGTTTACTTGATGGGGTAGGGACAGTAGGTGCCTTTTTTTTGTAAGGTTGAAATAATGCTCTTTTAGTTATCCCTACATATAAATTACGAGCTTCGCTTTTTATTTTAGGTCTAATTGGTGGGGAGTTTGTTCCTTTGAATTCGCCGTATTTAGTTCCTATGACTAAAGAAATGAATTGAAAATTTACTCGTACCTTTGTGCTGCCGCTAATTGGTGACAGTGAAACGTTTTCTACCCTTTGAATGTGTGGATCGTTTTGTAGTAAAAACAAAAGGTCTGTAATCTTTTTAACAGAACCTATGCCGCTTACCGTATAACCAATTGGCTTAGGACCATTTTTAACAATTGCTCTAGGTTCAAATGGGCGCCTTGAGAATTCAGTTTCAGTTAATTTACTTTGCTTAATGATTTGCGTTATATGTTCACCCATCATAGCGATTGCTTCAGCAGAGCTATTCGCAAAGCCGGTGGTATTAAGTTTTGCTAATCTTTTGCTGTGTTGTTCTGCTGTTTTCTTTAATTTATTTAGATTGTTAATTTGTTTTTTTCGATTTGCTGTAGCTTGTTCTAATTTTTTAATTGGATCAGTCATCCATGGGATTATGGCATTCTTGATAAGAATAGTTATGGCTGCCAAGCATATAGCTGTGAGTAATATCGTTTTTAAAGTAGGCTTAGCCATGTGCTTCCTTTCTTTTCTTGGTTAATCCACGAAAGCCCATCTGCATGGATATCGTCTTTGATTCGGGCTGGTGGTGAGTTGGTTTTAAGATAATCTTTTAAATTATGTTTAAAATTATTGGGAATAATTAGTTCAAATGAAGCACTGAAAGAGTATCCATGACGGTCACTTCCGGGTGTTTGGGGAACAGATTTGAATTCATAGCCTATATCTCTCAAACGCTTTTCTACACTGTGAAGAGTAGTGCTGTCCTTTGCCTGAAGTTGAAATGATATGACACCATTTGATCCGACACGACGAGTGCCTAAATTTTTTAAATAAATTTTGTCGCAAGGTGGAAGTATAGCGCTAATGAATGCAAAATGCCCTAGCCAGTCTTTTGAGTCTTTGTTCCATGCGGTTACTGCGTCTCCTGTTCGGATAATAATTTTATTTTTACGCTCTTCTTTTTTTAGCGCCAAATATTGAGGGGAAAGCTTGTTAAGTTCCGTTTGTGCATTTGATTTAAGTCGTTTTTGAATTGAAAAAAGCATGAGCGCCCCAGCTAAAATTAGAGACATACCGAGGATCCATTTCATGCGGCCTTCATTGCGATTAATAATAGGGCGTTTAGGGGAAAGAAAGTTTACCGGCATACCTCCTTCGTCCGCAAATCCTAATGCTAAACCAAGAGATGTGAGTGCGCGTGCCGTATTGTTCTTATTGTCCTTGGGTAATCGTAATCCTGAAGGCAGTGGCATTGTTTTCCATTCTGCTTCAGATTGTGAATTCAGGCAGTGGCAGAGTTTATCTTCTATTCCAGTGCCACCTGCTACTAGAAGGTGGTCTAGTTTTTGGTATGCTCCGGATCCTTCATAGCTATGAAGGCATCGGAATATTTCTTTAGTAATGTGAATTAGATCTATTTGTTTGTCTGGCTCTTTATCGTCATCGGCTAAATTCAAATTAGCAGATAATTCACGGCTAAAAATAAGTCTGCCGTCAATAAGGATATCAACATCTACCTCGTGGCGCCTTATTGAAATAAGGGCTACAGCTTCTTTTATAATGCTTGGAACGCATGTCTTTAGAACCCGAAATGATGCCATAGGCCGAAGGCCTAGTCCGGCTAAGGTGAATCCTGCTGATTCTACTATGGTTTGATAAAAAACTAGTGTTTCATTCTTTATGGCCGATACTACAACATTAGCTTTAGGATCAACTGTGGCATTACTGGAGGATGATATATTTTTGGATTCTTTGATTTCTTTTTTAGTTGGAACTCTTGTGACAGTAAAATCTATTGATGCTTTTGATTCTGGAAAAGGAAGATCCCTGCTTGCCTTAACTCTTACCATGGATGCCATTTCGCCGATGTCTTTTAATGGCGGCAACTGATATTCTTTAAGAATACATTCTCCTCTTCTTGCTGCCATTACAACCACACCTGGGTTAAGGCGGATGACTTTAAGTTGTTTTCCGATCCACTTGCCGGTTGCTATAGGGTCTTTTAAATCTAATTCTTCATTTGGGAGCGGAATGAGTTCAATTCGTCTTACGCGTGATATGCCGCGAGACATGGTTACATGAACGATTCGAAGCATTCGTTGATCTATATCTAACGCTGTTACTTCTCCTCGGCGCTTAAGGCGGTCAGTTAGCTTTTTAAAGCCTTTGGACAATATGCTTGAATTAATGGATTTCGATTTACTCATTATCAGTTGTATCGGATACCAGCAGCGGGGTAAAATGATATGGAATACCCAGTTTGGTCAAATCTCTGAGATAAATTATTTTTGGAGCAGTGCCGATTAAATCAACGATTGCCTCAATTGTGCGATATCGACCAGAGGGAAGCCCATATCCGATTACCTGAACATGAAATTGGAAGCTGCGAGCAGTGAGAAATGGTTCTAGTTCTTTGAATTGCTCGATATCTATAATATCAGTTTCAAGAAGCCATGCTAGAGATGACTGCTTTTCTATCGTAATGCTGTTTCTAGTGGTAATAATTGTAGTAGCTAAATTCTCATCAATGCCAGGGATTTGTACAAGAATGTTAGCTGGGGCAGTGTTAATATTGACGAGGCCAGTTCTGAATTCTCGAGAATCTGTTGTGAATAGATTCATTAAATTAAATAAATCCTCCTTTTTTATACCAGATTCATAATCCCTTTTAATATTTCCAGCTTCTGTAACTGTGACGCTAGCTTCAACTATATCTATGATTGAAGTTATAGGTTCGTTTAATTTTCGTTTGGCTTCAAGAAATAGAACCGTTTGTTGCGGTAGATCAAGAGTGCCTAAGTCGATGTTGGGATTGTTTATGTTAATACGTGGCTGATTTAAAAGATCAACGTTCCAGTCCCTTGAATTTAATGTGAAGTAACGATTTATTCCTCCAGCAAGGGAACCATCCTGATCGTCTGGTGGGAGTAAAAGATCTCCATCGTTTTCGTTTATATCAAGTTTGTAGTTTCGATTTAAATCTTCTCCATATAGATGGTAGGCGCTAATACCATTAGCCAACAGCAATTCATCTAAAAAGCTTATTGGCTCATTAGGGATGTTGTATGGGGTGATCAGTAAATCGTAAACTTCTTGCTCTGC
>CESM01236551.1_pt1 | contig 13940 bp, 9 predicted proteins | sample 361421 | NCBI WGS metagenome assembly CESM01 (sample SAMEA2622219, study PRJEB7988) | marine metagenome | isolation source: saline water (ENVO:00002010), including | reverse complement strand
TACTACGGTTCCTTATATCTAAATCCTAGCGTATCAACTGGTGAATTATCCATAATGGGTGATAAATTTAGAGTTACACAATCCAGTGGTGTACAAGTTATTTCAGATACAGGAAATTCAACATCCTCAGATAATGTTGCAATAAAATATCGCGGTACAGCAGGTGGACACAAAAGCGGATATATTTTTAAAGATAAAAGAAATAATGTTAATGGTGCAATAAAAAATAATCTTCAAGACGATAGTGCAAGTAACCATGGCGCACATTTGGAGTTGCATTCTTCTCAATTTGGTAGTTTAAATAGAGGTATACTCCTAAGAAATTCAGGTAAAGTTGAGTTTGATAAAATGCCTAGCTTTTCTACTAGACCTTATTATACAAATACAGAACTAGGATCAGGAGCAGTTGTTGATTTTTATAATGCACATGTAAATGTTGGTAATCATTTTAACGGTACAACTAATAGATTTACTGCACCATATGCAGGCAATTATTATTTTGCATTTCACAGTAATATATGGAAAAATGCTACAGGAGTTTTGTATTTTGATTGGTATAAGAACGGTAGTAGTCAAGTTAGTACCTATGGTGGTAGGATATATGGGTATTATGCCGGTGGATGGGAAAACATAATGGGATTTGTTACGTTACCTTTAGCCGCAAATGACTATGTAGAATTAAGAGCACAAGGTGGTTCACCAAAAGTAGACGGTGGAGCGTATGGACAATTTATGGGATATGCACTGACTACACCCTAGACTAAATAATGAGTAATAACTCGAAAAGGAGAAAAAAAATGGCAACAATTTCAATAGAAGTTACAGACATTGAATTAAAATGTATGGAATATTGTGCAGCGGATCCACAGGATTGGGCTGATAATGCTGTTACTAATCGTGCAAGAATTGCAGGCGACGAAATCGTAGGCCTTGTAGTAGCACATTGTAATGAAAACTCAATTGCAATAGCAGTTGGACGTGATGCACAAATACAACAAGCATTTGATTTAGGTGTTGTAAAAACAGCTGCAGAACGTAATGCTGAAGCTGAAGCTGAATTATCCAAAGAAGGCGAATAAGGTAATTAAATGACCACTGTTGTATTAGAACATTTACAAAACGTTAACAGTTCAGGTCCTGACTTGACAATAGATTCAAGTGGCAATATAGGTATTGGAGATAGTAATAATTCTTCATACGACTCTAATGCACAAAATCTTTTACTTGCAAGTTCTGGCAACACTGGAATGACAATTAGAAGTGCTGGGTCTACACCATTTGCAATGATTCACTTTGCAGACGGTACAGCTGATAATAATGCTAAAAGAGCTGGTAGAATCATGTATCAGCATGATGGAGATAATCTATCTATACACACTGCAAATACAGAACGTATGCGTATAGATGGATCAGGTCGTGTAGGTATTGGTACTGGAGGTGTAGTAAACACTAATGCACATGCTAATGCTGATGATTTTGTAATTGGAAATACATCTAATAGAACAGGTATAACTATTGTAAGTGATCCTGCTCAAAATGGTAACATACATTTTAGTGATGGTGGTTCCTCTGGTAATGCTAATATTTCAGGGCAACTTTCATACGAACACAGTGACAACAGTTTTAGATTTTATGCTAATTCCACTACAGAGGTTCTTAGATTAACTTCTAGTGGAGGTACAGTATTTAATAATGGTCAAGATATAAATCAAAACTTTACTGTTAAAACAAGTGGAAATTCAGGTGCTTTGTTTATAGATGGCAATGGCGGTAATGTTACAGTAAATCAAGGAAATTTCTCCAGTAATCCAACAGGTTCAAAATTAAATGTTTTTGGTAACGGTGAAGTTTTTCGCTTAGATGGTTCTGGAAATACATCTCGAACCATTAGATTTAGAAATGTAAGTTCTGCTAATCCAGGAAATATAATAGCAGATGGCTCTTTAGAAATTAGCAATGAAGATCCAAATACATCACTTGCATTAATGTCTGAAAGAGACATAACTATAAAAACAACAAAGTCTAACGGTACAGCCGGTCATGTTAAATTTTATTCTTACAATACTGAAATTATGAGAGTAGATGGTGGTAATAATGTTGTTACAAAACCACACCATCCATGTTTTGGTTGTGTTGGATTCCCCTCACATAGATATATGAATACATGGCATGGTGTAGATCTAAACGACTGGAACTTTGTATATCAAAGAAATACCAGCCATTATAATAACAGTAATGGTAGATTCACTGCACCTGTAGATGGAATGTACCACTTCTATTACCACAGTATGTTTACTAACCCTAGTACAAATGACTATCATGTTCAAATATTAATTAATGGAACTCCGTTAACATACAGTAATGAACACAGTGGCGGCGGCAGTGGTAACGGACATCAGTGGAACGGTGCAAGTGTTGAATTAACTGTAAATTTAAATGCTGGCGACTATGCAACTTGCGCTAGTGTTGGAAACAGTAGTAGTACATGTTTTCTTTATGGTAGTGGCACTAGTAGTAGATATAGCAGTTGGGGCGGATACTTAGTAGGATAAAACATGGCAACATCAATTACAAACACAAGTATAACTACAGACGATTTAATAGTAGACAGTGCAGACAATCTACTTAAAGTAGATCACGCTACAAACCGTGTAGGTATTGGTACTACTACACCAGATACTGTATTTCATGTAAATGCAGTAAATCCGCCCAGTGGCGTTATGGCAAAATTTGTAAGTAATGGTAATCCCTGGATACAACGTGTTGGGAGTGGTGGATCTTGGCAAACAGGTGTAACAACCAATGGTTATGAATTTTATAATGATACTAATAGTTCATATAATGTTGTTATTTCTCCAACAGGTAATGTTGGTATAGGGACAAGATCTCCAGCAAGACAATTGTCAATAGTTGATGACGGTACAAACGGTCAAGCAATTATGGAACTTATTGATAGCACTAATAATAATTTGGCAGGTATATTCTTAGGTAGAGCAAATAATACTAATATTGGAGGAATACGTTATTTTCATTCAACTAATCATCTAGCGTTACGATCAAATGACGTTGATGCACTTATAATTGACTCATCAGGCAATGTTGGTATAGGAGACAGCAACCCTTCGGAAAATTTAGAAATTAAAACTTCAGGTCCTGCACTTAAACTAACAGATACTGCTAACAGTAACAATAACATAAAAATGAGTCAAGGATATAACTCTTATCTAACTGCAAGCAATAATGTTTACATGAGTGCTGGTGGACATACTGATATGTTAAATTTACTTAATGGTGCTGTACAAGTTAAAAAAACTAGATCAGGATCAATTACAGGTGGCACTAGTGATACAGGCGCAGTAATAAAATTACATACAGAAGCTCAGTGGGAAGGTGGATATGGTAATAATGCACTTGCAACTACTAATGACTACTTGGGTGGTATAGAGTTTCATACTGGTGATGGTTCAACAGGTGAAGGTCTTAGAGCGGCTGTCAGAGGAACAGTAGACAGTTATTATAATCAAAACAGTATTGTATTTGAAACTGCTGCTGGTGCAACAGCGGCTGAACCTATAGAACGTATGCGTGTATGGCATAATGGTATTGTTACAAAACCTTATACACCTAGTTTTTCATGTTATAAAAATGGTAGTCAAACTGAGCAACAAGGAAACCACAATGTAATAAACTGGACTGAAAACTTTGATCAAGGCAATAATTTAAATCCGTCTACAGGAATATTTACTGCACCAGTTGCTGGTAAATATCAATTTACATTTAGTGCAATGCACAGTGGTACAATGGCTGGAGACGCACAATTCAAAATTTATTATAATGGAAATTACTATCAGGGAAGTAATGATACTGGTGATGGTAGTGCTTGGGATCAGTGTACAGTTGTAACTATTATAAACATGAACGCCAATGATACTGCCAATCCAGTTGCATATAGTAGTACAACTGACGCTAGTAAACCAGCAGTTTACAATGACCGATATAGTGGTTGGCACGGATTTTTGATAGGATAACACATGGCATTAAATCAAATTACAAGCAAATCTATTAAAACTGGTACAGTTACAGCAGATGATTTACACACAACATTAGACTTTAGTACTAAAACTTTTACAATGCACAATAGCCATATAACTGAAACTATGGTTACACAACATAGTGCGCCTATAATTGCACAAATAACAGATAGTGCGCCGGCTACCTTAGATACCTTAAACGAATTAGCATCGGCATTGGGAGATGATCCTAATTTTTCTACAACAGTAACTAATAGTATTGCCGGAAAACTACCCCTAACAGGCGGCACAATAACAGGTCCTCTTACTGTAGATGTAGCTGATTTTTATGTTAAACACACCACTAATGGTCTTCAGGGCGAAGTGCATCTTGGAGCAAGTGCTACTCAAGGTTTTATTAATTTACAAAAATCGGATGGTACAAGATCAGTCCAGTTAAGTGCAGATGCTGATACCTATTTTAAAGGAGGCAATGTAGGAATTGGTACATCGAATCCAAGTACAACAAATGGTGGATATGATGACGGTACATTACATGTTCACAATGAAACTGGCACAGGCTCGAGTATACGTTTAACAAACCCTACAACCGGCACTAGTGGTGAAGTAGGTTTGTTGATTAGTAAATGGAGTGATAGTAATACTTACATTACTAATTTTGATCATGGTGCTGATATAGTGGTTACCCCAACTGACAGCGGCGGCAATTTAGTAGCCAGTACATTTGTTATTAAAGGTGATGGCAAAGTTGGTTTTGGAACAAGTAGTCCAACTGCAAAAGTAGAAGTAACCGCCACTACAGCTACTAATACTACTAGCGTAGCCGCTATTGGAGGCGGTAGTTTAAACACACTTGGTGGTGATACTGTTACTGGTCGACTATTTTTTACAGGTAGTTCTAGTAACGGCACAGATTTATATGGCTTTCAAAATGAACCCAATGGATTAACAATATACAATTACACTGATGGTCAGTATAGATTATATGTACATAACAACGGATACACAGGCATAGGTACAAATAGTCCTAGTGGACAACTTGATGTAGAATGGAGTGCAAATGCTCCTTCCAGCGGAATATATTTAAAAAACACCAACACAGGCTCAAATGCTTTTACAGGCACATACTATGGAAATACATCCAGTGATACAGATGCATTTGTGGGATTGGTTGGTTCAAACAATCCTAGTTATGCTGGTGCAAGATCATTTTTATTAGGAACAAACAGTAGTGGAGCAGTTGCTACTATGGTTGGCGGTACACAAGTACACACAGTAGCACAAAACAGTGCTAGTGCAGACGGTTACGGCTTAACCACACCAGCACTTGCACAAACTAATCAATTGTACAACATGAGCGGAACAATATTGTTTGATACAATTATGAACAATGGATGGTATGGTCCAATGGATTATGCCAATGCTATAAAACGTTATGCTGACATAGGATCGCCTACTTACAGAGGCAATGCGTCATCATATCATAACAGTCATAGTGGTTCAGTATTTAATACCACATGGTGTACTAATAAAGAATTATTTGATATGCGAATGGGTTGTCACTTTTGGAGAGTGCCAAAAAGTGGTACTTATACTCTTACCGCTAGAGGTGCTGGATATACCCATACTGCTGGCAACGGCAGAAGCTTGACCATGGACTATGTATTGTATGCAGGAGAATGGTTAAGAGTTGTTTGCGGAGCTCAAGGAGAAGGCGGTAGTGGTCATTGTGGTGGCGCTGGTGCAACAGCTTTTAGTGTTTACAGACAAGGTATGCACATTCCTGTACTAATAGCAGGAGGTGGAGCAGGCACTACTCCTAATGCCCCCGGAGCAAACACATCTAGAGATGCAAGGCCACCATCAACTCCTGGAACTCATACTCCATATATTGGCGGTCATTACGGTGCCCGTGACGGCATGGGCGGACATGGTAGTATCTATCAACACAACTATGGTTCTTATATTGTAAACTGGGGCGGTGGCGGCGGAGGCGGCTGGGGAACTCCTGGTGCCCACGGTGGTATTGGTATTAATATGCAAGAACAAGCGTCAGGTGGCGCTGCACTAAGTGCAGACTGTCCACATGGTGGATATTTCCAAGGCGGTAATGCATTTAACGGCGGTTTTGGCGGCGGTGGAGGATCTGGTGTTAGCAGTGGAGCCGCAGGTGGAGGCGGTGGCTGGTATGGTGGAAATTCCACATATGCAGTTGAAGGTACTACAGCAGATGATACAAGTTATCAGGGTGGTGGTAGCTATGCAGCAAATTCATTTACAGATAATGGTGCCCACCAATCATATGGACAAGCACTAATACAAATCTAACTTAAATAAAAATATCGATAAATAACTGTAATAACGACAGGATATCATATTATGGCAGTTGGCAAAATTACAAGTAGGGCAATAGAGTCTGGTGCTATTACAGCAGATCAAATTGCAACTGGTGCTATTACATCAGCAGATATAAGCGACGGAGAAATAACTGCCGCTAAACTACACACAACACTTGACTTTAGTACAAAAACCTTTACTATGCATAATAACCATATAACAGAAACAATGGTTACTCAGCATAGTGCGCCTATTATTGCACAAATAACAGACTCAGCACCTGCTACCCTAGATACATTAAATGAGCTAGCGGCGGCACTAGGTGATGACCCTAATTTTGCAACTACTATTACAAATAGTATAGCAACAAAACTGTCACTTTCTGGTGGTACACTTACTGGTGACATTGCACATGCTGGTGATCTTACTTTAGATGTTGGTGGTACCATTATTTTAGATGCAGATGGTGCAGATGTTATTTTAAAAGACGGTGGTACTGAGTATGGTAGGCTTACACAATTACTTGGTAACCTTGCAATCAAATCCGGTCCTAGTTCGGCGGCCGCTTTTGTAATTGATGGATCTGGTAATGTTATTGGTGGAGGTGACTATTCAACCAGTGGTGCCGGATCTTTTGGTGGATTAAGTGTTACTGGTACTACAACTTTGTCAGGTGATGTAGGTATTGGTACTAGTCCAGATACAAAACTTCATGTTTATAACGCATCAGGAAACACATACGCTAAACTAGAATCCAATGCAAATAATACTAGAAGTGCTTTATTACCGTGGGCTAAGAAGTCAGATGGATCTACACTAAGAGGATATATTGGTGTAACAGGCGATGCTAATAAAATGGAAGTTGCCACATCTACAAATGATAGTATACATTTTTATACTAACAACAATCCTACTGACAATGGTATATTCTTAAAAAATAATGGCTATGTTGGTATTGGTAAAACTAATCCAAGTGAAATGCTTCACATTGAAGCGACAGACCCTAAGATAAGGTTGTTAAACAACAGTACTGGTAGAGCTGGATTAGAATGGTGGAATGATTATGGCGGCAGTGATCACATCAACTCTAGCATAGAATGGAATGAAGGATCGGCTAATTGGGAATTTAAAAGTTATAGAGCTGATGGTCAATCTGGTAGTCCTTATGGAAATATAGATTTTTTTAATGGATCAGAAACATCTCCTACTCTGACACTTAGAATTGCAACCAACAATAATGTTGCTATAGGACATAGTAGCCCGACTGATAAACTTGATGTAAAGGGTGCAGATAATGGAATAACAATTAGATCTGAAACGGCTAATAGACCTAAATTATCACTAATTAATGGTTCTAGTACTATGCTTACTTTAAGTGCTAATGGTACATATGCTGCAATTGGTGATGGAGCAGATGCAAATAGGTATATGTCTTTCAGAGGCGGCAAAGTTGGTGTTGGTGATACAGATCCTGATACCTCCCTTCATGTAGCAGGTAATGTAAAAGTAGGTTCAGCAGCTAGCAGTAGTTGGGCCACATCAATTCAAGATGCTGGAGGATTAGATATTGTTACAGGAAGTGGATCACACTTAATACAAGCCTGGGACGATAATTATCAAAGTCGTCCACGCTTTGAAGTTGCACGTGACGGTCACATTTGGGCTGGCCAAAATTTGCAGTTTCATGAGAACAACACGTCTACAACACAGCCTTTTAACATTACAAATAGTTCCAGTACTCAAAACTTCTTTGTTCCAAATACATATGGTTCAGGAAACGTTAACGAAACATATAGGCATTGCTATAACATTAACTGCTCTTCTCACTGGGTATTGTTTGAAGGTGGTGGAGGAAATACTGTCTTTACGACATATGCTTTTATTGGAGGTGACCACTATAAAGACATTACAGTTTGGTCTATAACTCAGTATTATTCAGATTTAAAAATTAAGGTTATTCAAAATACTGGCAATGCAAAATCAATATGGGTTGCTGGCAATACTTATAACAACAACGTTTATACTCTAAACTGGAGAGTCATGCCAGTTAGACCTTGTACAATTGATCATAACCCGTCTTCTTCACAGTCCGATGGCTACATGATACACCATGCATCTGGAGGAGAGCAGTTTTCAGCAACCTCAACATTTACTAGTGGCACTGGGCCGTCAACTTATTAAGGAATAACATGTACGTTTATATAAAAGATAACAAGATTCAAGAGATAACCAAACATAAACTCAGCTCGCGTGATGGTTATACAGAGCACGACATTCCAGATGATGATATTGAGTTAACAAATAATTTACAGTATCTAGTTTATGAAAATGGTGCTGTGGAAAGACGAGAACATACTCAAGAAGAATTTCAGTCTTTATCAGAACAAAAAAGATCTGATCCAAATTTTTATGCTACTAGACGTAAACTGGAATATCCTAGCACGGAAGAACAACTAGATTACATTTATCATAATGGTGTAGATGCTTGGAAGGCTGATATTATTGATCCTATTAAATCTAAATATCCTAAACCAGAGTAAACTTAAAAACTATCTAGCCAATTAGGTAAGTCGTTAACACCACGCTTGCTATCCCAAATAGTTAATATTTTTTTAATCATATCAGGATTAGTTAGTACTAGCTTTGCACCTTGGTGTAATGGTCGCGGATACATACGCAAGTTTACCCAGGCATAGCCAGCACTTTCGCCATTTGTATCTGGTGTAAATTCCTCAAATACTGTAACAACAAAAGCATTATATTCAAAGCGTTTGTCTGCACTTGTAAACTTATGTAGGGGATATATTTTTTCGAAGTCCGGTAACATACCAATTTCTTCGTTAAGTTCTCGCAAAAGTGTTTCTACAGGACGTTCTTTTGCTTCAGCCTTGCCGCCCCAGAAACTCCAAGTTCCTCGGTGACTACTTTTTTTGCTACGCAATTGCATGCAAACTCTGCCTGTATCTAGTGCTAAAAATATACAACCACTGGCTGTGATTATATTAGAGGTAGATTCTCCAGAAGCCTTCTTTGTAGATACCTTCGAACGAGTTTTGCCATTGCGACCCTGTCCACTCAAATTGATCTCCTGTTGTTGTATTTGTAACAAACTCTGTACCTGGATTAGCACTTGCATCAAATGCTACAATCCAATTTGTTCCGTTGTATGCAATTATATCATTTTTATCTGCATCAACTCCCCAAAGCCCACTGTTATTTGTGCCTGATAAAATCAAATATCTTTGTCCACTAGATGCTGGTGGAATGCCATTTCCTGGAGTCACATTAGCCGGATCTATAATAGCATCTACAGTACCTTGTGTATTACTTGGTTGTGTTCCAGCATCTAAGGTTACTAATAAACGCTGAGCATTTACACTGTCATAGCTTAATGTTCCGATAATATCTTGACTGCTATCTGTGGGATCAGTACTTTGTCTTAGTCGTATTTGACTTATACCGTCTCGCATTTCTCCATATGCTGGTAGTATTTTACTCCAATCTAAGGGAAGGCCATCATCGTCAGTATTGCCTCCGGCCTTGTTAAGTATTGTAGCATAACCATCTTCATAACGCAACTTAAAATTTTCCAGTGTAACAATTTTAAAACTATTAAATTGTGAAGTAAAACTTTCGTTTAATTTAAAACTTTGTAAGTTATCGTTATCTACTTGATTAATTTTATTAAGTATTGTGTGTATTAGTGTTTGCTTTTGTACCTTAACTGGGGGACTAATAAAGATAGGTAATTCGAACTGTAGTGTACTAACATCAATAATTTCATCAACACCGCTTGGTACACTTCTAACACTCCAAGTCATGTTTGTCAACTCTACATAACTTAAACTTGTCCAGTCAAAAGGATTAGTATTTGTATGTATGTTTAAACTAGGATTAAACAACACAAGCATTTGTTCCAGTAATTGTAATTTTTGTTCTGTATTACTAGTCCAGATATCAACTTGCATTGTTAAGTTATAAGGTACTGGTTGATAACGTGTAATTTGATATGTGTCGCCTACTTCGTTTTTATATTCGTTAGTGCTTAAATCAAACTTCTTTTCGTATACTTGTACTTTATCATTATATTGTGCGTGTGTACGGCGTTCAGGTGCAATACTCATATCACTTACGTAACAACTTACAAAAGGTGTTGCATTAACAACGTTTTCGCTGTTGTCCTTAACAATGTGAGCTGCCATACGACTTACGTCTCCATAACGTACAGGAACAGTTTGATATATTTTAGTACCATCACTGTTAGTACCCATTTCCACACTAAAGCCACTAAACAGTCTTATAAACTGTTGTATGTATTTGCGTATTTGTTTGTCATAAAAATATTGCATAATAGTATTTATTGCATCCTAATTAAGCTATGCAGCGTTACCGGACATTCCTGCACCATCCTGTGTATGGCTTCCAGAGCCATATATAGTTCCACCAAAATCAGTTGCATTACCTGTGGTTTGTATAGTTACCTTTTGCATATATTGAGTGGAAGGACCTGTAGGATAAGCAAACCCACCCATTATTACACCTGTTGTTCCATTACTACATGCTGACACTACGCTTCTTCCGTTATCCATATCTCCAAAATCCGAACCATTACTTGTAGTTTGAATAGTAAGATATTCTATTGTGTTGTACGCAAAACCATTACCTGAAGTTATACCGCCCATGTATAATCCTCTTGTTTCGTCTGCACAAATACCTGAATGGCATCCATATACAGAATTAGTAGTGTCACCAAAATCAGTTGCATTAGCGGGTGTTTGTGTTGTAATATAATCGATAGTGTTTACCTGACCTGAGATTTCCCCACCTATAAAAACACCACGTGTAGCATCGTTCGTATTACCAATCTCATCACGAGCTTGTGTAAGATTTCCAAAATCGGAAGCATCTCCTGTAGTTTGGATAGTTACATAATCTATATCATTTACAACGTGAATGCCACTTTGCTGATTGGAACCACCAGCAACAACTGCCCTTGTAGCATCTCCAACACAACCATCAGTTTTATCTTTTGCTTGGGTTAGATTTCCAAAGTCTCCTGCATTTCCAGTAGTTGCAGATGCCCAATATTGAATTCTTTCTGATAGTTTTGACCCTGATTGATAATTATCATAACCGCCCATAGTTACTATTCTGGCACCATCACCTACACCACCAAACATAGAAAACGCACCAATCATGTCACCAAAGTTTGCAGTATTTGTACTAGTGTTTATATCAAAATAACCTATGTTTAAAGTACTACCATTACCACCTGCATGAAAGCCTCTATCACCTAGATAACTAATACTACCACCACCACCGCCTTGATTAACAGCACTTGCTCCTTGTCCTGCAAAAAAAATACCTGTTGCTGTTGAATATAATGGCATTATGAAGCATTTCCTGAACTACCAAAGCCTGCTTCTATATATTCGCTAAAAGTACCAAAATCAGTTGAATTACCACCTGTGGCAATACTCATTTGTTCTATAGTGTGATATCGCCCACTACTTTGTCCTGATGGAGTAGAAGAAGAACCTTCTCGTCCGGCCCAAAACGCATATGTTCCATCACTACTTGCTGCACTCATGCCACCTGAGTTAGTTAAATCTCCATGATCTGTTGCACCTGTTTGTGTTGCAGTTGCAAATTTTTCAACCATGTTGGTCCAGCCGTTAGCATCTTCTCCGTTGGATCTACGTCCTGCACCAACTAGTAAATATGTATCATCACCTGGAAGATTTTGTACATATGTCCAACTATCCAGTAATGTGCCTGAACTAACTACTGCATTTCCTGGAGTTGCCATAGTAATTGTTAACATACTACTACTGTAAGCAGATCCTGATCCGTCATTACCTGTTGTAATAACACCAATTGTTCCATTAGTACCCATTGCACGACCAGTTTGATTACCAGATAAATTACCAAACGACGATGAATTACTAGGTGTATCAATTGTAATATATTCTATATCATTATATAAAACCTGATTAGTATAACGGAACCCACCGGCCATTACACCATATGTTCCATCTCCTTCACTAGCAGAATATGCCCATGCTGCAGACATATCTCCAAAATCAATTGCATTTCCTGGAGTTGCAACTGTAACATAATCTAATACATTTGAATTGTTTACTACTATACCACCACCAAATACAGCTTTTGTAGCATTAGACATAGTAGCACCATTATATCTTCCGATTGTTAAGTCACCAAAGTCTGTTGCATTACCAGGTGTGCTTATATTAATATAGTCTATAGTATTTGATTTTTGACCGCCTGCTGTATATCCACCAGCAATTAATCCTCTAGCGCCGCCCCAAGTGATACTTGCTCCGCCGCCACCGCCTCCGCTACCACCGGTAAATGGATCAACGTCTTTAGTAAATGTATTTGTAAAAATTGGCAACAATGCATAACTACCGCTGTTGTAATCAGCAGTTTCAAAATCGCTACTAACATCTGACATACTATAGGTAGTGTGTGTAATAGCAGAAGGACTGTATGCGTAATCAACTGCTGTTCTATCAGTAATTACTAAATCAGTAAATGTTCCTGCTTCAAGTATAGCTGGTAATTTAAATATTGATGTTCTTGCAGATCCTGTTTTAGACATCTGAAACCCAAGTAATACATTACCATTGCCATCTATATCCATTGTGTTAATTGAATTATATAATGTGTAACCATTACCTCCGGCTATCCCCCATTGATTTTGAATTACACCAGAAGAATTATATTTGGTTAACACAAAATTATATGGTGTGCCTGGACCATACGGACCACATAACCATATGTTGTCGTCATTATCAACAACCATTCCTTTAATGTCATCTACACCTGTTCCTGGGTTTGTTCCAGTATTAAGTTGTTTGGACCAAGCTATAGTACCGTCAGCAGTATTAAGTTTTGCTATTGTACCCGAACTAGGAGTTTGTCCAGTATAACCAGATACATAAACATTTCCACTAGAATCTAAATCAAACTGGTAGCCTCGATCACTATTATATGTAGTGTCTGAATACATTTTAGTCCATTGTATTACAAATGAACTATTTAATTTCTGTACCCCAACTCCTGCGTTATTACTATTAGGGTCGTAAACTTGCCACAATAGATATATATTTCCACTAGCATCTAATTTAATACCATAAATGTTATCCTGTTTGGTATCTGGAGACTTTGTGCGTTTGTACATAGACATCAACGCACCGTTGCTGCCATTTATTTTCGCAATATGTAAATTACTCTCGTTGTTAGATCCTCTATGTCTGCCCAATATCCAAAGATTTCCGTCACTGTCTGCTACACTATTTGATATTGATGTATCAAACCCATCATTAACACTTCCTATACTGGTTTTCTTAATAACTTTCATCCAATCAACGGAACCATCAGATTTAGCAAACTTAGCAGCTATACTAGCAGATACATTTGTTCTACCTGCCGCAGCTTCATTTGCTCCCCATCCATAATCAGTACCTGCTGCAAAAAGACTGGTTCCGTTTGCTGAAGCACTATAAAATCTAGCATAATATGCATTAGCATTAAGTTGTTTAACCCACT
>CESM01105908.1_pt1 | contig 13946 bp, 11 predicted proteins | sample 361421 | NCBI WGS metagenome assembly CESM01 (sample SAMEA2622219, study PRJEB7988) | marine metagenome | isolation source: saline water (ENVO:00002010), including | reverse complement strand
ATACCCTGGTTATCTATATCCTGGTTATCTATACCCTGGTTATCTATATCCAGGTTATCTATATCCATTTTAATTAATATTAAATTTTAGATTAAAAATAAAGTACTCTTTACAATTTAATTAATACTTAATAAATAAATTTTAATAAATCTTTATATTTACAATTTTCTATATTTAAGACTATATAAGACTATTTAATTACTTTTAAAATATAAATATCTAGTTTTTTTTTATGATAATATAGTTAAATTTATTAAAAAATACTAGTTTAATTTATAGTAATTTATTATTAGTATTTTAATATAATATACTTTATTTTACATGTTTAATTTAGTAGTTTTAATATCTGGTTACGGTAGTAATTTACAATATTTAATTGATAATTTACATAATAAAACTATATATATCAGTAAAAATGTAAAAGAAACTTTCAAAATCGTTGGGGTTATTAGCAATAAAAGTGATGCCTATGGATTATTAAGGGCTTCTAAGGCAAAAATACCAACAAGCATTTTAAAATTTAATAGAGAAAAATATACTCGAGAACAATATGATTCTATTCTATCTGAACATATTTCTAAAATAGATTATAATTTAATTGTATGTGCTGGATGGATGCGCATTTTAAGTTCAGATTTTTTACAAGATCATCCTAATATAATAAATTTACATCCTGCCTTACCAGGTGAATATCCAGGTGCTAATGCCATTGAAGATGCTTATCAAGATTTTTTGAGTGGAAAAATAAATCGTACCGGATGTATGGTACATTGGGTTATACCAGAAATAGATGCCGGGGATGTAATTTCTACTAATGAAGTAAAATTAATTCCTAATATGACCTTTAGAGATTGTAAAAGAGTAGTTCAATTTAAAGAAAAAATGTGTCTTTTAGAAGCAATTTTAAAAGTATCTATTCTTAATCAAATGATAATAAATGATTGTATAGATATTAGTTTAAATACTAGTATAAGTTCCAACATTACTACAATTATTAATCCTAATATTATTTCAGATTTAAATACAAATAATACAAATAATACAAATAATACAAATAATACAAATTATCAAATTTATAATCTTCAAAATATTTTAGAATTTAATAACTTAAAAGTAAATATAGAATGCTATTTAAATAATAATAAAATTTATCATCCTAAAATGAGTCAATCTTCTTCCCCCCAATTTACTAATCCTATTAATAAAGATATTGTAAATCAGTTTGAAGTAGTCTCTGGATATATTGGTAAGGTAAGACAGATTTATAATGTTAATAATCAACTAGATATGTCGGATAACCCATTTATAATTTTACACCATTCAGATAGATGTAGTGCTTTTAATAAGCATCAATGTGATATTAAAAATAAAGGTTTAATTTTATGTGAAACTGCTGCTTGGTGGCTTAAAAATAGTAGGCACATTATTGATAATCATTATCTTTATCATAATGGACCTAATTTGCTTGTCAAGAAATGCCGTCCAATTAAACTGGAAGTTATTGTTCGTCAATATATGACTGGAAGTCTTTATCAGAAATATCAAAATGGATGTAGAAGTTACTGTGGAGTCACCTTTCCACATGGATTATCTAATAATCAAAAACTACCAGAGGCTGTTATTACTCCTACTTTAAAGAATGAAAATGATGACCCAACTAGTGAAGCTGAAATTTTAGCAAGCAATACTTTAAAACCAGAAGAATGGAATTTTATTAAAGAAAAAGCAATGGAATTATTTAGGTTTGGACAATTTGTAGCTGAAAATAATAACTTAATTTTGGTAGATACTAAATATGAATTTGGATATGACTGTAATGGAAATATTATTTTAATTGATGAGGTTCATACTGGCGATTCTAGTCGTTATTGGATTGCTGATACTTATCAAAGTAAATTTGATAAAGGAGAAAGTCCTGATAAATTAGATAAAGATGCTGTTCGTGATTATTTGAAAGCAAATACAGAATCAACTGAAATTCCAGATGAAATTAAAAATAAAGTAATTGATTCTTATTTGGATTTATATGGACGTTTTACCGGTCTCCAAGTTTCTAATAATGATATTAATTTAGCAAGTGCTTTTGGATTAAATAATTCATCCATTGGAGATTCATTATCTCAATTTATTAATAAAAATAGAACTTATCCCAGAATTTTTATAGTAGCTGGTTCTACTTCAGATAAACCTTTTGTTGATAAAATTGTTAATTGTTTAGAATACAGTAGTAAAGTTATTTGTCATACTATTTATTCTTCAGCACATAAAGAAACAATGAAAGTGGTAAATCTGATTAATAGAGTTGATTCTGATTATGATAATGTTGTTTGGATTACTGTCGCAGGTCGCAGTAATGCTCTTTCTGGTGTGGTAGCAGCTAATAGCAAGTTTCCAGTAATTGCTTGCCCTCCTTTCAAAGATAAAATGGATATGATGACTAATATAAATTCTAGTCTTCAGTGTCCATCCAAAGTTCCGGTTATGACTATTCTAGAACCTAGTAATGCTATTATATCTTGTCTTCGTATTTTTAATATGCGTCGATAATTTTTACATTTTATTTATAATTTTTAAGTAGTTTATGTTTTTTTATGTTTTTTCCTGCAAAAAAGTAGTAATTTTAAACAAAAATTGAATTAATTTTAAATAAATAAAATATATTAAAATACAAAAAAATGGGTATCACTAATTCCAAACCCGCTCCAGCAAAGACAGTTATAAAGAAAGCTCCACTCTCGGTCTATGAAGAAATGATGAAATGTCTTATGGCAAATTCAACAATTAGTCATCTTCCAAAATGGGACCAATTACAGGTTGAAAGAACCTTGTTTGAATGGTTATATAATACCATTTGGGCAAGGACAGGTCAAAACCTATCGATTGAAGAAAAGAGAAAATATGTTGGCCAAAAAATGGTCACTCTAGGGTTTGCGCCTAATACCCCTCTCCCGAGAGGTTCCTTAGAAAAAGAAACCCAAAAAGCGTGTATGGACTTGTTTGCACACCTAGTTGAGCAAAATAAGGAAGTTTTAGAAAAGCTTTAGTTTAGATTAAATTAGATTAAATTAATATAAAAAAGGCAAAAAAAAGTACCCATAAGGTTTTTTTTATAAACTTTTGCTAGTTTGGAAAACATCTATATAATCAGTATCTCCTTCAATATCATCTGTATCAGTGCTATAGATACTAGAATAACTATAACTTTTATTTTTCTTTTTTTGCTTTAAATTAATTAACTCTTTATTTAATTCTAGCGATTCTCTTTTATTTGATTCTAAAAAGGTATTATATATACTATTATCACTTTTAATATCATTAATATTTCTGTATAAAACATCTTTATTATCAGGTAATAGTAATTCATTATTATTATGATTATTATCATTATTATTACTACTAATACTAGGTTGAACTACTATTTTAGGTAATGGTCCCATTTCATTTGTTTTCTGATTTTTTTTAGATGAAATATTATTATTATTCAAATTATTTAAATCATTTAAATCAATTAAATCATTATCTTCAAACAAAGAAGTAAGTTCATGTTTGGAATCGTCAGATTCTCCAAAATATTTATCATAACTATTACCTTTTTTAATTGGTGAAAACGGATTACGATTTTTAAAATTATGTAATGAAGAAGAAGACCTAGTATTTTTAAAAGAGTCTCTCTCCCTTCTATATTTATTACGAGTGAACATACTACTATGTCTTCGATGCCTATTTAGTTTTCTAGAATGTTGAATATTATTATACCTATTTACTTTTCTTGATATTGTTTTATCTTTATTTATAGAACTTTTAATTCCTCCTAATTGTAATTCAAAGGCTTGAATAGAAAATATATCGGTTTCATTAGTATTTAAATTCATTTCACTATTATCATCTTTTTTATTAGTATTATTTTCAAATGTACTATTTTTGTTGTTAATATGTTGTGATTTATTATTTCTCATTTTATTTTTAATTCTTTCACTGTCTTCTTTCATCATTTTTTTTATTTTAGATCTTAATAATGTTTTTTTACCTTTTTTATTATTTTCATTATTTTCTTTATCCCTTTCTTTATTTTTTTTTGTAATCGGATTACCGTTTTCATCTAATTTTATTGGAAAACATTTTTTTATACAGAAAGGGTAGCAAGTGTCTAAAACATAAACTAGAGCAGCTAATGTTCCAGAAATATATGCGGCAAGTTCAGCTGTTTCTAACAACATTATGATATACCTTTATATACCCTATATTATATTATTAGATATTAGTAATGATATAATATACCCTATATTATATTAGTAATGATATAATATACCCTATATTATATTATTAGATATTAGTTAGTTAATTAGAACTAGCATCAAGTATAGAATTATCATCTAATAAAGATTCGTTCATTTCATTTTCAGTAGCTTGATTTTGTAATTGTTGTAAAGTTTCTTGTTTGATAGCATTAATATTATTTTTAATACTTTCTGCTTGAGCATTGAAAGAATCATAATTTACTGTATCATTAGGTGGGAAGAAAATACTCAGAATAATTTCCATTTTAGTATCTAAATTATAAACATGCTCATATAATTTTTTTAAATGACCTTCCATTTTTTCAATTTTAGTATCCATTTTTTGTGTTAGAGTATCCATTTTTTGGTTTAATAATTTATTAGTGGCATACAGCTCACTTACAATTTTAGTAAATGCAATATTAGACATCTTGATTGATAAGCAATTATTTATAATTATAAAAATAAATTTAAATTAATAAAATAACTAGAATAATAAAATGTACAAATAGAGCATTAATTAAAAAAATAAATAATATGATAGAATGTAAAAAATTACTAAAATGTAAAAAAACTAGAATAATTAAATTAAAATTTTTTTAATAAAGTGTCAATTTTTACCACTTTATTTTCTATTTTTTTAATTAAAACTGTTAATTGTGAATCCATCTCAGAATCAGAGGCATAAGTTTTTTTTAAATTTTCTATACCATTCATCGACACATTTAAATGATGTGCTAAATCTAAAATAGAATATTTAATTATATCAGATTGATATTTATTTCTACTAAGTTGAGTAAGTTCTGTCATTAAAACTTCCAATACCGTAAATACTTGATTAATAAATAATGATAAATTGTCTAAAGTATAAGACCTATTTTGACCAGTAAAAATTCTAGAAATAGCTTGATATGCTCCACTTTTGTCCATTGAAATTTGATGAACTTGCTGTTCCATTATAGATGGATAAGATTCTATTCCATCTAGTTTAAAATTATGAATAATAAAAGATAATTTATCTCCCACATCTAGTTTTTCAATATTATTTAAGTTTTCAATTAAAAATTTATGAAAATTCTTAATATTTCTGTTTTCAGAAACTACAGTAAGCAAATCTTCTGTATTAGGATCTTTGTTTGACGAATGTAAAGTTTGTGAGCTTTTTGATTTACCACTGGATGATTCCGTATTAAATCCTAAAGAAAATGACATTTCTTTTATAATATAGGAAAATAAATTAAAATAAATATTAAAACCAAATAAAAATAAAAACAAAATAAAAAAAGTAAATATTATTCTAGTATTTTAGGATTTCTTTTTATGAGTCTTTTTAGTGCTGTTATGCTTTACTCTTTTCTTGGTTTTCTTGGATTTCCTGGATTTCCTGGATTTCTTAGTGCTATTATTTCTAGAACCTCCAGTTTCCGTGGAGACTTTAAATTCATGGGATTCAGCTTCAAAAAGTTTTTCTATCTTTTCTTCTAATTTTTCTTTATTCTGTAATTCATTGTTTTTATAAGAATCATTAATAATTTTTTTAACTTCTTGTTCTGTTTCATTTTTTGATAATAAATTAGTGACATTTACTTTTTCTTTGTTTTTCTTTTCTAGTTGTTTTTGTTGATTTTGTGATGATGAATTAGTGACATTTAATAATTTTGATTTTCCAAAATCAATTATTTTAATTTTATATTCATTGAAATCTTCTGTATCTTTAGCTTCTTTATTTTTAGGTATTATTAAAATATTTTTAGCTGCTAGGTCAAGGTGAAGTATTCCCATTTTATGCAGGTCTTTCATACCTTCCGCTATTTGTATTAAATAATTTATTAAATGCTTTTCTTTCGGTTTGTTGGCATTGGTCTTTCCTTTTAAAAAAGTTCCAAGATCTCTAGATTTTTTTCCAAAATAATCCATAAATAATTTAGGGTCATTATTTGTAATTTTCCCTTTTGTGAATTTAAAATTTTTTTCATTTTGTGGCGCAAACCCATAATAAAAAGGAAATTTATCACTTGGCAAACGACTTAATCTTGATGTGACAAGACATTCATTATAAAATTCTAATTTATGTTGGAGACTATTATTATTATTTTGTGTATCACTTTGTCTATTACTTTGTATATTACTTTGTCTATTACTTTTTAAAGTTTTAAATGCCATTTTTCTTGTATAAAATGGAAATGTATAAACTTCACCAAATCCCCCTTCACCTATTTTTTCTATATTATTTTTATTGACTTTTTTAAAATTTTTTTTAATTTCTTCAAATACTTTTTGAATCATTCCACCCCCACCTAAGTCAATTTCGCCATTATTACTGCTAATTCCACTATTAATGTCCGATGTATTTTTTGTTTTATCGTCTTCTTTTCTGAGCTCTGTTAGTAAATTTTTAAATTTTGACCAGTCATTTTCTGTATTAGCTGTTTTATCTTCACTTAGTGTATTATTTAATCTTGTCCATTCTTGACTTGTTTTTACTAAACTCATAATTTCTTTAAATGCTCCTTCACAATTAGAATTAACAAGACTATCATAAATTCTTTCAGTTTTTAATATGCTTTCTGCCTTTTGTGTTAATAAGTATGCATTTTGTTTATTTTTTTTATTAAGAAAATCATACATTAAATCTAAATTTGAATATAAATTATCTAGGTTTCCTTCTTTTGTATCAAAAAACGCAGGCCTTTCATCTGGATAAAATCCTTTAAATAAAGTATAAATAATTTTTTTTGTTTTATTGATATCTTTGCCTGCTTTTTTTTCAATTACATTAAATAAATTATCAATAGCTGTATCTAATTTATTACCTTCTAAATGCTCTTTTACGCTTTTTTGCACAAAATAGGTTTTTAAGTTTCCTTTTAATTCTGGTAATTGTTGATTGTATAGAACTTCTAATACATTATTATAAATTGAGTTGTTTAGGTATGGTATTTGTGGAGATTCTTGTTTTGAATTAGTGTTTGAAAATAATTTTTCTAAATCATCTTCTAATTCCTTTATAATAAAATTATACCAATAATTATTATTATTTTTTATATCATTTTTTGAAGTTATAACATCAAGTTGTATTTTATTATTTATCATTTTCTTTAAGTATTTAATAATTTTGTCAAATCCAAAAATATTATTTTCGAAATTAATTACAGAATTAGCAAAAATACAAGTGACTAATAATTTAATAACTTTTATAAATGTTGGATTATCTTTTGCTGCACCTCTATTAAAAAACTTCTCATCAAATTTTTCTACAAATTTTTCAAATCTTTCTCTAGAAGCTTTTGTTTTTAAATCATCCATATTCCTTTTCGCTTTTCTATTATCTGTATAAATTATACTTTTTAGTAAGGTTTGTAAAACATTATCATGAATAATATAAGCAATATTAGTAAGGGTGAATAATTCAATTATTAAACACCCGAAACTCCAAATATCAGATTGTATTGAAAATGTTCTAGTTTTTTCATCATTACCTTCTGGTATATATCCATAAGGATGAGTGGACTTAGAAATTTCAAAAATACCCTTTTTATTTGTAAATTCAATAACATCTAAAGGATTACCCCCCTTTAACACATGTTTCCTAATTTGTGTCTGTTTGGATGATAATTTATATTTTTTAGAAACATTACCTCTATTTCCTACTGTTCCTTTCCGAGTTCTTTTAGAATTAGTTTTTGTCATTTTAATTAATCATTAGATTTTTTTAATAATATATTTTATAATAATTGGAAAATAAATTAAAATTATAATAAAATCAGAAAATAAATCAACCAAAAAAAAAATACTGTAAATTATACAACCCATTATGCAACCAATAATAAATATTTCTATATATTAATAGTTGCATAACAGAAAATGTTTTATGTATATCTAGGATTTTTAGTAGGATTTATAATACTTACAACCAATACAGTTTTAGAAATGATAACATCTTTTAATAATACAGCAGACCCAAAACTAAAAACATTTACCACTTGGATGGTTTTGGTTTTAATATTTAATATAGCCATTATTATTTTTATACATATCCTTTTTTATGATAAATTAGATGAAATTATGAATGGACCTCAAGGAAAAGTTGGTGAAAGAGGTCCTAAAGGAGATTCTGGTGATACTCAAAAAATTTATAGTTGTCGCTATAATAATTAATCCAAATAATTTACTTAAAAATAAAATATATTTAAAAATATAATATAAAAATATAGATATGTAAAATATTGATAATTAAAAACTGCTTAAAATAATTAAGAATAATCACATCCATAACAAGGAATTACTTCTCTTTTTAAATAATTATTCATATTTAATTCAGGACAAGATTGTAATACTCTATCAATTTTTTCTTTATAATCTGGTGTATCAGTTATTTCTTTTAATTTTTTAATGACTTCTATTTTCTTTTCTATTGGTTGATTACTTTCTGCTACTATTTCTACAACCTTTTTTACAACTCTCATAGGATAAGAAATATTTACTTCTATTTGATTTTGTGTTTCTTTTAATTTCATGAGACCTTTTTCAATTACTTCTCTTTGTTTTTCAATATGAGATTGTAGATCTTGTCTGTTCTTTTCACGCTTACTGACTTCTGCGTTTTGTTCTTGTAATAGCATCTTATTAGCAGTTTTCTGTAAGGTTTTAATTCTTTGTTCTTGTTGATAAATTCTATTAAGATAATCACTTTGCTCCATAGCATCAAATTTATTAGATTTAATAGGAAGACTATTATCGACTTCTTTTTCTGCTTTACAATTTGATACTATAGTTTTATGTTTTTCAACTAAAGAAATAACATCATCAAATTTTCTGACATCAGGACATTTTGCTATACGTCCAACTTTTCCAGAGGGTAGCAATCTTTTTGGAGGTATTGTACCATTTAATTCTTCTATTGTGGTCCGAAAAGTATTAGTAAATGGATTAACATAAAAATTAACCGCATTAATATTTACAGGGTCTTTAGAAACTACATTAAAAATAGTAGCAACTCGATCTTTTTCATTCCAACTACGAACTTCCAAATAACAAGATCTAGGAATACACATAATTTTCTTTTTTAATTTACTTATTTCAGAACTATTAGTATCACCCGTATTTGAATTTTTAACAATAACATCTCCTACACAAACAAATCCAGTCGGGGGAGTAGGTTTAAATATAGTATAAGAAGGTGCTGATGATGTGAAATATGCTTTTTCATCCATTTTAATAGTGCTTAATTTTTTCATAGTATTTGAACCGTGTTTTAACTGCATTTTATTTAAAATTTTATTATTCATAAAGTAAGAATCCATATTTTTATAGTCGTTGCTTATATCTGTAATAAATCCCTTTAATTCGTTGCTTATATCTTGGGGACTATGAAAATAAATATCTAAATCTTTAAATCCTAGTGGATTTTGTTCAATTTGTCTAATTGTTCTTCTTTTGTTATCTTTAGAACGAGACTTCCAAAAAAAACTAGTAGCGTTGTTTAAGTTCACACCTCCATTCCTATGAAGGTATTTATCAATAATATATTGTCCATTAGTATTATCTGTATTATCTAACCTTATATAAAATTTACTCCAATCAATATTTGATAAATATTTACTTCTTACATTATTTCTATTTTCTTTCATATTTTCTAATAAATCTCCCCAGTCGTGAGCATTTGAAATTGGATTAGTTGTATCTAAAATATCTAAACCAATATTAGCCGATTTTTTAATATTATAAATTTTATAATAATCGTTATTAGTTCTTAAACTAAAATTTGGATATTCACCATCTTCAGTAAATAAAGTAGTTTCTTTAATTATTTTATGTATAGAATCTAATTTTAACTGTAAATTATTTAAAACATATGATAATTTTTTGTTGAAATTACCTTGAGTATAGTATAATCTAACATCATTAAAATTATTGGCACTTAAATTGATAGTAGTTAAATTTTTTTCTTTTTTAATAAAATCTTCTAATTGTCCTTTAATATTAATTTTATTTTTAAAATAGTCTCTTAGATTCTGACTGGAAATAGTAAAAGTTTTTAGTGTTTTATTTTTTGAATTATAATGATCCTTTAACTCAATAACAAGATTATTATCAATTAATAAATCAATTTTGCTATTAAATTTGTTTATTAATTCTGCTTTAACTTTTCCAAAATCAAAAAAGTTTCTACCTTTATCATCCGATTTAATATAATTATTTTTATCTTTTATACTGTCTTTGTCGTATGTTATTAAATCATTTATTTCTGTTTTATTAGCAAAATTAAAATTAATTTTTGGTGAATTATTATTATTATTATTATTACTGTTATTAACAGTATTTATTGTTGTATCTAATGTATTATCATATTCTCTAAAATTATACACTTCTTTTAAATTAGTAGGTTCTTTTTGGTAATATTGATAATTTTGATTGGTTTCACTTGGTTTATATAAAAAATGATTATAACTATTTGAACTATACTCTGGATGTTCCTTAGATATTTGATGACCCAGATACTTTTTACCATTAGTTAATTTTGCTTCTTTAAAAGACAGTAAATTATTAATAGTACTAGAATTATTATTATTAATTACATTAAATATGGAAACAATATTTTCATTATTACTATCCTTATAGTCATGTTTAGTAGGATTTATAACAGATTTTATCTGATTTTGAAAATTTTCAATTGAATCTTTTGTATTGTTATTTTGATATATAATAAAGATAATTACTATTGCTATTACTATAAAAACTAATATACTATTAGTATTCATTATCATTAATTAATTACAATATTTTATTTTTATAATGAATAACGAAAAACTAAAATTAAAAATTATTAACTAAAATTAAAAAATTAATATTAAAATTAAAAAATTAATATTAAAATTAAAAAATTAATAACTAAAATAAAAAATTAATAAAATTTATAATAATATTATAACAAATAATACGTATAACAAATAATACGTATTACTAATTTATTCTTGGTTCTAAATTAATTTGAGCATCAATATTATGTAATTCCTGATTCCGAAGTCTTTTATCAAGATTCATCTTTAATTTATTAGCATCTATATTCATATTTTCTGCCTTAATCATATTAATAACATCAGCACGCTTCATGCGTTCTTTTGTATGGGCTTTCATCGATTTAATAATTTGTTCTAACTTTATAATTTCGTCTTGTTGTTGTTTTAATTTTAATGCATAACTTTTATTACGTTCTAGTTTATTTTTTTCAAATTTAATTTGGTCTTGAGTTTCTAATATACTACAAACAGAATCTAATTCATTTACAATGTCAGCATCTGATTTTTCATTATTACTTAAATCCTGAAAGCCTTCTTCTTTAATAAATAAAACTCTGAATAATAAAAATGTAGTTAAAGCACAAATTACCATTAATACCATATTATTACTGTCTGCTTCTTTTTTAGATAATTTATTATTGGATGATTTCATTGTATCACTAATGTTAATCTATATTATTAATTAAAGAGATAATTATTTATTGAATAAATTTAACAATTTAATTTCTAATTAATTATTTTTTAGTACTAATTCTTTATCCCACATTCTATACTGTTGGGCTACGTGTGGTATGCACTCTGTAAATTTATATTTATTAATATCATAATTATGAAGACATTGATTATTATTTTTAGATGTCACGATTTTGAACGGATATTTAAACTCTGAATAATTAGAAATTTTATGCAGTTCAGTAGTATTATTTATTTTAGGTAAATGTTGTATATAATCTGAATCTTGAAGGATGGTATGAACATTAACTTTTTGAGATATATCATTAGGGTCACATTTTTTAGTGTCATTATTTGGTATATTTTTATAAGAACTTGTATATAAGCAGTTTTCTGGTTTATCATTAGTTCTAATAATGAAATTACCTTGTTCTACATTGTCTAAATGATTAATAATACTACCATAACTATTAGATTTTATAGTTTTATCTTGATTTGGATCATAATCTTCTATTACTGTTGTCATAATTTCATGATTTAATTTATCAGCTAATTTTTCTAATTTTAAAATTTCAGCTTCTTCTCTTTCCTCTTGGTTTTTATTTCTCTCGCTTTTTTTATTTTTAATATATTCTTTTATAGCAGGTATTAATTCACGTGTTTTATCTTTAACACTACTTTCATAAAATTTATCTGCTTTGGAATTATATCTAAAATCCTTTTCATAACTTTCTTTTAATTTCTGCAGACTTGTAGTGATAAGTCCATCTTTATCACTAAGTTCATGAACTTTATCAATTATAGATTTAACTTTATAATAGTTTGACATATGCTTTGTATTGTTATTATAAAAAGATTCTTTACTAGAATTATTTTTACTTAATTTGTTATTTTTTTTCATTTTTGATTGGTTTTGAAAGGGTTCAATATTGGTTAAATGTTGCTGTAGTAATATAATTATGATTAAAATAATTATTACATGTAGTAAATTCATCTTTAGGTTTTATACTTATCTTATATAATAGAAAGATTTGTTTGTTGTAAAAAATTAAATTTATAAATAATAAATAAATAGTAAGTAAATAATAAGTAATTAGTAAATAAATAGTAGGTAATTAGTAGGTAATTAGTAAATAAATAGTAAGTAATTAATAAATATTAAATAATTAATAAATAAATATTTTACAAATAATTAATTTTAAAATGATTATTTTAAATAATTAACTTTTATAAAAATTTCTAAGTAATTAAATAAAGATGACAACTATTAAAAAAAGTAATATCAGAAAAACTAAATCGAGTAAAAGTAAAAAAACTATAAAAAATAATAAAATATATAAGAAAAAAAAAACTACTAAAAAAGTTGTAATAAATGGTGGTAAAAAAACTCAAAAAACTAATAAAGTTAAAAAAACTAAAAAAATAACTAAAGTTCATAAATTAGATGTTTCTAATATGAAAGGTGGAAGTGGGCGACAATTAAATGAATTAATGAATAGATGTTATGAATTTTTTGAGTATCAAGATAAAAGAGATAGTCGTAGATGGGAATTTAAATTGAATGCCAAAAAAAAACATTTAAAAACAAAATTTAAACAAAATTTACGGAAATCAAGAAGATTTGTTAATAGATTAAAATTATATAGAAATGATATTATTAGAGAAAACTATCCACATAAAGAAGATATTGAAGAATATTTAACTATTATTGATATTTTAAGTATGTTTAGAAATACAGAACAAGTTAGAGATGTTGAAGCTAAGTATAAATTTAATGATTTTCTAATGACTAATGAATTCTATAAACATTTAAGAATGATTTATAATGATAATAATTTTGATTTTGCTATTAAAGCATTAGCAGATCGCAAAATTTATAATGAATTTAACAAAAGTATAAAAATGATAGTAGCATTACTAAAAAATATTGAAAGAATGGATGTTGTACAATTTTGTCAAATTATAGAAAGGTATAGAAATCATCGCCAACAATATAGAGGTAGAGGAAATTATGCGGGACATCAGGGTAATTATTATAATTACTCTGGTTTTGGAGTTTCATATGTTTAAATATTTAAAATATATTAAGAATTTGTTTGTATTTATATTTTTTAAAGTTTTTGATTAAGAATTATTTAAATATTAAAGTAAAATATTAGAGTAAAAATATTAGAGTAAAAATATTAGAGTAAAAAAT
>CESM01123722.1_pt1 | contig 13963 bp, 13 predicted proteins | sample 361421 | NCBI WGS metagenome assembly CESM01 (sample SAMEA2622219, study PRJEB7988) | marine metagenome | isolation source: saline water (ENVO:00002010), including | reverse complement strand
CAATACTGCCCATTGCATGATTTGCAAAAGGAATAGCGGTAACTCTATACTGTGTTCCAGATGAAGTAACTTCAAACTGCATGTCTGTAATGCGGATAGGAATATACTTAGGTTGACTTGGAGCATCCAAAGGCGTGCCATTTTCATCGTAGCCTTTGAATTTTATTTCCAATAGATAAGGCGCATGAATATATCTTTCTTTGGTGCTGGCTAACACTGTGCCTGCTAGTCTTTGCAATCTTTCTAACAGCGTGACTCCGCGCGGCTCGTTAATTACAAAACGTATGTCTGTAGCATTTGTATTTTGTTTGAACTTGCTAGGACCTACTGCAATGTTTGTAACTTCTAAATCATCAATAAAGAAGTCATTGCTAAAATCTGTACCGCTGTTTTCTAATCCTACACCGCCACTACGCATTAACAAAAAAGCATTTGGTGGACTAAGAGCTACTTGAGGTGAACGCGGCTGACTGGTAATATCAACATAACTTTTACTGTTCATCATGTAAAGTGCAATATTATATGATATGCTACTAAACCCATTCATTTCATTTGGGCGAGGATCAATCTGAACTTTGGTCAAGTCCTCCATAAAAGGACCTTGATTAATTGCCACTGCGTCTTTACTTTGTCCTATTTTTGTTTTACTTTTACGATCACTGTTTAGTCCAAGTGGAGATCCAGTTTCGCTGTCGTCATCTGTTGCACCGTAACTACTGATGTTTGCATCAAAATCTTCTTCATAGTAATCATCTTCGGGTGCATCAGGACTTATGCGTTGACCTCTACTGCCTCTGTCTGTAAGATCAAGGTCTTGTCTGCCGCTACGATTTGATCTGCCTGGTGTAACTTGTATTCTTTGAAGTTTTCCAGATTCATCTTGTACGACATCAACATCACCAGTTTGTATTGCAGGAACAGTAAGTGCTTCTGATCTGCCAATACGAATATTATCAAAGGGAGGAGATTCAAATATGCTTTGATCCTGAACTACCGGATTGTTTCTTACAGTAGATGCCCTTGATATTTGCACTCCTTGATTAGTGATAGTGCTGGTACTATTTCTAGGTACTAGTGTATTAAAACGCGGATTAAAATCTCGTGCATTTGGATCATTACTACCAACTTGGTCAACCCGGTAATTGTTGTTACGCAATTCTCGTAGTATTTCTGGAGGATATTGCTGTTTTACATCATCAGCATTTTTGCCTTGAAAACTGTCTATGAACTGTTTTTGAAAGGGATTATTTCTATTTACAGGCATATTAGATTCCTAATGCTGCTTCGACAGTGTCCTTTTTAGGAATGTAGAACTTAACACCTGCACGAAAGTCCCAAACAGGATCTTCAAATGCATTTGGATTACGAGCCATAAACACCCACCATAGGTTGCTGTTACCATACAAGTCAAAAGCAAGTAGGTCAGGTCTGTTTTGATGTACCAGTGTTAGTGTGTGCAATACATCATCTCGTTTAGCCGGAATACGTCTTGGTGTTAATATGTCTAAATAGTAACTGTACTCGTTTGTATTAGCATAAGGACTATCGTTGCGATATTCTACTGCCATTATAGGAACCCTCCGCCTCTACCAGGATTACCAATTAGATCGCCTCTAGCAAATCCTTGTAAACTAAAGTTGCTTATTTGATTCTTGCTGTAAATTGGCAACAATGACATTGTAACAGGCAAGTAAGTTGGAATCATTGTTTTTGTTGCTGCGTCCGGCGATGATGCCAATGGCACTTCAATCATATCTCTATCAGCCGGCATAATTTCTGTAAATTGCTGCAGTACAACAGGAACACTATTGTAGTTATGAGGACCATATCCGCTTAGTCTTAATACTGGTGGTGGAGTTCCTCTGAGTGCATCTGCACCATAAAACATTTTATAAGTGCTGCGTAAAAAATGTAGTACAGCGAATACATATCGTGCTTCATCTGCTGTATTTGCTGTAAAATATCCATCAAGTGTAATACTATCTACACTACTTGCATTGTAACTGTGCTGCACATGATTACTGTGCGCAGGATGCACTGCGTTGTATTGCGCACTATGGCTAACACTCACTGTTGGTGTATAAGGAAATAATATCCCATCTGTTTCTACTAGCGGCTCAAGTAATTTATTACTTGGATCTTTGTATAACAAAGGACCACTGCTTGGGCTCATTGACAGTCTTACACGAATGTCACCGTCTCTGAATACTGTGGTTGCAGCCTCGTTGAACCCAGGAATGTTGGCTCCTGCAAAGTTTAACCCTGCTTGAATAAGTCTATTACCACTGGCACCTAGTATACTACGTCCAATTTTACTCAATGGATCATTGCCCGGAAGAGCTCTTCCAGCGGCGCCACTTACAAATTGTTGGGCTCTGCGAGTAAATTTGCTACCTAAATCAAATGCCATTTATCAAATCCTTGTTTTTTTACTTGATAAGTATATTTATAGGTTGTATAATATACGCATATAAAAGGAATCACATTAAATGATCAAAAGGAAAAATTATCTCAACAATCGCGATTTGTTGAAAGAAATTCACTCATCTAAGAACACATACAGTAGTTTTGTTGCAGAAGGTGACGATGTTTATGATATTATTCTACCAAACGTAGAAAAAATTAACATCCGTACTATTGCACAAGCAAAACGTAACCAAGCAGATCGTATGCAAAAACAAGCATACGAACAAGCTCGCGCTGAAGGGCAAAAAGTAAAACAAGCAGACTTTGCTGTGGATTGGAAAAAAATTGACAAGAAAGATATTATATTCCGAGTAATGACACATGATCACATTCCAATGCATCCTGGACGGAAAAAGAATCCTAAAACTGTTGCAGACCATCATGTACAGTGTAACTTTCCTCCGTTCCAACACTTTAAACTAGACGACAATGATGTTGCAGTTTGTGTTGGTAAAAGTCACTGGGACGGTGGACTAGAGAATGGAGCCTTTAGCAAAGCACATGGACGTACTACTAACAAACTTGCTAGAATGTACATGAAACTGTGCGAGCGTTACGGCACACGATCAAACTGGCGTGGGTATACTTACAATGATGAAATGCGTAGCCAAGCACTGCTACAACTTACACAGATCGGATTACAGTTTGATGAAAGCAAAAGTGAAAATCCATTTGCATACTATACTGCAGCAATTACAAATAGTTTCACAAGAGTGCTAAACTTGGAAAAGAAAAATCAAAGCATTAGAGATGACATTCTCGAAAGTGCTGGACTAAATCCTAGTTACACTAGACAAACTGAAAATGAACTAGCAAAGAGTTCTGATCCTATTACTTGACAACAATAGTTAAAGGCACTATACTTAACACATGAGTTTGTTCAAACGGGCCGCCGTATTCACGGATATTCACTTTGGCAACAAAAGTAATAGCCAAACGTTTAACCGCGACTGTCTCGACTTTGTAACTTGGTTTTGTAAAGAAGCCAAGGCGCAAGGTGCTGACACTTGCATTTTTATGGGCGACTGGCACCATCAACGAGCAAGTATCAATGTTGCTACGCTGAACTACAGTATTGCTGCATTGGATTTGCTTAACGACTCGTTTGACACAATCCACTTTATCCCTGGTAATCATGACGAGTACTACAGAGACAAACGTGACTACAACAGCGTTGCTTTTATTAAAAAGTTTGAGAACATACAGTTTTACAATGATATTACTACTGTAGACGGTGTTGCATTTATTCCATGGTTAGTAGGCGATGAACACAAGCAGATGCGCAAAGTAAATGCTGACTATGTGATTGGTCACTTTGAACTTCCTCACTTTTATATGAACGCTATGGTGCAGATGCCAGATCACGGTGAATTGAACGCAGATGATTTCGGTCGTTGTGGCACTGTGTTTACAGGACATTTTCATAAGCGTCAAGAAAAAGGCAATGTTGTGTACACAGGCAATGCATTTCCTCACAACTACAGCGATGCCGGCGATGACGAGCGTGGACTAATGATACTAGACTGGGACGGAACAAGAGAGTTTATTGCTTGGCCCGATCAGCCTAAGTATCGCACACTAAGAATTAGTCAACTACTAGAAGGTCCTGAAAAGTATCTAGGTCCTAAGACTTATGCTCGTGTTACTTTAGATGTAGACATCAGTTATGAAGAAGCAAACTTTATAAAAGAAACTTTTATGGACGAGTATCAACTGCGTGAAATGAGTTTGATCCCTGTAAAAGTTGAAGAAATGGACATGCAAATCTCAGGTGAGATTAACTTTGAAAGTGTAGATACTATTGTAACTAGTCAACTGCAACAGATTGACAGCGAGCAATATGACACTAACCTCATGTTAGATATCTATAGAAATTTGTAAATGCCTAGGCTTATAACTGAAAAATACTATAACAAGTTGACCGGTGTGTACAACATTTTGGATACAATAAATTTCGTAGAATTTGACCATAACTTCGATGGATTAAGATCCAGACTCAATAAAATTAAACGCCAAGAGTATAATGTAAATGATAGGATAATTATAGAGCACCACGATACAGATTACTATAACAACAAAATACTACGCTATGGCTTAAATTTATATAATGTGTTTACAGTTATACAAGAACTAGATATGCCTTGCTTTGTATTCTTGTTTTTTACAAATCACTTTGGACTACAACAAGAAGTAGATGCTATACTAAAAGATCATCCAAGTGAAGACAGACCTACAATTATAGAAACTTTTATTACAACTTCACATTACAATTCTGATCTAGTAGAAGATTTGCCTGTCAATGCACAAGATATAAAACATGCTGGATTATCCATGATGGGAGCAAGCAGATCTCATAGATACAGCCTTTACAACTATCTAAACACAAACAATCTGTTAGACAGTGTTAAAGTATCTATTAGAGGATGGAAGGACATTGGCGATGGCTATATTTTATATAGATCCGATTAACAGAGTTAATGATAAATTATTTCTTAAAAATGGAAATACAGATCCTATCCTCCATGACGTTATAAGTGATGATATACCTGGAACGCCAAATGACAATACTAGATATCAAGCAGATTTCTACAAATATTTTGGATTAGATATTGTTACTGAAACAGTATATGATTATCCTTATCCATACATTACAGAAAAAACTATGAGACCGATTACTAGTAAAAGACCTTTCATTGTTGTTGGTGCACCTAATATTCTGTCTCTTCTCAAACGCAAAGGCTTTAGAACTTTTGACACAATAATTGACGAATCATACGACTCAATCGTTGATCCCAGTGATAGATTTGATAGTGTTACATCTAGTATTAAAAATTTTGTCACGCAACCTATAGAAAAAATAAGAGCAGACGTTGAAAGCATTTCTAACGTACTAGAGCATAACTTTAACACATATCTCTCACTAGAAGATATTGAATTATCACAACTAACCTTGTAAAATATACATATGTTTAAATTAGATACACTTACAGTAAAAAACTTTATGAGCGTGGGTAACACCACACAAGCCATTGACTTTAATCGCAATGACCTTACACTTGTACTAGGTGAAAACTTGGACACAGGCGGCGGAGATGCTGGCAGCAGAAATGGTACTGGTAAGACTACTATCATCAATGCGCTAAGTTACGCACTGTACGGAAATGCACTTACAAATATTCGCAAGGACAACTTGATTAACAAAACCAATGGTAAGAACATGCTTACTACTGTGGAGTTTGAAAAAGATGGACTGGCGTATCGTATTGAACGTGGACGTAAGCCTAATGTGCTAAAGTTTTACATTAACAACAACGAACAAGAAACAGAGGATAACGCACAGGGAGATAGCAGAGAAACACAAAAGGCTATCGAAGAACTGTTAGGTATGTCGCACGACATGTTTAAACATGTGCTTGCACTAAACACATACAGTGAACCTTTTTTAAGTATGCGCACTAACGATCAACGTGCTATTATTGAGCAGTTGTTGGGTATTACTATTCTCAGCGAGAAAGCAGAGAATCTTAAAGAAATGGTGCGTGTAACTAAGAACAAAATCCAAGAGGAAGAGTTCCGTATTAAAGCAGTTGAAGATGCTAACGGCAAAATTGTAGAGCAAGTTGATGCACTCAAACGCAGACAGCGCATGTGGCAAGATAAAAAAGATAAGGACATTGCTAGTTTTAAAACAGCAATCAACGACCTTAGCCATGTTGACATTGACGAAGAACTTAGAGCGCACACTGAACTTGCAGATTGGAACGTACTAAACAATGCACAAATGCAACTACAAAAAGATGTTGCTGCACTGCAAGCCCAAGAAGGCAGAGCAGAGCGCGATGTAAAAAAAGCAAACAAAGCTCTAGTGGGTTGGCAGGATGGAGTGTGTCATAGTTGCAATCAAAGCATTACACACTTGGACAGCCATAAACAAGAGATTGAAAAAGCGGAGAAGGAACATGACGAAGCAAATAATTTCCTTACAGAATTACAAACAGCAATTACAGAACTCAAAACTCAGCAAGAAACAGTCCCAAGCAAACCGCGAACTTTCTATGATAGCGCCACTGATGCACACAACCATCGTTCAAGCCTGTCCACATTGGAGTCACAACTACAAAGTAAGCAAGATGAAAGTGACCCTTACACCGATCAGATAGCAGACATGGAAACTACTGCAGTGCAGGAAGTTACCTGGGATACAATAAACGAACTTACTCGAGTGCAGAATCATCAAGAGTTTTTGCTCAAACTTCTTACTAACAAAGACAGTTTCATTCGCAAGCGTATTATTGACCAGAATCTTGCTTACTTGAACACAAGACTTGAAGGGTATCTTGGTGCTGTTGGACTACCGCACACAGTGGTATTCCAGAACGATCTAACAGTAGAAATACAAGAACTAGGCAGAGACTTGGACTTTGATAACTTGAGCAGAGGCGAGCGTAACAGACTTATACTAAGTCTAAGTTGGGCGTTCCGTGATGTTTGGGAAAGCCTGTATCAGCCAATCAACTTGCTGTTTATTGATGAACTTGTTGACAGCGGAATGGACAGTGCAGGTGTTGAAAATGCTATGGGTGTACTCAAACGCATGAGCAGAGAACGTAACAAAAGTGTTTGGCTAGTCAGCCACAAAGATGAACTTATTGGTCGTGTAAACAATGTGCTAAAAGTTATCAAAGAAAATGGATTTACTAGTTACGATACTGATGTAGAACTAGTATGACCAGTTTTGACTATGCTAAAATTGACGAATACCAATTAGAAATCACAACGTATTGCAACGCTGCATGTCCTCAATGTCCTCGTAACATTAGCGGCGGCGGTGTTAATCCACACTTGCCACTGAAACATCTAAGCAGAGAAACAATAGATCGTGCATTTACACCTAAACTATGCAGCAGAGTAAGACAGGTATTCTTCTGTGGTAGTTACGGAGATCCAATTGTACATCCAGACTTTTTGGATATCCTCAGAGATTTTCGCAGTAAAAATCCTACTCTGTGGTTGTACATCCATACTAACGGCGGTGTGCATGATACTGCATGGTGGGCAGAACTTGCTGAAATACTAAACGGTTACGGCAAGATTGACTTTGGTATTGATGGCTTAGAAGATACAAACCATTTATATCGTCGTGGTGTTAAGTTTGACAAAGCAATTAACAATGCACAAGCCTTTATACAAGCAGGCGGTAAAGCACAGTGGAACTACATAGTATTCAAACACAACGAGCACCAAATCGAATCTGCACGGATGTTAAGTGAAATTATTGGATTTGAAAAAATACTGTTTAGAGGCACAGGCAGATTTTTAAATCACCAGACACTTGAAGAAAGTGAAACTTGGAATGTTACGCCAAAGCGGGAAGAATCTTATCAACTTGAAGTTACAACATTAGACGAGTATCGTAACGCTAGTATGAAAAGACTAGGTGATCTCAAAGAAGAATATCCGAATATTCGTGATTATTTTGATACTACACCTATTAAATGTGATGCTTGTGTTGGTAATAAAGTAAGTATTACTGCAGAAGGTCTAGTACTACCATGTAACTTCTTTGAACATAATTTGTATGATGCACGTTTTAGAGACAGAGACATCGCGCCAGGTGCGCATGATTTACACTTTGTTGATGGACAAAATCAAGTAGCAAAGTTTGTGAATGAACATCGTAACGAACTAGATATAAACACAAATAGCATAGAACAAGTGTTTGCTAGTAATTTTTGGAATAGTCTGGTAACTAGTTGGGATAAAACACTAGAAGAAGGTCGAATATTTGAATGTGCGTTTACATGTGGACAAAAACTAACTAAAGTATGGGATCAAAACAAATTGATAAAATCAACTTATAGGTACTACATTACCGGAAATAACAGAGGTCTAGGATTAGAGTTAGCGCAACATTTCAATGCAGATGGGTGCAGCAGATCATCAGGACTAGACATCACAAAAGATATTGACAAAATTGTAGAAGAAACTATACACTATGATGTGTTTGTTAATAATGCGTTTGATGGGCCTCCGGACAGCGAGTGGGCTAATTATGCGCAAGTAAACTTATTACAAGCAGTTTACAAACGCTGGAAACAGTTAAATAAATCTGGATGGATTTTTAATATAGGCAGTATCGGGGAGCAAAGTATAGTTGCTCCAGATCCAGACTGGGAGACATATAGAGTAGCAAAAGCAGCACTTGCACACGCAAGTCAACAATGCACACAAGCATTTAAACAAGGACTGGTGCCTTTTAAAACAACACTAATAACACCAGATCGATTAGATACGCCACTGAGCAGAAGCAGAGATAACTGGACAGGCAATGGTATAAACTGTCAAGATATTTGTAATTTTATAGATTACTGTGTATCAACAAATTCAAACACAGTAATAGCAGATATAACTTTACTAGTAAATTTAACACACAAGGAGACATAAAATGTCACATGAACAAATTGTAGAACAATACGAAGCATACTTGAAAGAGCATGCTGCATTTGAAGAAAAAGGCGTAAAAGCCGCAGCAACTCGCGCTCGTAAAGCACTAGGCGAAATTGGTAAACTTAGCAAGGCACGCCGCGCTGAGATTCAGGAAAAGAAGAACAATATGTAAAAATGCATATATACAAAGCACATGGAACTTTGGTATTACAATAATGAAATTGTTGAAGAACTACCCGAAGGTACCGTGGGCTTTGTATATTTGATTACAAATTTGACTAACAATAGAAAATACATTGGCAAAAAACTGGCACAATTTAAAAAGACTAAACCACCCCTCAAAGGCAGAAAAAACAAACGGCGCACCAAAGTAGAATCAGACTGGCGCGAATATTATGGCTCATCCGACGAACTATCAGCAGACGTTGCTGAACTAGGCCCACAAAGTTTCAAACGTGAAATACTGTTCTATTGCGCAAGCAAAAGTGAACTAAGTTATGTTGAAGCGAGAGAACAATTCAATCACAAAGTATTAGAATCCGACGAATGGTACAACGGGCACATTAGAGTGAGAGTACATGGTAAAGGTATTCTCAACAAAAAACAATTAAACGGCTAGATAGTGTTACAATAGAATTAATTTGGCGTTTACGGTCTACGCATTAAACCGTCGTTAACACAAGTAAAACCAACTTTAGGCACAAAAGATAGCGGCTCTGAGAAAAAGCAACCGCGACTGGACATGTATTGCTGTTATGATATATGTAAGGTTCCGAGACTATTCAGTGAAGGCTGAAGTAGGGGGTTAGCGGGTTTCCGCCTCCGAGCAGCAATGCAATCTTCTTATAACAGATGAGCGAGACACGCAGATGATGGCGTCTTTTTTCATGGCTTCGCCCGGCAACGGGTGAAGTATGAGTTCAACTTCGAGATGATAGCACTTCGCTTCGCTCATGTGTTCTAATAAAAAAAGTGATTGAACGAAGTGAAAAGAACGAATGAACGAAGTTCATTCCTATATAATAAGAGTTTTTGCTTTCTTGCTTAACTCAAAGTTCTCTTCGATGACGTCAGTAAAGAATTTATAATCGCTTTGGGGAAGATCTAATAATTCTTGCATAGACACTCCTCCTCTCATATACCAAGCAATTTTAGCCATATTGGCTCTAATACCTGCTACGGTTTTGTCATATCCCTTTAAAAGCCCCTCAATCTCAGGATTACTAAGTGCTAAGAGGCGAATGCGAAAAAATTTGCTTGGTCAAATGTAAACGGTGTAGTGTACTCTTGTTTGCACTCGTCGCAGTTAGTAGTTACAGTTTTTTCTGGTACGCCTTTGTTTACCTCTTCCATGAACTTTTTAAGTGTGTCATAGAACTGTCGTTCACTGTTACGCACAAACTCGTTGATGTGATCTGGATTATCAACAGTTTGCATGTCTGGTGTAACTATTTGCCTTATACTACCTGCTACATTTCTTACAGTGTAGTTGGTCATGTTTCTGAAAATCTCTGCGAATCTACGCTGCTTTTCTTCTGCGCCTAGTTCACTGTCATTTACCATTACCATGAGTCTTTGTTGTTCAAAGTTTTCTAAGTTTTGTACATTCAGTGTTTCGTAGTTTACTGGCTGCAAATAAACTTGCATGCCTTTGTATTCAAATGGCTGCAAATATACGTCCATGTTTACTGGAAGATCTATGAACTGCCTTAGATCAAGTTCGTACTCGTCTTTGTTTTCACAGTGAGGACAAGTACTGGTGTATTCCATCTTTTCACCATAACTAGCAATGCGTATAGCAATCAGTATTGTGTCCAGGTCCACTAGTGGTATTTCCCAAGCGTTTTTAATGCTAGGACAACAACTATGAATCATGTCTACTACACCTTGCCCATTCATTAGTGCATCTGGTGTGTTTACTGTAATTTCATCTTTTGTGCTCATGGGCAGCACAGGAATCTCATTGTTAATTGGCATTTCCAACGATCCAGGTGAATAAAACTTTCCACCACTAGGAAGTTGTATATAGATAGCAGGCTGTCGCATGAACTGCGACAATGGATTAGTGTTTTGCTGCATCTGCGAAAGTTGCTCAGGATTCATTGAAAAGTTCTCAGGCACGTTGACCATGTTTTTCTCCAGGTAAATACATTATAAATATGTAACTGTGTATATTTATATACGCATATAACTCGGAGAATTTCTTTGCCTACAATTGACGTTCCAGGTATTGGTAGTGTATTTGCAGATGGTTTTGCTGAAGAATCTACTATGCAGCGTATTCTTGCCGCAATACAAGGACAAGAAAATGGTGGCGGCGCAACCGTAACTACTCAGCGCACACAATCAGCAATTACCCAATTGGGCAGCACTGTGCAGAAAACAGGTGCTAGTGTACAAGATGGCGGGCAACGTGCAACCAGCGGTCTAATGATGGTAGGTCCTGCTGCACAGCGTTTAAGCAGTAATTTAACCGCATCTAGTAGAAGTTTGAGTCAAAGTTTTGAAAGTGCAGCCCAGGCACCATTTGCTTTTGCTAACACTGTTGTACAAATGGGTGCAAAAATTGCCGGAGACAGTAAACTTCTGACAACTGCAATAGGCGCAGTAGGCGGCGTAGCAATGGCTGATCTTTTTGGACAAGACGGCCCGATTGCAAAGACAGTAGCAGCAGCACTTGGCGGTACGGCTGGTGCGCTATTTGGAGATGCTACTACCACAGCACTTGCAGGAATTGCTGGATTCTTATTTGAAAAACTAAACGCTACCACTGATGCATTTTTTAAAGTACAAAGCACAGGCGCAATTCTCGGAGGTAGTCTAATACAACTTAGAACCAATGCACATGCTAGTAATTTGACCATGGCAGAGTTTACTAATGTAATGGCAAAAAACAGTGAACAAATGGCAAGTTTCGGTGGACAAACAATTAAAGGCGCACGAGAGTTTGCTAGAGCCAATCAAAGATTAACACAACTGCACGGACAAGAACTATTACAGTTAGGTGTAAGTTTTGAAGATATGGGCATGGCTACATCTGACATGATGCAGCAGTTTGCTCGTAGTGGTCATTCGATTGAAACAGCAGGTATTAACACCAGAGAATTTGCACAAGCAACACGCAATCAGATTACACAGCAAAAAATAGTTGCTGCGCTTACTGGACGAAGCATTGAGCAACAAAAACAAGCAGAACGTGCGCAACGTAAAGATGCAGTGGTGCAAGCAAGTTTACAAAGAATGGCGCCAGAGCAACGTGCAGAAATGGAAAGATTAATTAGTGCTTTCCCGCATCTCAAAGATGCTATACTTGATCAGGCAGTATTTGGAGCAGCCACTAGTGCAGAAGCATTGCGTCAGGTTAGTGTGTTTCCAACTGCAATGAATGGTATTGCAGGTGCCGTTGATGATATAACAAACGGCATCGGTGGTGCTGGAGATGCATTCATTAAATCTGCAGAATTTAGTGACGAAATAAAAGCAGAAACTTTTGCGGCTGGTGATATGATTGCAACACTTGGCAGATTTACTTCTAATGCATTAATTAAAACCGCTACAGATAGTTTTATTCCTATGCAAGAATTAATGATGGCAAGTATTAACAAAACAGTACTAAGCGTTGCTGATGATATGGCTAAAGTAGGATCAGCGTCAAATGCAGCAACAGTAGAAATCACAAAAATGATAGAAGCAAATCGCGCAGTAGGAATGAGTTTAAGTAATCTAACCACTGGAGTTCTTAGTAACAGTGACGGTATTGTAAGTGTATTATCTAGTGCTATGAACGGAATAGCAGACACAGCAAATAACTTTGCTCTAAGGATGGGATTACCTACAGGCACAACAGCAGGACCATTCAACAGTGAAGTTGGTATTTCTGGATTAAATGAATTAGGTGACGGTGACGGAGGACAAAGTTCAACAGCAAGTGGTAGCGCAAATGCTAATACTGCAAACCCACTAGGAACTGGGACTGTGCATGTTACAGATCCTGCTGCGAATGCAATTTTGTCAGATATGTATGACGAAATTAAAAAGCAAGGCAAAGATAGTAAAAGAACTCAAGATATGATGAACCTGGCAGCAGGCGGCTAATTATATTTAGGTAAATACACAATAAGGTAGTATAATAAGTTATGAGCTGGAAAAAGCACTTCACATTAGTCAAGGACGCTAGTCCTTTAACAAACACAAGCAGAGGCGGAGCAGACGGTACAAAGTACAGTCACTATGCAAGTCACTTGCCGGAAGTTTATAGTGGACATCCTAATCGTACTGAACGTTATGGTCAGTATGAGACTATGGATATTGACAGTGAGATCAATGCTGCACTGGATATCCTTGCTGAGTTTTGTACACAAACTAACACAGAAAACGGCACAGGCTTTGATATTCACTTTCACGAAACACCAACTGAGAGTGAAATTGATATTATTAAAAAGCAGCTCACTAATTGGTGCAATCTAAATGACTTTGAAATGCGGTTGTTTAAAATCTTCCGCAACACATTAAAGTACGGAGATCAGGTATTCATCAGAGATCCGGAAACATTCCAATTGTATTGGAGTGAAATGCAAAAAGTTACTAAAATTATTGTTAACGAAAGTGAAGGCAAAAAGCCAGAGCAATACGTTATCAAAGACATTAATCCTAACTTTGAAAATCTTACAGTCACAGCAAGTACATTCAGTGACCATGGTAATCAAGGCGATCTCTACAGTAAGAACAGAGGATACATACAGCCTAGTCAAAATTATGATGGCAGTGGCGGAAGCAGTGCGCAAGGACGTTTTGATCGTGCGCTTAACGAAAAAGCAATTGAGGCAGAGCATATTGTACATGCTAGTTTGACAGAAGGACTGGATCCTAACTGGCCCTTTGGCAACAGCATCCTGGAACAAGTGTTTAAGGTATACAAACAAAAAGAACTGCTTGAAGATGCTATTATCATTTACCGTATTCAACGTGCGCCAGAGCGCAGAGTATTCTACATTGATGTAGGTAACATGCCTAGTCATATGGCTATGAGCTTTGTTGAGCGTGTTAAAAA